>Ga0316204_10007063_pt1 | contig 16745 bp, 16 predicted proteins | sample 6monrhotite_MG_2_FD_205661 | JGI IMG/M metagenome (GOLD analysis project Ga0316204, IMG submission 205661) | Microbial mat bacterial communities from mineral coupon in-situ incubated in ocean water Damariscotta River, Maine, United States -... | ecosystem: Environmental > Aquatic > Marine >... | reverse complement strand
CTTTAGCACCAGACTCCACAGTCTATTAATACGTTTAGATTTCTCTTTGTAAATTGGTTTTATCGTTTTATAAGCCATTAAAAAAAGCGAAAGCGCTTTCGCTTCAGCAGATGGTTTTTCTATTTTTCTTTCCATACTCTTTGATATGTATTAAATACGTAGCTAAATGTAATTTGATTCTTTTCTCATGACACACAATGTTTGGGTCAATGAAGTACTCGCCTTTGCAAGCTTCGGCAGACAAGGTAGCCAAACAATTTTATTTAGCGTTTTTAGAATTCAGTTTTGCTACATAACGGTTTTAGCAATTCGTATATCAACCACAATTAATCTTCAGGAAATAGCTCTTTTGCTCTTTTTTCCATCTCTGCTGCAATCACACGCCCATCTTCATCTTGCTCTTTAAGCTTATCAATAATATTTTGGTAGCTCTTGGCATCTCGGTCTTGACTTAATTTAAAAACAGTGTCAATCTCTTTTACTTCAATTTCAAAAGCTACGATTGCTCCCATTACCCTTTGCTTGAATTCTGCAGGCAGGTTATCATAAACAGTTGTCGACTCTTGGTCCTGGTTTTCGAAATGTAGGGTTGTCATTCTAAGTACATCCTCTAATGCGCTATCGTCTAAAAATCGCATGATTCCTTTAACGTGTACACTCATGTAATTCCAAGTAGAGGCGGTATAGGGATTGCTGTACCAACTGCCACTTACATAGGTGTGTTTACCTGTGAAAACTGCAAGTACATTTTCATTATGTAAAAAGGCTTTATGGTGGTCTGTGTTTTTCATTATATGCCCACGCAGTATTTTCTTATCACCTTTATCTTCAATAAAAACAGATACTTGTGTTGCAATGGGTTTGTTTTCTGATTCGCATCCTGTTAAAAAAGCAAAGGGATATTGTTCAACAAATTCTTTAATTACCGCTTCGTTTTGTTCTTTGTGGTATGGGAGATTGTACATAGACCTTAATGTTCTTGGTTGATTATTTATTTTTTAGGGCATATATTGCTCGTCAATACTTTCAATTATTCCCTCTTTAATATGAAGAAATATTAAAGTTTCACTATTCATGTATTCATCTAATTGTTCAGAATTTAATGGCTTCTTTTCTTCCATTTCGTGAGGCTCATTACCGTAAATTACATTTTCGATTTGAGTGTTTTCATCAATTCTAAAAGTTCTGATTTTGGGATTAATATTCGAGATATAGAATCCGTCAGTGATAGTGGTAATGGTATCTTCTCCATCAATAAAATAAGCCTTGTCTCTCCATTCCGCATCCGTTGCTTCTTTTCCAGTCAAATAGTCAACGTAGTCTACTTTGAGATATTTCACTACTCCTCTTTCAAAATGGTCTTTTATATATGCGTAGCGGTTTTCAGTTTCAATGTCAATCTTAATGTTTTGAGTCTGATTTCGCTCATCAGACGCATTTATACTTTTTTGTGATTGAGACTCACCACAGGCAGAAAGAGCTATAATTACGGTGAAGAATAGCAGAATTTTTCTTTGTCTTTTTATGATTTTCAATGCAGTTTAGGATTTATTACTTTCTCCATCACCAGAGTGTCCTGATTCTTGTATCTAACTGTTGCAATTGGTTTCCAACCTGATCTTCTGTAAAGTGATTCAGCAGTGAAGGTGTATAGATAGATTTTGTTGATTTCACAATGAGAAGCGTGCGATTCAATTTGTTCTAGGAGTGCTTTTCCAAAGCCATTACCTCTATGTTCTTTATCTGTATATAATAAGGCAACCCAAGGCCCTAATTTTCTAAATTCTGGATGGACGTTAAGTAAATTGACTTCATTGCAAAGTCCACCAGTAGCAATTATTTCCTCTCCTTGACTTAAAACTAGTTGAAAAAGAACATCATCATTCGGCTGATTGGAAAGTCTTTTGATTGTTTTTTCAATGGGTGTTTCCCATTCCTCATTATACCATTTGGCAATTTTAAAAATACCCTCCTCCTTAGTAGAATCAAGTTTTTGGATTTTTACCCCGTTTGTCATCTTCCATTTTAGTATTCAACAGCTTTCTATTGATATTTCCAGAATTCTTTTCCTAGTCTGCTGCCATTACCATCAACCCAACCGCCTATTAAATAGCTGTTAGACCCAATGGTAAAACTGCTAGCGCCGTTTCTAGCTGCTCCTGAGAAATCAGTCATTTGCGTCCATTTATCTCTTGTTTGGTCCCATTCCCAAATTTCATTTCCCAGTTGTGAGCCATTTCCTTCTATATTTCCACAGACCAAATAGCCTTTACTTCCAATGGCAAATCCACTTGCTGCATTTCTGGGCTCTCCTGGAAAATCACTTTTCTGCGTCCATTTATCCGTTGTTTGGTCCCATTCCCAGATTTCCTTTCCCAATTGTGAATTGCCATTCTCAATCCAACCGCAGAGCATGTATCCTTTTGTGCCAATGGCAAAACCAGAAGCAGAGGTTCTAGCTTCTCCAGGGAAATCAGTTTTTTGCGTCCACTTATCTGTTGTTTGATCCCATTCCCAAAATTGCTTGCCAAGAACAGAGCTGTGATCTTCAGACCATCCACAGACCAAATAACCTTTGTTTCCTATGGCAAAGCCTGTAGCTGCATTTCTTCCCGCCCCAGGAAAGTCATCCTTTTGCGTCCAAGTATCTGTTGCTTTATCGTATTCCCAAAACTCTTTTCCCAGTTTAGAGCCTGTCCCATCAATCCAACCACAGATTATATAACCTTTATCTTCTATAGAGAAACTACTTGCAGCAGTTCTGCCAGCTCCTGGGAAATCTGTTTGTTCTGTCCAACTGCCATCGTCAAATGACCTTACAAATAGTTGCCCTCCATCATCAGATTTTTTACAAGCGATAAAAAAGAGTAAAGCAAGGATTATTAGGGGGAATGTCTTGAAATGTGGTTTCATATTTATTTAATTTCAAATTTCACATAAATAGCAGCTTGGAGTTTGATCTTCTGAAACTGGATGGTTCCACCTTTATCTGATTCATAAAATTCTTCAGTGTAACTAAGTCTACTCTCCTTTTTTCCTCCTCTAACATTTAAGTTAGAGTTGTTTATTTGATGCGACAAAGATTCATGAATTTTCATTGGTTTTCCTGTCTGTTCTCCGATTGCCATAAGTAAATAATCAGCTTTTTCTTTTGCTGCTTTTATAGCCATAATTCTTACCTCTCTCTTAAATTCATTAATCTTTGAATGACTGACTTTCGAAATGTAAGCGCCAATAATTTTAAGGTCATCAAGTTTCTCAAATACCTTCCCAACCATTAAAGCATCTTCTACTTTTAATAGGTATTTTGTCTTCGTAATTACGTCTTTTTTTGACCATTTTACATTAATATAATTTGCATTTGCATCAGATAGGAAAAGATAGTCTAATGGAATGCCTAGACTTTTTATTGCTTCCTTTAAATCTGCTTCTTGTTTGTCAATAGTGATTTTCTCTTTCCCTTCTTGACGTTCACGAATGGTTATGGAAATGAAGATCTCATTTGGAACAATCTCTTTCTCAGCAGTCCCAGTAATTTCAATGTAAGGCTTGGCACTTTCATTATCAGAGTTTGTTTGAGCGAATGATAGAATGGAAGTTGTAAATAGTAACAACATCATTACTGTCTTTATTTTCATCATAATCTATTAGTTTAATTATCAACTATACACAACGTTTGGCTATGAAAAGTAATCAAAACATTCCTTGGCTATGCTCTATAGCTGTTGTTATGTTTTAATCATATCCGCCACCTGCTCCACTCTTCAGTATCGCTGATGATTTATTGCTGTAGCCACAAACTGGGCATTCTGATTTTTTATTTTTACCCTTAAAATTGCATTTAAGACAATTAAAAATTTTGTTCTTTTTTTGTAATAAATAAGCCGTCAAGAGTATAACAAGAACTGCAAGTAGCAATGTCCATTTCATTATCTCATATATTATTAATTTGACTCATTTTCCATTTTTTCAATTCTGTTCTAAGATGATTTATTTGTTTTCTTAGAATTAAGAAATTTTTTAATCCTTTTTCTTCTTTTCCTACTAATGTGCCTATGGAAGTGTAGTTGCCTTTTAAATCCTCTGCATACTTTAATATATGATAAAACTCATCAATTGTTTTCTCATTTTCTCTAAAATGAGATTTAAAGGGGCTGTTATCTAAAATATCATTTATGCAAATAATAATTCCATTTAGATTTCTGTTGTTTAGGGTTTTAATGTCTTTTAGTAGGCTTGTTAGTTTATGGTTTGTTTGGTAGTTATTATCTAAATCAAACATTAAAGCTTTCATAAACAATTCAACTCCGTGGTAAAAGGAAAAAATTATTGGGAGAGATATATTTATATCTGACCATTTCATTCTCTCTTCATGAATTTTAAGATTCTGTTGTTCATCACCTGTGTCAGGAATTATGGAGAAGATTCTATTTTCTCTTTTTTCCATTTCGTCAATTGAACTTGATGCAATATTTAGGAATTGATGAGCAAAGTCGTAATGGTAAGTTAAGTGATTCATTTATGACTATAAGCCACCCAAATTAAGCAAAGTTCATTTGAGAGGAAGTATGCCACTCACTTTCTCTACCTTTATGCTTCAAGCATAATTCAATGAAATGAGCAATGATCATCTTGTGATTGCAAGATGAACCATCATTAGCGAATTGTATCTGACCGATAAAAAAATGATGAACAGATGAAAAGAAGAACATTCCTCAACCTTTCCGCCTTGGCTTCTTTAGGGATCTTTATTCCCAAAAGCATGGCAAAGGAAAGTGCAGCCTCAAATAAGTCGAAGCTAAATCCCGATCGTGTAAAAGGAAAGCCTGTTATTATTTCAACTTGGAATCACGGCTTGGCTGCAAATAAGGCAGCATGGCAAAAATTAGAAGCAGGCGGTACTGCTTTAGATGCTGTGGAAGCAGGAGTAAGGGTAACAGAATCGGATGAAACCAATAGAAGTGTGGGATTGGGTGGTTTGCCCGATAGAGATGGCAATGTGACCTTGGATGCTTGCATTATGAACCATGAAAACGAATGTGGAGCAGTGGCTTTTTTACAAGAAATTGAAAACCCCATTTCTGTAGCTCGAAAGGTGATGGAAGAAACACCCCACGTAATGATTGTGGGAAGTGGTGCCCAAGAATTTGCTTTGGAAAAAGGCTTTGAAAAAAAGAATTTGTTGACGGCAGGAGCGAAGAAAGATTGGATGGAATGGAAGGAGCAAGAAGATCAAAAAAAGCCAGCCATCAACCATGAAAATCACGATACCATCGGCATGCTGGCCATGGACAAAGAAGGTAACTTGTCAGGGGCCTGTACTACTAGTGGCTGGGCGTATAAATTGCCAGGTAGAGTGGGAGATTCCCCCATCATTGGTGCAGGCTTATTTGTGGACAATGAAGTAGGAGCAGCCTGTGCTACGGGCATGGGAGAAGCGGTAATCCGCATAGCGGGTGGCAGCACTGTAGTGGAATTGATGCGACAAGGGAATTCCCCTCAAGAAGCTTGTAAACTAGTAGTACAGCGAATTCAGCAAAAGCACAAAAATTTGGAGAACCTTCAAGTAGGTTTCTTGGCGATGAATAAAGAGGGAGAAGTAGGAGGTTATAGTGTGTATGCTGGCTTTAACTATGCGCTAAAAAATGATTCTACTGATAAAATGATTGATGCGAAATATGACTTGGAGTGGTAGAGCCATTTATTTAATTGTCTTTTGTTTTAGCATTGGCTTGTCTTATGGACAAACAGCTAAAGCTGAGTTGAATGTTGATATTATTCCAAAGCCTTTAAATATAGAAAAAGGAGAAGGGTTTTTAGATTTTAATGATGTGGTGATCATAGGCTTTGATGATCATATTTCTGGAGAAATAGAGACAATTTCCTTATCTCTTTTGCCAGGTTTTCCAGACCTTAAATCTACTGGAAAATACAATTCAATTGATTTTGAGTATGGTCGAGAAGGACAAAGTCCTGAATCTTATCAGTTAGAAGTGACACTAAGTAGAGTGGTGATTACAGCCAATTCTTCGGTTGGTATTTCAAGGGGAATTGCCACTTTAGCCCAACTCCTTTATTTGAATGAACAGGATGGTCAATTTTTCATTCCTCTTGTAAAAATAGTTGACACTCCCAGATTTGAGCATAGAGGATTATTATTGGATTGCTCCCGTCATTTCTTTAAGGTAGAAGTAGTAAAAAAATACATTGACCTCTTGGCTTTGTACAAAATGAATGTGCTGCATTGGCACCTTACAGAAGATCAGGGCTGGCGAATAGCCATTGATAAATATCCAAAACTGACTGCTGTTGGAGGGTACCGAAGCAAGTTAGAAGGGGGCTCATTGGGAGTGTATTACGATGGAGCCAGATATGGTGGCTTTTATAGCAAAGAAGAGATTAGAGAGATAGTGGCTTATGCTGCAAAACAGCACATAGAAGTGATACCAGAAATAGAATTGCCAGGACATTCACAAGCTGCCATTGCAGCTTATCCATATTTGTCTTGTACTGGAGATTCCGTTGCTGTGGCCAACGATTGGGGTGTGTTCAAAGAGATTTATTGTGCGGGTAACGATAGCGTTTTTACTTTTTTAGAAGATGTTTTAAGCGAGGTGATGGAACTTTTCCCGTCTAAAAAAATACACATAGGCGGAGATGAAGCACCCAAAGTAAGATGGGAGCAGTGCAGCAAATGCCAGAAACGAATGGTGGACAATCATTTGGAAAGCGAAGAAGAATTGCAGAGCTACTTTATCCGCAGGATTCAAGCTTTTTTGAAGGCCAATGGAAGAGAATTGATTGGCTGGGATGAAATCTTGGAAGGAGGATTGGCAGAAGGAGCTATTGTACAATCTTGGCGAGGAATGCAAGGAGGAATAGAGGCTGCCAAACATGGACATCAAGCTATCATGTCGCCCACTTCCCATGCCTATTTCGATTACGATTTAAAGGCAATAGATGTAGAAAAAGTGTACAGCTTTGATCCAGTACCTAAGAGTTTATCTTCGGAAGAAGCCGAATTAATCATTGGAGGAGAATGCAATTTATGGTCGGAGCATGTACCCGATGAAAAGACCTTGGATAGTAAGGTTTTTCCAAGGCTGTTGGCCATGAGTGAGGTGCTGTGGTCAGATACTACTGAAAGAGACTATAAAGAATTTAGAAAGCGATTGCAATCTCATTACTCAATCTTGGATAGCCATAATGTAAAGTATGGAGAAGAGGAAGTTCCATTGACCTATCAAACCCAATTTAGAAATGATTCCCTCTTCTTGGAATTGATCCCCGCATCAGAAGATTTAACACTTTATTATCAAAAATCATGTAAAAATTGTAATGATGAAATCTTTGAATACCATGCTCCTGTATTTATTGATACCACTTGTGATGTAATGGTTCAAGTAAATAAAAATGACAAGCAATATGGGAAAGTCAAGCAGATTGATCTTGAATGGCATAAAGCATTGAACAAACCAGTTCATTATGCAACAGATTATAGCCAGTGGTATACTGCAGGAGGAGATCTTGCTTTAGTTGATGGGAAAAGAGGGTGGATGGATTTTAAAGATGGAAATTGGCAGGGCTTCTGGGGAACAGACTTTTTAGCAATTGTAGATTTAGAGAAAGCAACACAAATCGATGAAATAGAGGTAGGCTTTTACCAATATATTAACTCTTGGATTTTTATCCCCAAAGAGATCTCCTTTGAAACATCTATTGATGGAGAAAACTGGGAAACAGATCGTTTTCGCAAGATTCAGCCAGAAGATGTAGAGAAAAAAAGAGGAAAGTTTTTACAGAGTTATTTTATAAGAAGTGAAGAGACCTTCTCAACACGTTACATTAGAGTGAAGGTAAAAAATATAGGTAAGGTTCCCGATTGGCATGAAGCAGCGGGTTCAGATGCCTGGATATTTATGGACGAAATTATGGTGCGATGATTTTAGAAGTATGCATCGATTCTTATGAAGGAGCTCTACTAGCCCAAAAATATGGAGCCAAAAGAGTAGAGCTGTGTTCGGCCTTAACAGTAGGTGGTTTAACACCTAGTTTGGCAGTTTCTCAACAATGTTCGACTTTGGAAGAGATAGAAGTACATGCCATGCTTCGGCATAGAGAAGGAGATTTTGTATACTCTGATGCTGATCTAATGATCCTTCAAAAAGATTTGATTGGATTATCCAATGCGAATGTTAAAGGAATCGTTTTTGGTTGTTTAAGTCCAGCGAACGAGCTTGATTTAGCAAAAAATAAGGCATTGGTTCAGGCAGCAAAATTATTGGACCTAGAAGTTACCTTTCATCGTGCTTTTGATTTTGTAAATGAACCTCAAAAGGTACTAGAGCAACTGATTGAATTGGGCTTCGACAGGCTATTGACTTCCGGGCAACAGCCTACGGCAATTGAAGGCATCACTATGATTCAACAGTTGGTTGAATGGGCTGATGGCCGCATACTGATTATGGCAGGCAGCGGAGTAAATGCTTCCAATGCAATCCAACTGGCTGAAACGGGAGTAGATGCCTTGCATTTTACGTCGCATAAATTAGACATGCAAAGTATTACCTTAGGCATGGGAAGCAAGAGCATTCCCAATGAGGAAAAAATAGCGAGCATCTCAAACCTTTTCAAATGAAGCTATTGCTGAAAATAGGAATTGTATTGCTGCTCTTTTCTTGTCATAAACCGCAGAAAAAGCAACTAAAAACAATACAGCTCTTGCACCAAAATTGGGAGTTTTCACAAGAAGGAAAAGAGGAGTGGAATGCTGCTCAAGTTCCAGGAGTGGTGCACCTCGATTTACTAAAGAACGATTTGATCGACGATCCCTATTGGGAAGACAATGAGCTAAAGCAGCAATGGATAGAAGCTGAAAATTGGGAGTATCGCATGCAGTTCTCTTTGGATCAGGAAGACTTGAACAATGAAAAGATAGAACTCAATTTTAAAGGCTTAGATACCTATGCAAGGGTATTTTTAAACGATCAAAAAATCCTAATGGCTTCCAATATGTTTCGATCGTGGAGAAAGGAAGTAAAACCACTCTTGAAAAAAGGGAAGAATGAGTTGAGGGTAGTTTTTGAATCTCCCATCGAGCACAACAAAGAATGGGTTGAGAATTCTCCACATCAGCTTCCTTCAGGAAATGAAACGGAAGCGATTGAAACCAAGGTAGCCGCTTTTAGTCGCAAAGCAGCCTATCAATTTGGATGGGATTGGGGTCCACGTTTTGTTACTTCAGGCATTTGGAGGCCAATTGAATTGATACAATGGAATCAGGCTCAGATCCTAGACGTTTATACTTCAACCCTTTCTTTTGATGAAAAGACAGCTAGTCTACAAACTGAAATTGAAATTGAAGCCAGCGAAGCTGGGCAATTTGAACTGTTGATTGGAGACGGTTTAGTTCAAACTCAGTTGGAAAAGGGAATCAATATCATATCTCATCAATTCGAAATTAAGGAACCTAAACTTTGGTGGGCTAATGGTTCCGGTGAGCCTCATCTCTATTCTCAGAAGGTTCAGTTGCTTTCGAATGGAGCTTTATTGGATAGTTTGACTCAAGCTTTTGGAGTGAGAAGTATAGAATTGGTAAATGAAGCGGATAGTATTGGCACTTCCTTTTACTTCAAACTAAATGGGAAAGCTGTATTCATGAAGGGGGCAAACTACATTCCACAAGATGTATTCTTGCATAGAGTGAAGCCAGAACAGTATGAAAATTTGATCGCAGCGGTAAAGGGGGCCAATATGAATATGATTCGTGTTTGGGGAGGAGGGATTTATGAGAAGGATTTGTTTTATGAACTCTGCGATCGAAATGGAATACTGGTGTGGCAGGATTTTATGTTTGCTGGGAGTTTGTATCCTGAAGGAGATGAATTTCGAGAGAATGTAAAAGAAGAGGCAATTGAAAACATCAAAAGACTGAGAAAGCACCCTTGCCTAGCATTGTGGTGTGGAAACAATGAAATTGAAGTGGCCTGGAAAAATTGGGGCTGGCAAAAGCAATACGGATACTCTCCTGAAGATTCCATTGCCATTTGGAACAATTACCTCTCTTTATTTCATCAACTGTTGCCTGATTTGGTAGAAGAATACCATTCTGGAGCAGACTATACGCCTACTTCTCCTTTGAGCAATTGGGGAACAGCTGAGAACTTCAACCACAGTTCCATGCACTATTGGGGAGTGTGGCATGGAAAGGAGCCTTTTGAAGCCTTTGAACAGAATGTTGGTCGCTTTATGGTAGAGTATGGATTTCAATCTTTCCCAGCAATGGAAAGCTTACAAAAGGTGATTGCTGATAGCAACCTTCAGTTGGAATCACCTTCTATGCAACACCGTCAGAAAAGCTACATTGGAAATGGCCTGATTTTGCAGCACGTTGAACAATACTATGAAACACCAAAATCTTTTGAGGACTTTGTAAACCTAAGTCAAGAAGTACAGGCCAAGGGAATGCGAATGGCTATTAGAGCCCACCTGCAAAAACAACCCCATTGTATGGGTTCACTTTTTTGGCAATTGAACGATTGTTGGCCAGGTCCTAGCTGGAGTGTGATTGATTATTACGGCAATAAAAAGGTAGCTTATGAGGCGGTAAAAGAAGAGTTTGCTACTCAATAGTATTTCGACAAACTAAATTCGTTTGAACTTTAGTTTTGATTTCTCGGAATTAAAGTAGGCTGTAGAATCCGACTCTTTAGGGAAATAATAGGTAACATTCTCTATTTCTAGGTTTAGAGTGCTGTCACTTAATTCTTGAATTTTAAAGGTAAGCTTACGTCCTTGCTTTTTAATAATAAGTAGAGAATCGAATTTAAACTTGTATTTCCCTTGATTGATTGTGCTATCCCTTAGTTTTATTAGCACCTTTCTACCTTCTTCAAAACTTAAGTTGAAACCATGCATCATAAAGTCAGCTTTTTGTTTCACAGCTTCATGATTAGGTATTGTACGAAAAGAACTTAATGATCCCATATCATTTTCTTCCATTTCCCAATTGCCAATTAACTTATTTTCGATTATTATCTGGTTTGGACTAAATGAAAGCAGAAAGAAAGTAATGGTGAGTTGAAGAATTATTTTCATGATTTGATCAAAACGGGTTCATAAAAAAATGAGACCATCTAATTTACGGTTTTTTGCCAAGCTTATAGATTAAGGGATTCTTATTCTATGCTAATCTCATCGAAAAATAACCAAGTAGGGTTGCCATCTCCCAAATGCCATTTAGGGCAAACTCCATAACTCTCAGCTTCAACTTTTACATATTTAGCTTTAAGTGCTTGGGGGAATATATATTCAAACTCTTGATTTAAGCCTCCGTATTCTTGATCGGAAAATTCATTTTTGATGGTTTTTAGTTTCTTGAACGTTTTGCCATCATTGGAAATTGAGAAGGTAACACTTTTTGGATACCAAATCCAAGATTTAATGTCTTGCAAAGCACCGATCGAGACTTTGTGAACCATTTCAGCTTTAGCAAGAGATACTATGGCTGAGAAATCAGTTTCCCAGAAGCCCTGCCAGTAACCTGTTCTAAAATCTGTTCCTCCCTTCAAATAATTGATTAAGGCATCTTTTCCACCTCCAGAATATTGGTTGCTGTATTCTGATTCTAGTTGAATGCTTCTTCCTCCTTTAACCTTTTTGTAGCGAGAATCTTCTACTGTAAAACTTCTCTTTTCTCCTTTTTGGGCATAAGCTGAGATTTGGGCATCGGCTTTTATGTAAAACGGACCTTGGTATTTTAAATAGTCTTTCTTGTTAAAGCTATAGAAGATGCTATCCTCAGGATTTAAGCTTTTGATTTCAATCATTAGAGAATCGACAAAAGTTTGAGCAGAAGTGTTGAAGTAAGGTACAGCAACAATTTGGTCTTCAATATCTATTTGAGCTATCGGAGAGCCTTTTACTGCCCAATCTTTATTGGGTAGGTCTCCCAATTCAAAGATTAAAGTGCCGCCCTTCATCAAATCTTTATGCATCAGAAAAGATTGATCTAATTTATGTCCATTCAAAGTAGCACTTTGAATGTAGATGCTTTTGTCAGATTGTTTGTTGGTTTGGATGCTAAAGGAATTTCCATTTTCTAAGTTAATGCTCACCTTTTCAAATTGAGGAGCGCCAATGGTATAATAATCCAAGCCAGGAGTTACAGCATAGAAACCCATGCTGCTCAACACATACCAAGAAGACATTTGTCCGCAATCTTCATTGCCCGAAAGGCCATCAGCCCTACTGCTGTATTGCTCATTGATAATTTGATGAACACGCTCTTGCGTTTTATAAGCTTTGCCAATGTAATTGTACAAATACGCCATGTGGTGACTGGGTTCATTGCCATGGGCGTATTGACCAATAAGCCCTGTAATATCTACTTGGTGTCTGCCCGAAAGTTCCATTTCAGTGGTAAAGAGCAGGTCTAGTTTTTCTTCAAAAGCATCAGCACCTCCATAGAGTTGGATTAAGCCAGAAATATCTTGTGGGGCAAACATGCTGTATTGCCAAGAGTTGGCTTCGGTGAAGTTGAAATTCACTTCTGCTGGGTTAAACCCAACGCTCCAAGCGCCATTCATTTTACTCTGCATAAAGCCAACCTCAGGATTAAAAATATTTTTAAAATACTGCCCTCTGCCAACATAGTTTTGATAAACTTCTTCCTTACCCATTAGTTGAGCCATTTGAGCGATGCACCAATCATCATAGGCATACTCTAAGGTCTTGGATACCGATTCAGACTCATCGGCTACGGCAATGTATCCTTTGCTTTTGTATGCGGCTAAACCCAATTTATCGTCTTGAGCACTCTCTTGCATGGCCTTCAATGCCAATTCAGTATCGTAGCTTCGAATTCCTTTTGCATAGGCATCAGCAATTACAGGAATGGAATGGTAGCCAATCATACAGCCTGTATAATTGCCAGCTAACTCCCAAATGGGCAATTCTCCACCATCTTGATACTGTTGTAAAAAAGTATTGATGAACTCATTGGTTTTTTCTTGTTCTATAATTGAGAAGAGGGGGTGAGTTGCTCTAAAGGTATCCCACAAAGAGAAAACGGTATAAATCGTTTTTTTAGATTGATGGATTTTACGATCCATGCCTCTATAATTGCCATCTACATCGCTAAAGGTATTGGGAGCAATCATGCTGTGATAAAGAGCGGTATAAAAAACAGTTTTTTTGTCTTCATCAGTATCCTCAACTTGAATTTTTGACAATGCCTTTTCCCAATTAACATTAGCTTCATTAAGATAAGTATCGAACTCCCAATGTGCAGCTTCGGCTTCTAAATTTTTACGAGCACCAGCTATGCTCACCGCTGAGATACCCACTTTAACCATGAGCTTTTCATTGGCTTGAGTATTGAAGGTAAAAGCTGCCTTTTTTCCACTTGAATCTAACTGCTGTTGTTCAAACGCTTTAGAAAATTGCATCACAAAATAGACATGCTGTTCTGTTGCCCAAGCTTTAGAAACACGACTTCCTACTACCTCTGTATTGCTAATCACTGTTAAGGAGTCAGCAAGTAATCGATCTCTATGTGTTAAATCTAAGATAAGGTGTGAAGGACCTTCTTGGCTAAAGGTGTATTCATGAATGCCCACTCTAGTAGTTGCCGTTAAGCGTACATCAATTAGGTGTTTGTCTAGCGAAACTTGATAGTAAGCAGGTTTAGCCAACTCATTTTCTTTTTGAAAAGAAGAAGCATAGCCTTCCTTCCCATTGCTTTTTGCTCCATTGTTGAATTCAATTGCTCCTTGTGTGGGCATTAATAAAACATCGCCATAATCACTGATCCCTGTACCACTCAAATGAGTATGGCTAAAGCCATAAATTACCGAATCTGTGTAATGATAGCCCGAACAACCATCCCAGCCTTCTAAGCGGCTATCTGGACTTAATTGTACCATTCCAAATGGAAGAGTTGCGCCTGGATAGGTGTGTCCATGTCCACCAGTCCCAATAAAAGGATCTACATAATTGCTGTAATTTGATTTTTGAGGATTGCTACAACTGACTATAAATAAAAGAGCAAGGAAGGCTAAAGCGGGATAGAGTTTTTTCATTTCTACTTTATTGAGCAATTGGAGGAAGCATTTTTGCAGATCTTTTGGCGTAAAACCAGATGTAAGCATAACAACAAACAATTAAAATCAAAGCAAGTTTAAAGCCTGATATATCGGTAAAGTATCCATACAATGGTGGGATAAATGCACCTCCTGCAATAGCTGTACACAGTATGCCTGAGCCTTCGGGTTTTAAATCATCTAAATCTTCTATGGCAATGCTAAATATAGTAGGGAACATAATGGAATTGAATAAGCCTACTGCCAATATGCTCCATAAAGCAAGTAGCCCATTTGAGAACATAGAGATGGCAATAAAAGCAATAGCCAGAGATGCAAATACTGCCAATACCTTATTTGGAGCGTATATTTTGGTTAAGTAAGCTCCCACAAAACGACCGATCATAGCTCCACCCCAATAGAAGGTTACAAAAGATGCTACTAGACCTTTGTTATCAATATTTTCAATCCCTCCTTGATGAATCAAAGAAGCAATGGAATTCATAAAATCATTGTTCCGGATTATTTCAGCCAATTCCATATCGAGAAAGTAATTGACTAAATAGCTACCAATTCCCACTTCAGCACCTACATAAAGGAAGATCCCTACTGCGCCCATTTTTAATTTTAAATGTTTAAAAGCCGCTTTGTAATTGGATTGAGTATCACTCCCCAAGAGTTGAGGGAGTTTCGCAGTTAGCACCACTACGGCTAATAAAATTAGGGCAATGGCGAGTACAAAGAATGGGGTTTGAACTGCAGAAGCTTCAGCAGCATAATAACTTTCTTTGACAGCATGTTCTAAAGATTCAATTTCTTCAGAAGATTTGATGTTGTCACTTAGAATAAATACGGCTCCCAAGATAGGAGCTATGGTTGTGCCTAAAGAGTTGAAGGCTTGTGAGAGGTTCAAACGGCTAGAAGCTGTACGCTCATCACCCAATACAGTAACATAAGGATTGGCTGCAACTTGAAGAATAGTCATGCCAGAAGCGAGGGTAAAATAACCCAATAAAAAGATTTCAAAAGAACGAAAGGAAGCGGCCGGAGAAAATAGCAAACTGCCGATTCCCATAATCACTAAGCCTAAGATGATGCCTTTCTTATAGCCGATCTTATGCAACAAATTTCCGGCTGGTATCGATATTAAGGCATAGGCGATAAAAAAAGCAAATTGAACCAAACCAGCTTGGAAATAGGTCAACTCAAAAATTTCTTTGATTCTAGGAATGAGGGAATCAACTAAAACAGTGATCAAACCCCACATAAAAAAGAGAGAGGTTAAAAGATAGAAGGATTTGGTGAAGGATTTACCCATTGTCAAATGAATTTAGAACTAATCTTTTTTAGTTTTTATTTGAACTTTTAAATCTTCCAATGCGCTTTTTAACCGTCTTAAAAAACGGACATAGTTCTGATAGACTTGGAGATAACGATAAACAATTTTGTTTTTAAATTCTTGGTTTTTTGTGAAATACAATGTAGCTTCTTCATTCGGAATGTCCAATATCCAGTCCGCAAACCAAGGGTATTTATCTCTCCACTGTTTCAAGTTACTTTCAGTGTTTGAGATGATCGTTTTTTCTATGATCTCTATTTGTTCAAGTCGGCTGCCATATACTTCAGTAATTTGAATAGATAATTCATCATCAGAATTCATAGACTTTAGTTGTTCGTAACCCGTGCTTTCAATACTTAGGTTTAAGAAATAAGCTAATAGTTGAGAGCCATAACCGTTTTTAATAAGTTCTTCAGTTAATGTGTCGTTGATAATATCATTAAAGAGGCTTTCTTCCTTCTCATAGTAGCTGATAATCTCGTCAATTCTTTCAATGTTCTTGTCAGTATCAATAAGAATTCGAGAATAGATAGCCTCAAGTTTTTCATCTTGTTTTCTTTGGTCATTCAAGTTGTTAAGCGTAACGGCAATCAGAATGCCAATAACAACCAATGCTATTTCACCAATAGCATATGTCAAGTATTTTCTTAATCGATTATTGGCCAGCAAATTTTGTCGACTTTTTCGGAAGATAGAAATCATGGGATTCTTCGGCTGTTAAATGCATATTAACTTGAAACGAAGATAAATTAAAATTGCTAAAGATCTTTAGCATTGACTTTTAATGTCAGCTGATAATTATATCACCTGTAACCAAAGTATGGCATCTTCTTCATTGTCAAATATCTTAACAGGGTGGTCAACCTTAAAATGTTTGATGTAGTAGTCAGATTCTATATTGTGCAGTACAGATTTAGTAACTATTGCCTCGGCTTTTCTTATTTTATTTCTATCAGGCCTTGCAAATCTTTTGAAATTATCAAAGTCGCTAGTAGAATCTTCTCCAATGACAATTAGAAAGAGGCCATTAGAGATCTTTAAATCTTCGGTATAGATACGATTTACTTCCTTCAGGTCCTCTTCATTAAAATGGATGCCTTGCTTTACTTCAATCCGAATAATCCCATTGGGCAGCTTGTCAATCGTGTATTTTTCTCTTTCAATCATGATTACAGTTCAAAAGGATTATGAAGATAACTTTAGTGGAATCCTGATAAAGTTATTGAATTTAAATAGAATAGATTCAGCTGATAAAAAATAAATAAAAGGTGATTTATTTTCTTTGGTAGCGGTAGCCATTGAAGTCTAGTGTGTCCTCTATTAGA
>Ga0316204_10007061_pt1 | contig 16746 bp, 12 predicted proteins | sample 6monrhotite_MG_2_FD_205661 | JGI IMG/M metagenome (GOLD analysis project Ga0316204, IMG submission 205661) | Microbial mat bacterial communities from mineral coupon in-situ incubated in ocean water Damariscotta River, Maine, United States -... | ecosystem: Environmental > Aquatic > Marine >... | reverse complement strand
GCACCAGTGTCAACGACTGCGCCTGTAAGTACAACGGCACCGGTCTCAACTACGGCCCCAGCTGATCACAACGGAGGAAGTGATGCTAACAACGGTCATGGAAATGGTGATCAGTCCGCTCCTGGAAACTCTGAGGGGAACAACAACGCCGAAAACAATGACCACTCTGAACAAGGAAATAGTGGAAACGATAATTCGGGCAAATCTGATAGCAACGACGACTCTAAAGATCAGGATAATTCGGGCAAGTCTGACAGCAACGAAAATTCCCAAACTACTCCAGTGAGCACAACGGCTCCAGTTTCGACCACCGCACCTGTAAGCACAACAGCACCGGTTTCAACGACTGCGCCAGTGAGCACAACAGCGCCGGTCTCAACGACTGCGCCAGTGAGCACAACAGCGCCGGTCTCAACGACTGCGCCAGTAAGCACAACAGCGCCGGTCTCAACGACTGCGCCAGTAAGCACAACAGCACCGGTCTCAACTACGGCCCCAGCTGATCACAACGGAGGAAGTGATGCTAACAACGGTCATGGAAATGGTGATCAGTCCGCTCCTGGAAACTCTGAGGGGAACAACAACGCCGAAAACAATGACCACTCTGAACAAGGAAATAGTGGAAACGATAATTCGGGCAAATCTGATAGCAACGACGACTCTAAAGATCAGGATAATTCGGGCAAGTCTGATGGCAACGACGACTCTAAAGATCAGGATAATTCAGGCAAGTCTGATGGCAACGACGACTCTAAAGATCAGGATAATTCAGGCAAATCTGATGGCAACGACGACTCTAAAGATCAGGATAATTCAGGCAAGTCTGATGGCAACGACGACTCTAAAGATCAGGATAATTCAGGCAAATCTGATGGCAACGACGACTCTAAAGATCAGGATAATTCAGGCAAGTCTGATGGCAACGACGACTCTAAAGATCAGGGTAATTCAGGCAAGTCTGATGGCAACGATAACTCTAATGACCATGGCAATTCAGACAGCAATAGTTCATCACATGATGTACAAGGCACGGGCAAAGCTGACCACTTAAATGGCAGCAGCGGTGATGACAACATTGATGGTGGAAAGGGTAACGATACCATTAGCGGCTCCGACGGAACCGACCACCTGTCTGGAGGCGCTGGCGACGATACTTTCACCTTTGGTGACATATCTGGGCACTCCACTGTTGATGGTGGCAGCGGCTGGTCAGACGTAATTGAGATGGATGTAGGTGGTGGCGACTCACAGGGAGGCGGCTGGACTGTTGAGGTTGATGGAAATCAGATTTCCAACAACAGTGAGCACGGTTCTCTTGATACCAGTGGACACTCTGGCACTATCACTACCGAGCACGGATCAATCGATTTTAGCAACATTGATAAAATCGACTGGTAAGTAATTAGACCCTTGAGCGTAACTTGGCGGGATCTCTGTAAAAGGGGATCCCACTTTTTTGCCACTCAAGCAGTTTGTCCTCGGACTCAAAAAGCTTGCCTTTTAGCAATTCGACATTAAATCTGTTAAGTTAAAATGGAAAATACCTCCAAATAAGTACTTAACATATTTTCTCTGAAGAACGACAAGATACATAGAATGCCTATCAACGCAGCATTGCATAAAAAGTTAATTTCTTGGGCTCAAGAACGTCTGTTATGCGGATGGTCTGCTGACGATCTTATTCAAGGCATGGTTAAAGTAGGTCATTCATCAGAGTCTGCACATAAAGTCGCGCAAGAGGTCTTCTCCGATGACGAGCCAGACACAATTCATTCAGCCGGAGATGCTTTAACTGCTAACACCAGCAATTTTAATAGCTCGCCATTAGCAAATAATATTCAGCTGCCCGGCTGCAAGGTATCAGTTCTTTTAACACTCTCTCAACCCCGTGTTATCTTACTGAGCAATTTATTATCTTCGTCCGAATGTGAGGCGCTCATTGAAATGTCGAGGCCGGACTTAAAGCGAGCATCAGTAGTTGATCAAAAGACTGGCAAAAATCGAGCTGACCAGGGGCGCATCACGTCAAGTAAAGGTTTTTCGCCGAGTCAAACACCATTAATTTCGCAGATTGAAGAACGTATAGCCTTACTCTCCGGCTTACCGATGTCCCACCAAGAGGGGATGCAGGTTTTATACTACCCAGTGGGTGGGTTTTATAAGCCCCACCATGATTATTTCGACCCTGCTTTAGCAGGTAGCGCAAATATATTAAATCGAGGCGGTCAACGCGTTGCAACCATAGTAATATATTTAAATGATGTTGAAGAGGGAGGAGGCACGGCATTCCCAACGCTAAATCTAGAAGCCAAGGCAAAGCAAGGCAATGCAGTATACTTTGAAAGTGTGGATGAAAATGGTCAGATAGACCCTAAATCCTTACATGCAAGTTCACCCGTAATTCGCGGTGCAAAATGGATAGCAGTGAAATGGATACGTGCTGAGCCTTGGAGCAACTGCTAATCCTAGCTTCCAGATTACGGCAATCAGCATGTCAGCTTTGCTCTTTGCAGCATTACCGTGTGCGAACTGATATTTAAACGACAGAATTCAAGTTATAAGTGGAGATTGATGCATCATGGGTGTCATAAAGAAAATGCTTCATCGTAGCAACATGCTTGGCAAACAACGCCATCAGCACTTCTTTCTTGATATGGAAGAAAACATTCACATTCATTATCGTGATTTACGCATCGAATTAAGCCGAGGCGAATTTGAAGACATATGTGATGCCTTTCGCAAACAGTCGCGAGAATTACAAACCATCATTCATGAAAAAGACTATCAAGATGGCATCTTAGCCAATGCCAATCAAGATGACGTACGCATCTGGACAGAGTCTCTACTAAAGCATGATGTCAAATACCATTCCCAGCGTTTCTCATTGGAAGAATGTAGCGATGGATTCCATTTTCATTGCCGCAACTACAAGTTGCTCTTCAATGAAACCGAATTTCGCCAAATCGCACAACTGTTCAAAACACTAGATGTGGATTCACCTTGTGCGAGTTCCTACGACGAAGTCCTTGAGTTACTAGAAGACAACGATGTTGATTTCACATTAGACATTGGCAATATTCCAGACGATACCTTAGCTATTTCCGTTGCGGCCTATCACTTCCCCAAGATACGCGAGATATTCAAACTCATCGGTTTCACTCTTGATGCACAAAAATATGAGCATCGCTACCAAGGGCCAGCGCTTAAAGTGGTTGCCAAGGTCAATACTCGATTAGCGACATCAGATTACAAACGCATCCGTGGCAACAAAGAGACGCAAAGATTAGTCGATTTCGTTTCCCGCAATGCACAAGGCATAGACCCAGATGCAATCAATCGTATCAAATGCCAAGTGCTTGATCTATATTTCGCACTGAGTTCAGACAAACAATTAAACGTAGATATAAACCAAGACAACTGGCTATATTCAGCCGCAAACCAACAAGTGATTTTCCCCTATAGCGCCACTGAACACGGCAAGGCTGATGCAGCAGCGCTGTATAAAACATGGGCAGATTTTTTAGTCAGTCTCAAATTGTGGTTCATAAAACCGACTAAGGTAAATTTCGTCGCGCCGGAACAAGCTGCACTTCAACAAAAAATAGCCGATACCATACGCAATGAAGTTGCTGTATTCGCTACTGTAGATAAGATTTACCTGATGGGATCAGCCATACGTGGCGAGATGGGACGTTATCTTGCACCCTTTGTAAATGGCCCTCAGGTCAAATTGGGTTCGGATGTAGACATATTGATCGAAATGAATCCTGAGCTTGAGGCAGATATTCCAGCTCACTGGCATTTCATTAAACATGACGAGCCATCGAACCGTTGCGCAATTTATCACATCAAACAGATTCCCATCGAGGGTGGCAAAGCTGAATGGCAAAAAAGCTACCCTAACTTACCGCTCATCGAGCACCTGATTGATGCTTATGTCTTCTTTCCCTCGCGTGGATATCAAGCAGAGAAAGACGAGTTCCTAAAGAAATTCAGTTCCCAGCTATTCTATGACCGTGCCCGTGATGGCATCGTCAATCACACTGGTGATGAAGCAAATATTGCTCAACAAATTGGAGAGCAGTATGACCTTCCGCAAGTTGCTGTAGAAAAATTAAATGTCGCTACAGAAAATGCTTTATACAAAGTTGCAAGCAATGAGCATAACTATGTATTAAAGCTTTTCAAGGTATCGGGAAACTACAAACGCACGCGCGTAGCTGAGCACACAGCATACGAAGAAAGTCTGATAAACCAACTCAAAAAACGTAACGTCCTGACAGCAGGAGTTATCCCAACAACACGTGGAGACACTGCGAATATAGAGGGCTACCCTGCCCTATTATTTGAGCACATCAATGGAGAGGCACAGTTGCAGCCGGAATATAATCTGGACAATACATGCTCAGCATTGGCCAGCATCCATCAAGTACAAATAGAGCATGCACTAGATGTACAACAAGAATTCGTCTACGAAGACATTTGTGCCATATGGTTACCGCTATACAAAGAGTATGTGAGCGACACCACACACAGTCCAGAAATTGCGGCGGCATTAAGTCAGTTCAGCGCCCTATCAGAACGCTACAGTGCCCATAAAAACCGAGTAACTTTATACAGCGATATTCCCTTCACCCACAATCATGGCGACGTCACCCCCAAGAATGTGATCACCGACGAACAAGGCAGAGCCGTATTTTTCGATTTTAACAATGCCTATTATGGCCCGCGTATAGCTGACGTACTAGACGGTGCTTTCGAATTCTCATTGGCCGAGCAATTTATACACCTTGCCGATTTTTCGAGATTCAATGCTTTTATAACTGCATATAACGCCCATAGCCCGTTCACTGCTAAAGAAAGTAAAAAACTAGCACAATGGATAGAGCTGGCTGGGCTAATAAAATTTACCCGAGAAATTCGTGCGCTGTTAGAACACCCTGGAGACGAACTACGTAGAAAGCGTGCGCTGGCCATTGCTGAATTCATGTACTCTCGCGGCTAATTGGCACTATGAATCGGTTTTTCACCGCTGTTATTCTATTAACAATATGCGCTACCACGAGCGCATGGGCAGAAGATATTGGCATTCAATTCATTGCCAGCAATGACCTTGGCAATACGGCAACAAAGCGCAAAATCACCCAAGATGCGCTATACAACTATGTAGACGTGCTAAATGCCTATTACCGCAATAGCAGAGTCGCCCTCAGAGCTAAAATAATGCAAATCGAATATGCCAAAATTAGCTCGGTGAGTGGCATAGATATTATCAACGACATGAAAAATGAACGTAACGGCTTCGAAGCCATGTTCAATAAGGCGCAGCAATATGGGGCCGACTACACTATTGCTGTTGTTAGCCAGTTATTAATACTAGGTAAGCCGGGCTGTGGACGCGCTTATGCAGTGAACCAATCCGTGGCCGCAATATCCGACCCGCGTAGAGCCTTCGCAGTTATCCACTTTTTCTGCGGCGCGCACACCTTGGCCCATGAATTAGGCCATCTAATGGGCTTAAACCACGGTTCACTTGTCGATGCATGCAACCCCAACAGGGGGCACACCTCAGCTATCGCACCCTATGCCAACGGTTATGCAGTTGGCAACTGTGATGGAAAGTTACAGCCCGGCGAATTCGGTGACATCATGGTGGGCGGAAATATGCGCACAATCATGGGCAACGACAAAGGAAATCTACACATCTTTTCCAACCCGCGCCTACACGATGAACGCTGTGGTTTCAACAAGACTTGCGGTGACACCAAAACTGGCGATGCGGCCCGCGCACTGAATGAAAATGCGCATTACTACGCATCCCATACAAAATCTATTACTCAGTCCTCACAGTGAATCTAAAACCTCACCACATAAGTAGCGACTTGGCTGGTACTGTGTCCAGCCTTAGTCGAATGATGAAAGCAACTTAACTGCGTTCAATAATCCGTCGTATCTCTGGCACACAAGAACCACAGTTCGTACCTGCTTTTAAACATTTCCCTACCGCTTCTACGCTTTTCAAACCTTGCGTTTTAATGGCATTTTGGATGGTTTTTTCACCCACGCTAAAACAAGCACACACATTACGGCCCGTATCAGATATAGCTCCTTTAGGTGGGCGCGCAGACAACAAGCCAGCCAAATCGGCAGGGGCCAAAAGTGGCTGACTAAATAAACTACTCAGCCATTCGCGTTCCGGTAACTGCTGATCGCCTGCGATAAAAAACGCCGCTTCCAATTTCCCCTCATGCAGACAAGCCGCTCGATAACGCCCCATCGCCGCATCACGATATTCCAGCCATTCTTCTTGTGCATTAAATGATTGCTGCACCCAAGCACGCCAATCTTCGGGGGTGCTTTCACCAGCTATTTCATGACGCCAATAGCCGACCCCCGGCATACAGGCGCAATAGGTTGCATCTGCAAAATCCAAGCGTGTTCGACTCAATACAAAGCCCTGCCAGACAGGCTTATATGGTTCAACCCGTACGGGCGTATGTTTGGATTCAGGCTGACCTGAAATCGGATCTGTAATAGGTGCAACCAGTGCATCAACCCGCGCCGACTTGGCAAATTGATCGTTCCAGTGCATCGGTACAAATACCGAGCCGTGGCGCTGATCTTCGCTGATTTGCACTCGCGCCAGCATGCTGCCATGGCGGCTGCTCAGACGCGCCAAGCCACCATCTTGCAGTTGATACAGCTGTGCGTCCCCGGCTTGAATTTGCACAAATGCCTCAAATGCATGTGCATTCAAGCGCGGCACTTTGGCTGTGCGTGTCATGGTGTGCCATTGATCGCGCACACGTCCCGTATTCAACACTAGAGGGAACTCAGTATTAGTCGCAACAGCGGGTAAGCGTGCTGCAACAGCAATCATGCATGCTTTACGGTTTGGTGTATAAAACTGCCCATTGCTGAGCATTCTCGCAGTGCCGCTGGGTGCATTGCTATTAAGCGGCCATTGCACAGGCTGCAATGTTTGATATTGACTATCATCCAGATCTTCTAGTGCACTGATATCAAAAGCTCGCTTGCCTGCATTTTCAAAACCAGACAAGCGCGCATGTTCGCGAAATATCTGCGCGGAACTGGTATAGGCAAATCCTTCAGCGAATCCCATTCTTTGCGCTACCTGACCGATGATCCACCAATCCGGCTTGGCCTCCCCCGCCGCAGACATAAATGCGCGTTGCCGCGAAATACGCCGCTCGGAATTAGTCACCGTACCGTCCTTCTCACCCCAGCCCATAGCAGGTAATAAAACATCGGCACACGCTGTGGTGTCGGTAAGCTCTACGCAGTCAGATACCACAACCAAGTCACAAGCCTGCAAGGCAGAACGCACCTTATCGGCATCCGGCATACTAACGACAGGATTCGTCGCCATAATCCACACCGCCTTGATCTTGCCATCCGCAATAGCCTGAAACATATCTACCGCTTTTAAACCCTGCGCTTCGGCCATACGCGGTGCATTCCAAAACTTTCCCACCAAATCCACATTCGCCGGATCTGAAAAATCCAAATGCGCTGCCAATTGATTGGCAAGACCGCCTACCTCACGCCCACCCATAGCATTTGGTTGACCCGTAACAGAAAACGGCCCCATGCCAGGTCGCCCTATACGTCCAGTCGCCAAATGCACATTGATAATCGCATTGCCTTTGTCTACGCCGCTAGATGATTGGTTGATGCCTTGTGAGAAAATCGTCACGGTGCGTTCAGTGCGCGCAAACAATCGAAACAACTCACTGAGCTGCGTCTCTGCCACTTCGCACACCTGCGCCACCTTGGGTATGGAATTTACTGCACGCGCCGCCTCAAAGGCCGCAGCAAAACCTTCCACGTGCGCTTCGACATATGCCAAATCAAGTGCATCTTCACGACGTAAATAATGTAGCAGTCCGTTGAACAGATACGCATCCGAACCAGGAGCTATCGCCAAATGTAAATCAGCAATATCGCAAGTCGCCGTACGACGCGGATCAATGACCACTATTTGCATTTCTGGGCGCTTCTTTTTCGCGGCTGCCAGACGCTGATAAAGCACAGGATGTGCCCATGCGTAATTGGAACCGACAATGAGCACTAAGTCCGCTAATTCAACATCTTCATAGCAAACCGGCACAGCATCTGCACCGAAAGCACGTTTCTGCGCCGCTACTGCACTGGACATACACAAACGTGAATTGGTGTCGATATTCGCGCTGCCAATAAAGCCTTTCATCAGCTTATTAGCGACGTAATAGTCCTCGGTTAGCAGTTGACCTGAGACGTAGAAGGCAACCGCATCCGGGCCATGTTCGGCGATGATTTCTTTAAAGCCGTTAGCAACTTTATCTAGCGCCTCATCCCAGTCAACACGCTGACCATTGACGCTAGGATGTAGCAAGCGCCCCTCATGATCCAAAGTGTCCGCTAGGGCTGTGCCCTTAGAGCACAGCCTACCGAAGTTGGCAGGGTGCTCAGCATCACCGCGCAACTTGATTGAATCAAGCTCAACACTGACCTCCACGCCACACCCTACCCCGCAATAAGGACAAGTGCTACGCACTGTATTCTGATTATTTAAGCTTGGCATTCCCCAGCCTCTACTTCGATAAACACCACATCATGCGCAATCCGAACCTCATGCCGATGCGCGCATCCCGTATCAGGAGCAACGGCGGAACCACTCTCCAAATCAATTACCCAGTTATGGAAAGGACAGGTAACACGTGTGCCATGCACAATACCTTGCGCCAACGGCCCGCCCTTGTGTGGGCAGCGGTTATTCAGCGCAAACACTTTATCATCTACACTACGAAACAGTGCAATCTCGCCTGAGGCCGTTTTAATCACCCGCGAACCTTGACGAGGAATATCGTCCAGTACTCCAACTTGTATCCAATTCATTGCATTTCTCCTTATTCGATGGTCGCTAGTGTCGCGTATTCATGTGCATCTTTTCCTTCAGCGCGCTCTTTCCACGGATCATCCTGAGAGTAACGTTGCGACTCAAGAAAACGCTCATACAAAGCAGCACGAGTAACAGCATCATCCACAACATGTTGCTTGATGTGTGCCAAACCTACGCGCTCAATCCATGGTGCAGTACGATCCAGATAGTGAGCTTCTTCGCGATACATCTGCATGAATGCGCCACAGTATTCCAACACTTCGGCTTCTGTCTCCACCTTACACAAGAAATCTGTAACGCGAACCTTAACGCCACCGTTGCCACCTACATGAATCTCATAACCCGACTCCACACACACCACACCGAAATCCTTGATAGTAGCCTCAGCACAATTGCGCGGACAACCGGAAACAGCAATCTTAAATTTATGCGGTGTCCATGAACCCCAAGTCATCTTCTCGACCTGAATACCCAGCCCTGTGGAATCTTGTGTACCAAAGCGACACCACTCGGAACCGACACAGGTTTTAACTGTACGTAACGATTTGCCGTAAGCATGGCCAGATACAAAACCAGCATCAACCAACTCACCCCACATCTTGGGTAAGTTTTCTTTAGTAATGCCATACAAACCAATACGCTGACCGCCCGTGATATGCACAGTGGGCACTTCATAACGTTCGGCAATCTCAGCAATCGAGCGCAACTCGGCTGGCGAAGTCATGCCGCCCCAAATACGCGGAATCACCGAATACGTACCATCTTTTTGAATATTGGCATGCACACGTTCATTGATAAAACGTGAACGACTATCATCCACATACTCACCCGGCCAAGCCGCCAGTAAATAATAGTTCAGTGCTGGACGACACGCATGGCAACCGTCCGGCGTTTTCCATTGCATCGCCTGCATCAAATCGGGGATATTTTTCAGCCCTAGATCACGAATGGCCTGGGGCACATCTTGGTGAGAAGACTCTGTACAAGCGCAAATTGCCTTCTTGCTGGGGCGAGCAGAATAATCGCCACCCAAAGTATTCGCCAATACTGCCTCGACCAGACCTGTACAAGATCCGCATGAAGCAGAGGCTTTAGTATGGGCGCGCACCTCATCCAGCGTAAATAATTTCTTATCGACGATAGCACTCACGATAGCGCCTTTACATACCCCGTTACAGCCGCAAATCTCAGCCGTATCGGGCATGTTCGCCACACTAGACACCCCACCCAAACCAGAGTCACCAATATGTACCTGACCAAATAAGAGATGCTCACGCATCTCAGACACATCAGTTGCATCGCGCATCATTTGGAAATACCAAGGGCCATCCACGGTATCGCCATACATCACTGCACCACGTAATTTGTTATCGCGTAACACCAGCTTTTTGTAAACACCGCGTGCCGAATCATGCAATAGCAACTCTTCATCTTCATCGCCCGCAGTAAATTCACCCGCCGAGAAAAGATCAATACCCGTCACCTTAAGCTTGGTTGAAACCGACGAACCTTCATAACGCATTGCGCCATAACGTGCGAGATGATTAGCGGCAACTTTAGCTTGTTCAAACAGCGGCGCAACCAAACCATAAGTCTGCCCACGATGCTGAACACACTCCCCTACGGAATAAATTTTCGGATCGAAAGTTTGCATAGTATCGCTGACCACAATACCGCGTTCACAATGAATACCTGCCAATTGCGCCAAGGCAATATTCGGACGAATACCTGCCGACATAATCACCAGATCTGCGGGAATCTCTTCACCATCTTTAAAGCGTAAGCCAGTAACTTCAGTCTCGCCCAGAATCGCTTCAGTCTGACGTGTCATATAAAACTTCAACCCACGCTTTTCCAACTCTTTTTGCAATAGACCGCCGCCCACCTTGTCCAGTTGGCGCTCCATCGGCCAATCGCACAAGTGCACCACCGACACATCCATGCCGCGCAATGACAGGCCATTTGCCGCCTCCAGACCAAGCAAACCACCACCAATCACCACCGCACGAGTACCCTTACCCGGCTTGCTCAACATTTTTCCAACATCAGCAATACTGCGATAACCCATCACACCGGGCAAATCAATGCCCGGCACGGGCAACATAATAGGGTTGGAACCCGTCGCAATCAGCAAGCGGTCATAAGGAACAACAAGTCCATCATCTGTTTCTACCGTACAACGCTTACGGTCAATCTTGACCACCGTTTTCCCCGTATGCAAGGTGATATGGTTATCCTCATACCAAGCCCAGTCATTCAAGATCGTATCTTTAAATGGCATTTCACCAGACAACACAGGTGACAACAGAATGCGGTTGTAGTTAGGCTGAGGCTCTGAGCCGAACACCGTAATATCAAACTCATCAGTCGACATTTTTAACAACTCTTCAATGGTGCGAATACCCGCCATACCATTGCCGATTACAACCAAACGCATTTTATTTATTCCCATCATGCCTTTTCCTCAAAAAAAAGACATCGCCCAGCCTAAAGCCAAAACGACGCCTTTGTCGGTATTCCTGTTTAACTCTCCGCCCGCCATTGGGTAAGGAAAATCACTCAGCACATACAATGCAATTCCTGTGCCAGCAGCAAACCCTCTAGAATCAAGCAAGGCCGAGCGAGTTAACGCATCAATGTGGTGCGTAAAGTTTGAATGTGGTGCGCGGTTTTGAATTATTTAGTGCAATTCAGGCTTGGTGTTCTCAGATAGCACGGTGGACAAGCACTGGGGTTTCTTTGCTCGGATAATATTGTCCAGCCATGGAAAATCAATCCCTAGCACTTCTTTGTATAGAAATAATATGAAAGACAGTGCAAGGTACTGGCAGAGACATTACGATCAGTCGCCAATTCAGACAGAAAATCTCCGATTTCAAGTGCCCCCTATATCCAAATGATGGCGCTTGCCATGAAAAAGAATATAGCGTTTAATCCAGTGCGTATAAGTCAACTCGGTTCGTCGGCTCTAATGTTTGAACCGCATTTTTGCGACCACTTGGTCAAGAAGCTTGGGAGCTTGAGATGATGTCGCTTTTTTCTGCAAGGATGGTGTGTTCATGAATATCACTCCTTTGAGAATCAATGGAATAAAACGCCTGCCTCCAGACTATGCGACATTTCGCATCGAATTAAACGACATTTTGTCGTCTAGTTACGTTAGCCCTTGCCATGTCTGAAGCCTCACTACAGGAAATTTATCGGATGCAAATAGCGGAGGCCACATCCCGACTACTTTCAGCCCAAGCTTTTTTATCGGCATACACCGCAACCAATCTAGTGCCTCAACTTGAGGCTTCAATCCTTCAAGTGCGGAAGGCTCTCGAAACAATCGCATTTGCGGCAATTGCCCCAAACAAAAAGCAATACGCTGAACTTCGGGCCGCCGCATCAAACAGCCCCTACTTTACAAAGAACTATCACGCAACAAAAATATTTACAGCACTTAGCAAGATCAATAAAAATTTTTACCCCAAACCCTTGCTTCCTGCTGCTCGTCAAGAAGATGGGGCGTGGCATTATGGGGATAAAAAATCCGGTTTCTTGACCAAAAAAAAAGTTTGAGACTGTGTACGACCGATTGGGAAAACATCTACACTCTCACAACCCATGGAGCGGGAGTAAAAATCTACAAAATCTGGCCGCTGATATTCCACAGATTATCGAAGAGAGCCACTCGCTCTTAGATTTACATGTCTGCTATATTCAAACGCCGAAGTCCCAAGGGGTCTGGATAATAGAAACAGATCGGCTTGGCAGTCTTCCTCATGTTCTTACCGCCGCATCCACTGGCCCGTATGTCGTTACGGGCTAACTTATCATTGAAAACAAAAATAAAAAAAGGGGCAGCGTAGATACCGTCTTAAGCGTCAACTAATTTTTCCATAATCACGCTGGTATGGTTGACGCGTTTTAAGCGCACCGAAGCACAGATGTACCAGTTTTCGCATGGCGGCACCGAGCGCAGACATTTTCGATTTCCCTCTTGCTAGTAATCGTTCATAAATAGATTTGACGTGAGGATTGCAGCGTATTGCCACGACTGCCGCCATATACAACACAGCACGTATTTTGGCGGGTCCTGCCTTGGATAGCTTAGTTCGTCCCATCACAGAGCCACCTGACTGTCGTTCTACTGGCACTAAACCAAGATAGGCTGCGAGCTGTTCGGCTGAGCCGAAGTTGTGTGTAGTTGTAAGGCCGCGCCGCATTTGGCACTGATTTGCGCAACATTTGGCACTAAATTTAACGCCAAAAATTACAAGCTGAGACAAAATTAACTTTCATTTGCCCCAGCCATTCACTACCAGTTACGTATAACAAGCTCCGCAGCCTTGTTTTGCTTCTTTCCACCCCCTACAGAATAAGTGATATCCACGCTGTCCATTTGCAATCCAGCAAAGGTTTTTCGCATCTCTGGTATATCGTTCACACTGATAATCATCTTGCCCTTGATTGTTTTTGCCAGCCCGGCCATGCACGCATATTGCTCAATGCCAAAGTCCACACCGTAACCCTCAGTCCCCCAATACGGCGGATCGCAATAGAATAAAGTATGTTCTCGGTCGTATTTTTTTATACATGCCGCCCAATCCAGATGTTCTATGCATGAATACCAAGCCTTGCTAAAACAACATGGCATCATTTGCAGCATGAGCCGCAAAGGCAATTGTTGGGATAATGCGGTGATGGAGCGCTTCTTCTTGAACTTGAAGATAGAGCGGGTGTGGCAACGAGAATATGCAAACCAAATGGAGGCCACTAAAGACGTGACGGAGTACATCGTAGGATTCTATAACGGCACACGACGGCACTCCGCCTTGGGGAACTTAGCACCCATAGTTTACGAAAAACAGTTTGCAGTAAAACAACCTATTGAGGTGTCCGAAATTACTTGACCACTACACACAACTTCGGCTCAGCCGAACAGCTCGCAGCCTATCTTGGTTTAGTGCCAGTAGAACGACAGTCAGGTAGCTCTGTGATGGGACGAACTAAGCTATCCAAGGCAGGACCCGCCAAAATACGTGCTGTGTTGTATATGGCGGCAGTCGTGGCAATACGCTGCAATCCTCACGTCAAATCTATTTATGAACGATTACTAGCAAGAGGGAAATCGAAAATGTCTGCGCTCGGTGCCGCCATGCGAAAACTGGTACATCTGTGCTTCGGTGTGCTTAAAACGCGTCAACCATACCAGCGTGATTATGGAAAAATTAGTTGACGCTTAAGACGGTATCTACATGTACTAGCATTTCTACTATTCACTTATCCACCACCCACTCTCCGCGTTGCTTAATCTCTTCGTGCATCGCATCCGGCGCTAGATCAAGCTCTCCCGGCCAAGTTACCGCACCACCGACCACGGAGACTTGCCGGAATTTTTCCGGGTCGTTCAGGTGTGCAAATACGCCTCGAAAAAATCCCGGCAAGAAACGCACAATGCCTTCGAGACCATCAATAAAGCGTACCTTCACTGCATAGTCTTCAATCACTCGAACTTCACTCACTCTCCAATATGCAGGCATTCTTTACTCCAATGGTGCGATCGGTTTAGGTTGATGCTTGGCTTCACAAAGTTCCCAGTCTTCGAGCAATTCTACTTGATGCAGTTCTGCCCAATCGAGAACGAGATTCATTGCCCTGCGCGGCATTTTGCCTTGCATCACTTCCAAAGTCTGAATATTCATAATGGCTTCGTAATCTCCATAGCGACAATGAAAATGAGGAGGTGCATGCTCATTCCAGAACATCTGAATGATGATTCCGAAGAACTGGCTGATGGTTGGCATACGACACCTCCTTACTAAAAGTCTACCTGTTTGGAACTTACGCCACGCCCCTCCCCCCAGCCCCTCTCCCGCCTGCAGGCGAGGGGAGCAAAGCCTTACCGACTAATCGGTTTATACCGAATCCGCTTAGGCTTCGCACCTTCTTCACCCAGACGCTTGCGTTTATCCTCTTCATATTCTTGATAGTTACCATCAAAGAACGTCCACTTTGAATCACCTTCACAAGCGAGGATGTGGGTGGCGATGCGGTCTAGGAACCAGCGATCGTGGGAGATAACTGCTACACAACCTGCAAACTCAAGCAGGGCATCTTCCAATGCGCGCAGGGTTTCTACGTCTAGGTCGTTGGATGGTTCGTCGAGCAGCAGCACGTTGCCGCCGGAGATAAGTGTCTGTGCCAAATGCAATCGGCCGCGCTCACCACCGGAAAGTTGTCCAACTAGCTTGCCTTGATCCGAGCCTTTGAAGTTGAAGCGACCAATATAGGCACGGGCTGGGGTTTCGTATTTGCCGACCGTCAAGATGTCGTTGCCACCGGAGATCGCGTCGAACACGGTTTTTTCGCTTTCCAGTGAATCGCGCGCTTGGTCTACGTGGGCGATTTTCACGGTCTGGCCGATCTTTACCGTGCCGCTGTCGGGTGTTTCTTTGCCAGTGATCATGCGGAACAGCGTGGATTTACCCGCACCGTTAGGGCCGATGATACCGACGATTGCGCCGGGTGGAATCTTGAAGCTGAGGTTGTCGATCAGCAGGCGGTCGCCATAGGCTTTGCTCACGCCGTCGAATTCGATAACTTCATTACCCAAGCGCTCGCCGACGGGAATAAAGATTTCCTGTGTTTCGTTACGCTGCTGATGCTCTTGCGAATTGAGTTCTTCAAATTTCGCGATACGTGCTTTGGATTTAGCTTGTCGTCCTTTCGGATTTTGGCGTACCCATTCCAGCTCTTTTTTCATCGCTTTGGTGTGCGCATCTAGTTGCTTGTTTTCTGTTTCCAGTCGCGCGCCTTTTTGCTCCAACCAGCTTGAGTAGTTACCTTTCCACGGAATGCCATGACCACGGTCAAGTTCGAGAATCCATTCGGCGGCGTTATCGAGGAAGTATCTATCATGGGTAACAGCGACCACGGTGCCGGGGAAGCGCACTAGGAATTGCTCTAGCCAATCAACTGATTCCGCATCCAAATGGTTGGTAGGTTCGTCGAGCAGCAACATATCGGGCTTTTCTAGTAGCAGCTTGCACAGCGCCACGCGGCGCTTTTCACCACCGGAAAGATTTTTAATTTCCGCATCCCAATCCGGCAAACGCAGCGCGTCGGCGGCGATTTCCATTTGGTGTGAGGCATCGCTGCCCGATGCGGCAATGATGTTTTCTAAACGTGCTTGCTCGGTGGCTAGCGCGTCAAAATCGGCATCTTCCTCAGCATAAGCGGCATAGACTTCATCCAGCTTGGCTTGCGCTTGCATCACTTCACCCAGCGCGGATTCCACTTCCTGGCGCACGGTGGCATCTAGGTCCAACTGAGGCTCTTGCTCTAAGTAACCGATGCGGATATTTGGTAGATGCTGCACTTCACCATCGTATTCCTTATCCTGCTTAGCCATGATGCGCAACACAGTGGATTTACCCGATCCGTTCAGGCCCAGCAGGCCAATTTTGGCACCGGGGAAAAAGCTCAGGGAGATATCTTTGATGATTTGACGCTTAGGAGGGACGATCTTGCTCACGCGGAGCATGGACATCACATATTGACCTTGTACCATTTGAATTCGCCTAATGTTTTTTGGAAAGCGCATAGCTTACCGCAAAGCGGGTTTAACTTAAAATATGTCTTCATTTCGGCAAGGATTGAAACTCACTCTAGTAATGAGGAAGAAGGGATGCTCTATGAACCTAGAAAAAGCTTTAGTCCGCAGATTACACAGATTTTCACCGATTAAACAACAACCAATGCCGAAATGAGTTTGCGCATCATTGCCCCAATAATAAGCTTGGGTGGTTTGCCCGCAGCGGCTAAACGTTAACAAAAGCGTTTTCCCCAAGCGGTTC
>Ga0316204_10007059_pt1 | contig 16751 bp, 13 predicted proteins | sample 6monrhotite_MG_2_FD_205661 | JGI IMG/M metagenome (GOLD analysis project Ga0316204, IMG submission 205661) | Microbial mat bacterial communities from mineral coupon in-situ incubated in ocean water Damariscotta River, Maine, United States -... | ecosystem: Environmental > Aquatic > Marine >... | reverse complement strand
CAGCGGTGATATTGAATTATTTTGATTATTATTTTTAAACTTTAAAATGCATCATGGGAAATTTTTCGATGTCAAAAAAAATTAAAGTTCTTATCATTGATGATTCAGCTCTGATAAGGCAATTATTACAGGAAATTCTTAGCCGCGATCCAGGCATTGATGTGGTTGGTACGGCATCCGATCCATTAATAGCCAGAGATAAAATAAAGCAACTGAATCCTGATGTGTTAACGCTTGATATAGAAATGCCAAAAATGGATGGCATTACTTTTTTAAGAAATTTAATGCGTCTACGTCCTATGCCGGTGATTATGATTTCCACCTTAACCGAAGCCGGGGCTGATGTCACTCTGGAGGCTCTGGAAATTGGCGCTATTGATTTTGTTCCCAAACCTAAAATCGATGTTATAGAACAACTGCAAAATTATGCGGATGACATTATTAATAAAGTTAAGATAGCATCGGCTGCCAGAGTCAGGGCCTATCACATTGATGATATTCCCGAGGTGCCGGGAAAATTGACAGCCGATGCTGTGCTGGCTAAAGGTTCAAAAAAGCATCTTAAAACTACCGATAAAATTATTGCCATTGGTGCTTCAACCGGGGGTACTGAAGCCATTAAAGAACTATTGGTGAAAATGCCTGCAACAGCTCCAGGTATTGTGATCAGTCAACATATTCCAGCTGCTTTCAGTGCCCCATTTGCCAGGCGTATGGATGGCTGTTCTGCGATGACAGTATATGAAGCGAAAGATGGGCAGAAAATTTTACCAGGGCATGTCTATATCGCCCCAGGCAGTCATCATTTGCTCGTGGAACGTAGCGGTGCTCGATATGTCTGCAGATTGAATGACGGTCCACCAGTTAATCGACACAAGCCTTCGGTAGATGTTATGTTTCGCTCAGTCTGCCAAAATGTTGGGCCCAATGCTGTAGGTGCCATTTTAACCGGAATGGGAGATGATGGTGCCAGAGGTTTAAAAGAAATGCAGGAGGTTGGTGCCGCAACTATTGCCCAGGATGAAAAATCATCGGTGGTATGGGGAATGCCTGGAGAAGCGGTAAAACATGGTGGTGTTGATCATATTTTATCATTGGATAAAATTTCGGCGAAATTACTGGAATTGTGTAGCGAGTGATACGTTGTTAATTTAAGTTAAGTGTCTCAATAACCGTTAAGAACTATATCTTCGATTAATTTTGTTTAATCAAATTATTTTCCGGATAAGTGAGTATCGGGTGATAATAAGTCCATAGTTCAGGAAATATTATGTCAATTCAATGGTTTAAGGATCATCGTCTGTCCATAATCTTATCAATAATTTTATTGTCTATCAGTATTGGTTTGCCTGATTTATTCCATAGCTGGGCGGCGATTATCCTGATGTTGGTTATCTGGGGTGGAAGTTCGCTTTATCAGATAAAAAAAGATTCAACAGCAGATTCAGACTTTAGTCAATATGCTTTGAATAAACAGGAGCAGGAACAGTTTAATAAACTAGTCAATCATTTTAATGATGAAATTAAAATGGAATCCAATAAAGTAAAGGAAGAAATTTCACGGATATCCGGTCTGACATCAGAGTCTATTGCGACATTAAGTGATAATTTTACTTTGCTGCATGACAATACTCGTGAACAACAGGAAGGCATTGTTGCACTGATTGACAATATTGCCTCGGGAGCGCGGGAATCTGAGGATGATTCTGGCGTCAGTGTGCAACAGTTTGCTGAAGAAACCAGTGAAACTCTGGACTTTTTTGTCCAGCTACTGGTTGAATTGAGTAGTAATAGTATTCGTATAGTACATAAAATTGATGATATGGTTGAGCATATGGAAGGTATTTTCCAGTTGTTGGAAGATGTCAGCTCAATTGCCCAACAGACCAATTTACTGGCGCTGAATGCGGCCATTGAGGCGGCCAGAGCTGGAGAAGCAGGACGTGGTTTTGCTGTCGTTGCAGATGAAGTTAGAAAGTTATCACAGAATTCGGAAGAGTTTAATTTAAAGATTCGGGAACAAGTCGAAAAGACCAGGGAGACGGTTGAAGATGCACGAGTCATAGTGGGTGACATGGCGTCCAAAGATATGAATGTAGCTCTGAAGTCCAAATCTCGGGTCAATAATATTCTTGATTCAGTTGCTCAAATGAATCAGTCAATAGAAACCAGGGTTAAAGAATTGTCTTTGATCACAAAAAAAATTGATACCAATGTCGGTCATGCCGTTCGTTCTCTTCAGTTTGAAGATCTGGTTTCACAAATTTTGAGCACTGCAGAGCAACATTTAAGTTATCTTGATGAGCATGTGACCGATCTGGAAGATGCCACTATTTTGGTCAATAATCAAAGTGGAGATGAAAACAAGATAGAAACTATCAAATCTTTAATTGTTAAGTTGGAAGATAAAAGAGCGCAAAAAATGCATAAACCTGTTAGTCAGGATTCAATGGCGGAAGGAGAGATTGATCTCTTTTGATGTTAAATGTGACAGCAATTTTATTTAATGGAGAATGAAATGCCAATTACCAGTTCAGTTAACGAAAATACAATAACGATTAATATTTCAGGACGCTTTGACTTTAGCTGTCATAAGGAGTTCAGGGATGCCTATCGAAATACCCCATCGGGTGGCGGCAATAATTTTATTATAAATATGTCAGGAACCGAATACGTCGACAGTTCAGCACTTGGTATGTTGCTTCTGCTTCGAGAGCATGCCGGCAGTGATGACAGTACGGTGACTCTTCAAGGTTGTCGCAATGATGTCAAAGACATTCTTGTCGTATCAAATTTTGATAAGCTGTTTAATATAAAGTAATATCGTCGCCAAATTTGAATTTTGGCAATCATTATTGAATAGTATAAATAATCCTGAAAAAATTCTCGCTTATCCAGATTGTTTTAGCTATTCGGACATATATTAAGAGCTGCAATGAAAATTTTAATTGTTGATGATGATACAACCAATCGCATGGTCCTGACTGCTTATTTGAAAAAAGATGGCTACAGTGTGGTATCGGCTGAAAATGGTCAGGAAGCGATAGAAGTGTTTCTCAGTGAAGATCCTGAACTTATTCTGATGGATGTCATGATGCCTGTGATGGATGGCTATGAAGCCACCAGGAAAATTAAAGAATTGTCGGATGAAAAGTTTATTCCCATTATCTTTTTAACGGCTATGACTGATGAAAAAGCCTTGAGTCGATGTGTTGAAGTGGGTGGTGATGACTTTCTGACCAAGCCCTATAATCGGGTTATTTTAAAAGCAAAAATTGATGCCCTGGAACGTGTCAGCCAACTTTATAATACTGTCTATGAGCAAAAGCGGGAACTTGTTACTCATCAGGAACATGAAGGAAAAGAGCAGGAAGTTGCCCGAAAAGTTTTTGATAGTATTTTAAATCCGGGCTGTTTATCCGCTGATAATATAAAATTACACCTATCGCCAATGTCCTTGTTTAATGGCGATGTTGTTCTGGCTGCCGTAAAACCCACGGGAGGATTGCATATCCTCTTTGGTGATTTTACCGGTCATGGTCTGGCAGCCTCTTTAGGGGCTTTACCGCTATCAGATGTTTTTTACAGCATGACAGCAAAGGGTTATTCGATCCATGATGTGGTTCGGGAAATTAATCTCAAACTTAAAATGCAATTACCTACTGGGATGTTTCTGGCTGCCTGTCTGGTAGAAATAGATACTAATAATAACGTCTTAAAGTACTGGAATGGTGCAATTCCGGCAGCTTATCTGCATAAAGGCGATTCCGTGGTTGAGTTAAAATCTCAGCACCTTCCCCTGGGTATTCTAGCTGATAGTAGTTTCAATGATAAAGTCAGTATTATTGAAGTTCATGATAATGACCGGGTAGTATTAAGTACCGATGGTATTCTTGAAGCAGAAAACAGTGAAGGTGAAATGTTTGGTAAGGAACGTTTCCTGAAATGTTTAAATTTTAATGTAAACAATACCTCAAATGTTCAAGATGAATTATTTCAGCATATTCTCGATACACTGGATGACTTTGTTAAAGAACAACAACAAAGCGATGATGTCACTTTAGGTGTGATCCAATGTGATATGAACTATATTAACCAATTGGCATCACAGCGTGGGAATTATAAAAAATTTATTTCAACCCACTGGAAGTTTGAATTACATTTTTTCTATGATTCCATTAAGACCATTGATCCGGTTCCATTGATCAACCAGATCCTGGCAGAAATTCAGGGTCACCAGATTCAGCAGGACAAGCTGAGTACGGTATTGACTGAGTTGTTTTGTAATTCTCTCGACCATGGTCTATTGGAATTGGATTCCAGCATTAAAGCAACTCCTGAAGGATTTATGAAGTTTTATTCTGATAAAGAATTACGCCTGACAAATCTGGATACTGGCTTTATCCGTATTTCTGTGGCAAATACACCAACAGATACCGGAGGCAATCTTATCATCCGTTTTGAGGATAGTGGTAAAGGCTTTGATACCAGCAAACTGCACAAATCAATGGTTAATGATAATCAAGAAAATTCGCCTATTATGTTTTCAGGCAGAGGATTATCACTGATTAATAATTATTGTAAGTCAGTGACATACAATGAGTCAGGTAATCAGGTAGAATGCGTTTATTCATGGTCTAATTCCGACTATTCGTCGTAATAATTATTTTATCTTCTCCCATAGGGGCTTGTTTAATTTGTACTTTAGGAAATTCATTTCCGTAAAAAGTACTTATCCCAGTGATTAGATGTGCATCAGTATGACCTGGATTCTTAATGTGGTTAACGTTGTGGAAAAAATATGTCAAATAACTCAATAGATTTAGATACTTTAAATGAATTAAAAGAAATTATGGAAGATGAATTTAATATCCTGATTTCTGTTTTTATATCGGATGGGAAAGATCAAATTGAAAATCTGAAACAGGCTATTGGCTCATCCAATCCGGAAGATATAAGACGTATTGCTCATACTTTAAAAGGTAGTAGTTCAAATCTTGGACTGCATCATTTGTCTGAATTGAGTAAAACGCTTGAACATAATGCCGCAGATAATAATCTTGACGATGCATACGAATTATTGCAAAAAATAATTACGGAATATGAAGAAGTAATAGAAACGTTAGAAAAATTTTTGTAAAATCATTTTTATATTGACTCATTTCATAAAATTTCCCCTTTTTTTATAGTGAAAATTTGTAACTCCATGATTTGCGGTATATAATTAAAATTATTCCATAATCGTTGAGGTAATTACTATGGCTATCAAGAAAAAGACCATGAAAAAGAAATCTGTTGCAAAGAAGCCCGCAGTTAAAAGAAAAGTTGCCAGCAAAAAAACAGTTAAGAAAGCAGTTAAGAAAGCAGTTGTAAAATCTGATGCAGCTTTAACAAAAGAACATGCTACAGCTTTGAGCATGATGGAAAGAGCTTCCGCCGCTGTAGAAAGAGCAAGCACGGCAGTTGCTAATGCAGCTAATAAGGCCAAAGTTGCAGCTGAAAAGGCCAGACAAACGAAACGTCCGGCGCAAAAAAGTGCTGCAGCTAAAGCAAGAGAACGTGTTGCTGATTTGAAGTTGAAGCTTAACGAGGCAGTTGCAAAGCATAATGACCACAAAGCCATTGTTAAGGGACATGAGCAGCAAGCCGCTGAAATGGCAAAAATGGTAGCAGCAAAAGTAGCTGCAGTTGCTGCGTTTGCCGAGAAATGGGAAAAGGATTACCTGAAAAAACTGGCCGCAAGACAAAGAGCGCAGGCCAGAAGAAAGGCGGCAGCAGCCAAAGCCAGGAAAAAAGCGGCAGTAGCTAAAAAGCGCGCAGCTAAAGCCGGTTAATAGTATTATGTGTTGTTAGTCTCTATTACCCTGAAGCTCTTTTTTTATTAAGGGATTTTAGGGTAATAGACCATCACAGTTAGCTCATTGCAATTTTAGACATCGCTTTCAATAAAATCTTCTGAGCGGAGATTTCTTCATCGGAATCTTTTCTTTTGATTAATTCATAGCAACCATCACTATTTAATATCCATGCCTGACTATTATCTTCCAGATAAATCTGCAATTCGTCAAAAACACGCTTTTTAATTTTTTTATCTTCTACCGGGAAGCAGGCTTCAACTCGTTTGAAAAAGTTTCGGTTCATCCAGTCAGCGCTGCTTAATAAAATAATGGAAGAATCAATGGAACTTTTATCGTTAGGAGCCTGGGCATTCTGAAAATAAAATACCCGGGTATGCTCAAGGAAACGGCCGATGATAGAACGAACAGTAATGTTTTCTGAGACACCTTCAATTCCTGGTCGCAGGCAACAAACGCCTCGAATAATTAAATCAATTTTTATTCCTGCCTGAGAAGCTTCATACAATTTAGTAATGATTTGAGGTTCAACCAGTGAATTCATCTTGACAATGATTCGCGCAGGCTTACCTTCTTTAATGTGATCGATTTCCCGTTGCACATATTCCAACATAGTGTCGTGCAGGGTAAAAGGGGATTGTAACAGTTTTTTCAATTTCAGAATTTTACCCAGACCAGTTAATTGTAAAAATAACTTATGTATGTCTTCTGTAATCACTCCGTCTGAAGTCAATAGACCATAGTCAGTATAAAGGCGTGCGGTACCAGCATGATAATTACCCGTTCCAAGATGCGCATATCGTCGAATGGCCTGTCCCTCACGACGGATAATCAAGAGCATTTTGGCATGAGTTTTTAAGCCAACTACCCCATAAACCACATGGGCTCCGGCTTTTTGTAATACAGTTGCCAGACCAATATTGGCTTCTTCATCAAATCTGGCTCGCAGTTCAATAATCACTGTTACTTCTTTACCCGCTTTGGCTGCATCAACCAATGCTTTGACAATGGATGATTCACTGCCGGTACGATACAATGTTTGTTTAATGGCCAGAACTTTTGGATCATCAGCCGCCTGGCGAATTAATTTAACAATGGGAGAAAATGATTCATAAGGATGATGTAATAAAATATCTTTCTGTCGGATGGTTTCAAACACGTTGTCATTATTTTTTAATGATGAGTTTTTTCCGGGAGAAAAGAATGGGAAACGCAGCGCCGGTTTATTCACCAGAGAATAGACTTCTTTTAATCGTTCAAGATTAACCGGACCATTAACCTGATATAAATCATCCCAGGCCAGGTTTACTTGTTTGAGCAGGTATTCAATCATATTCTGAGGGCAGTTGTCAGCGACTTCCAGGCGAACCGCATCACCAAAACGTCTGTGTGGTAATTCGCCTTTTAATGCTCTGAGCAGATCGTCCACTTCCTCGTCATCGACAAACAATTCACTATTACGTGTGACTCGAAATTGATAACACCCCGTTGCCTTCATTCCCGGGAACATCATACTGACATGTGCGTGGATTATGGATGAAAGAAAAATAAACTCATGTTCACTGGTGGCTATTTCATCTGGAAAACTGACTATTCGGGGCAGGGAACGGGGAGCCTGAACAACCGCAAGACCGCTGTCACGACCAAATGCATCTTTACCTTCCAGAGATACAATAAAATTTAAACTTTTATTCATTACCTTCGGAAAAGGATGAGCGGGATCAAGTCCTAAAGGACTCAGAACCGGGAGTAATTGATTTTCAAAATATTCTTTGACCCATTTTGCCTGCTCTTCATTCCAAGATTCACGACGGGTGAAAATAACGCCAATTTCTTCAAAACCAGGCAATATAATTTCATTAAGCACACGATATTGTTCTTCTACTAATTCCTGAGCTTTTGCACCAATGGCAGCCATTACTTCTTCAGGTGTCATATTGTCGGCAGACGTTGCCGGAGTATGAAAACTTATCTGTTGCTTGACGCCCGCTGCCCGTACTTCAAAGAATTCATCGAGATTAGAACAGGATATACAAAGATAAAGCAGGCGTTCCAGAAAAGGGACCTGTTCATTTTTTGCCAGTTCAAGTACACGACGGTTAAACTCTAATAAACTTAATTCACGATTAATAAAGTATTCCGGTTTTTTTAAATTGACCTCTTCCATAAAGTGACTCCTGTTATTATGCCTGGTAATTCCCTGTTTCTATGGTGTGCTATGAGAGAATCCAATATAAAGTGATTTTTTAGTCGAATTCCAGGGTAAATTTAATTGCTTTGAGATATTCTGCTTCCTGTTGCAGATCAACCAGGGTTAAAGGATGTCTATTAAAAAAATCATCCGGAAATTTTAATTCGATTTTCTGATCATTGGCAATAGCATTAATTTCCGGCAGGGCTCCTTCACTGCGATCCCTGTGTAATAAAATACTCAGACGTAATAATATCGCCAGATAGGTAGTGGGCTGACTACAGCTGTTAGAAAGCAGTTTGAAATCCTGTTTCGGGAATTTTCTTCTTTGGGCACGAAGGAGTAATGCCAGCCGGTGTTGTTCCTGGCGAGAAAAGCCTGGTAAGTCAGAATTTTCTATTATATAAGCACCATGTTTATGGTATTGGTTATGAGCAATGGATAAGCCAATTTCATGTAATAAGGCTGACCATTCTAATGTCTGCTCATTGTCAAATTGAGCAATCGACCATGTTTCTCCTACCTGCTTATAAAAGCCTATAAGGGTCTGTTTCACTTCCTGGGCCTGGTTGATATCTATATGGTACTGCTTGACTAGATGATTAATAGTTCTTTGACGGACGTCCTCATGCCTGGAACGTCCCTGGAGATCATAAATAACCCCTTCTCGCAAAGCACTATCTGATACATTCATTGATTCAATTTTGAGTACTTTAAAAGCTGCGTACAAAACGGCAACACCGCCTGCAAAAACTGCCTGGCGCTCCTCATTTAAACCTTCCAGTTCCAGTTTGTTGATATTTTTTTGTGCGATCATTTCCTTGATCAACCATTGTAAACCTTCTGTGGTAATGCCTGGATAAGGTGTAGAGAGTTCCGACTGGTCATGATGAGCGCGTAAAACTTTGCCAATGGCTTTAATCGTACCAGAAGCTCCCGTTGCGTAAGTCCAGCCGACATTACGATAGGTATTTTTAATGGTTTGTAATTCCAGACGGGCATAGAGTTCTGCAATTTTGAAATTGCTTTCGTTTAGCTTGCCGTCAGCGAATGCTTTCAGGGTCATACTGACACAACCCATATGTAAACTTTCGGTATGGCTGGGGGTGAATCCCTTACCAATAATAAACTCTGTACTGCCACCGCCGATATCAATTACCAGACGGTTGGAGGTGTTTTCTGATTGACTATGGGCCACGCCAAGATATATCAGTCGGGCTTCTTCCCGGCCGGCTATCACTTCAATAGAATGTTGTAAAGACTGCTCAGCCAGTTCGATAAACTGGGCACCGTTTTTGGCTTTTCGGAGGGTGTTGGTGCCGACAATACGAATATTTTCGGAAGGAATATTTTTCAGTCGTTGACCAAAGCGTGCCAGGCAATCCAGTGCTTTCGTTTGAGACTCTTCAGTCAATTCGTCTTTATCATTTAGACCTGAAGCCAGTCTGACCATTTCTTTTAAACGATCGATAATCAAAAGTTGATCATTTTTGACTTCAGCAACAATAAGATGAAAGCTATTAGAACCTAAATCGATTGCGGCAAAGATATCTTTGGATTTCTCAGATGAAACATCATTGCCTGGGTTAGTATTGTTTTGTGTGAGTAAATTTTCTACAGTCATAAGAATTTTCAATCCAGATAGTTCGGATAATTTCCTTGGAAGTTATGCTTGTCTGTTTTTCTATCAAAAAACTTCCAGGGTATTAATCAATAATATTAACTTTAATTCGATAATTAGTATCCAGGTCGGAATTGCGTTTGGTGGAATGGGTAAAGCCTGAATCTTTTTCATTAAGCTGGCTGATGGCACCGCCAAGATAAATCCACTCACCAATTTTGCCAGATACGACGGTATCAACAGCTCGGGTATTGATCCGATCGGGATATCGACGATCCATCGAACTGTTATGAGGCCGAACTTTTAAGGTAACCTGATTGCCATTGAGCATTGGTAGAACATCAAAGCCTGAAGTAACATTTTCCAGTTGTACTGAATATTGTCCGGAGCCGTAATAACCACGCCGATCTCTATACGGTTCTGGATAGCCCGCTGTGTAGTAAGGTACTTTTTGCCCTGCCTGGATATACGACCAATTGCCTTCAACGGCTCTTAGGCTGAATGTTTCAGGATTTTGGCCTGAAGTATTACGACGGGTATGGGTTGACTTTATTACGGTGCCATCTTTGCGATAGCGTATGGTTGTATTTGGGCCGTTGGTTTCAGGGGCACGACTTCTTACTTCCGCATCACTGCCGACTTTGATTCGGCCTTCAATACTGTCCTGCTGGAAATTGTCATTAACGTCCAATGAGCTGGATACTTCAATAAGGAGATTTTTTAAAGGCTTATCCAGCTCTTTAAGTAGTTGTTCAATTTCACGAATGACTGTATCAGAGGCCTTGACTATCAAAGAATTATCTTTGGCGGTGATCTTGGCCTGGTCACCGTATAATGGCGCAATGGTTGGAATTAAGGTCTGAGCAGGTTGGTTAGTTTGAAAAACCCTGACACTGGATTGTGCATAAATAACAGCCGGGAATATGGAAATCAGGAGAAATAAAACTGCCAGCCGTTTGTTTAACATCATAAACCCACTTTACTTGATGAATCTGCTTCTATTTTAGCTTTATTCACTTAATAGATACAGTATTTAAGTTAAAGGCTCAGGCGGCGTAATGAATTATCAACAACTCCGTGTTCCCACATTTCCAGGAATTGTTCAGAATATTGTCGGTTTTTTAATGGTGCATAAAAATTCCCTTCACCATTGAATCGGGTAGGATTTTTACGAATAATATAAGCATCATCATCAAAAATCATGAAATTTTCATAGACATCATGATGTTCTATGGCAGTGACTTTAATACTCATATGACTACTGATTCGTTGGGTTAATGTATGCAAACGATGACCTGCCGTGACCATGGGTTTTGGATCATGAACCAGAATCTGAATGTGTGTTCTATGGTTTTTGATGGCTAGATTTTTAATGGCCTCATAAAGGTCTTCGGTATCGAAAAGACTTTTATCCAGATCATGACTAAAAATAAGAATACGATGCTGGGCCTGTTGGGCCATGGTCAGAATGAGCTGCCTGAGATCATCTTTGCTGTCAACCTCAATTAGTTGATCCGTTTCACCAAGTGTATAAGATGTGAGATCAATCATAATCTGTCCTGTTCGTTCAATAAAAATTAAGAGAATGTCAATGTCATTTTTTTATGTGCAATGCCAGCATCCATAAATTCATCGCTACTAATTTTGAATCCTGCTTTCTGATAAAAGGGCAGCACATAAACCTGGGCGTTTAAAGCAATCGTTTTAACACCCAGCTTTTTACATTCATCAATACACAATTGTAATATTTTTGCGCCAATGCCCTGTTCACGCCATTCTGGCAATACTGCCATGCGACCTATATGTGCATGTTTATTATTAATAATAATTCGTGCGGTACCAATTGCAAGTATTTCATCATCGGATATTGCCTCAGCAATGACATGAAGTGCATTTTCATCCATATCATCCCACTCCAATTCTACAGGAACCCCTTGTTCCTGAATGAAGACTTGTTCACGAATTGGTTTTAATTGGGATTTGTGGCTATGCCAATCTGTTATGTGAAAATTAAATGATATTTGTTTTTGCATTAGTAGTAATGTTAGTGAAATTAAACAATTAAAGGGGCGTTCAAAAAGTGGTGTAAATAAGCCGTGAGATGTATGGAGAGCCATATCCCTCCATACATCTCACTACCGGCATCACTTTTTTCTCTAGAAGCGTATATCACCTCCAACCGCAGCACGGAATTTATTATTTCCGAACGAACCCCTGAAATAATCTCTGCTTAAAGGTTTTTCGCCTGTTCCACTGCATTACCAATATAACCTGCGGGTGTTAAGGCTTGTAATTCCTGTTTGGCTTTTTCCGGTATATCCAGAGTATTGACAAAATCTTTCAATGTTTCTGGGGTAATGGATTGACCGCGTGTCAGTTCTTTTAATTTTTCATAAGGCTTTTCAACACCGTATCGACGCATAACCGTTTGAATGGGTTCCGCCAGTATTTCCCAGGTATTATCCAGGTCTTTGGCCAGGGCATCCTGATTGATCTGCAATTTGCTGATACCGCGCATAGTGGAAGAATAAGCGATGATTGAATGAGCAATGCCGACTCCCAGATTTCTTAATACTGTGGAATCGGTCAAGTCACGTTGCCAGCGTGAAATCGGTAATTTACTGCTCAAATGGTTGAGCAGAGCATTGGCAATACCCAGGTTGCCTTCGGAATTTTCAAAATCAATGGGGTTGACTTTGTGAGGCATGGTGGAAGATCCGACTTCACCAGCAATGGTTTTTTGTTTGAAATAGCCCAGTGAGATATAGCTCCAGATATCCCGATCAAAATCTATCAAAATGGTATTGAAACGGGCCAGGGTATCGAAATATTCAGCAATATAGTCATGTGGCTCTATTTGAATGGTATAAGGGTTAAAATCAATCCCCAGACTTTCAACAAAGTTTTGCGCAATTTCTGGCCAGTTCAGTTCCGGATAGGCACTGTAATGGGCATTGTAGTTACCAACCGCACCATTGATTTTACCCATAACATGAACGGCTTTAAATTGCTTATACTGACGTTCCAGGCGATAGGCAACATTGGCCATTTCCTTGCCCATTGTCGATGGTGAAGCGGGCTGACCGTGGGTACGGCATAGCATCGGATAGTCTGCCAGTTCATGGGCCAGGGCCGAAATGGCATCAATCACTTCACGTAACTGGGGCAAAAGCACTTCGGTTCTGGCTTCATTAAGCATCAACGCATGAGACAGATTATTGATGTCTTCAGAGGTGCAGGCAAAATGAATAAATTCATTAATTGCCATCAATTCTGCGTTATCCTTAATTTTATCTTTCAGGAAATACTCCACCGCTTTAACATCATGATTGGTGGTACGTTCAATGGTTTTGACCTGTTGTGCATCCTCAAGGGAAAAATTGTCAACAATGCTATCCAATAAACTGCTTGCTGGCTCAGACAGGGCAGGGACTTCCATGATATCGGGATTGGACGCAAGTGTCTGTAACCAGCGCACTTCAACCAGAATCCGGTGACGAATTAAGCCAAATTCACTGAAAATTGGTCGAAGATCGGAGGTTTTGCTGCCATAACGGCCATCAATTGGTGAAACTGCGCTTAAACTATTTAAATCCATTCTCATGGGCCCCGTTTGATTAAAGATAAGGTAAAACAGAACCCATCATTATAACTGATGGCACTCAGATGGGAAAGACAAGCTATTATGAATGCCAGAAAAAATAAAATGCTCTGGGAATTATCCAGTTCCTCTTGATTAAGTTATAATATGGCAAAATTGTTATTTAAGGGGATCCAATGTTAACTGAATACCGACAACATGTTGAAGAACGTGCAGAACAGTCATTGCCACCTCTGCCTCTTAATGCAGAGCAAACCACTCAATTACTGGAATTAATTCTGCATCCACCTGCTGGTGAAGATGATTTCCTGCTGGAACTCTTAATCAATCGGGTACCACCAGGGGTAGATGATGCGGCTAAGATCAAGGCTGATTTTCTGGCTGATATTGCCAGGGGTAAACAAGACTGCTCACTGATCAGTTCCGCCAAGGCAACTGAAATTCTGGGTACTATGGGAGGCGGATACAATATTCAGCCTCTGGTTGATTTGCTCGATATTGATGATGTTGCTGCAATTGCGGCGACGGCTCTTTCAGGTTCCTTATTGATCGCGGATGCCTGGTATTCAATGATGGATAAGGCAAAAACCAATAGCTACGCCAAGCAGGTGGTTGATTCCTGGGCGGCGGCAGAGTGGTTTACCAGACGCGACAAACTGGCGGAAGCAATTACGGTTTGCGTACTAAAAGTAGAGGGTGAAACCAATACCGATGATTTGTCTCCGGCGACAGAAGCCTGGTCTCGCCCGGATATTCCTCTACATGCTAAAGCGATGCTGGTTAGCAAAATGCCGGATGCTCTGAGCATAATTGATGAACTTAAAGAGAAAGGCCATCCTATTGCCTATGTCGGCGATGTGGTTGGTACCGGCTCTTCCCGTAAATCAGCGATTAACTCAGTGCTTTGGCATATGGGTGATGATATTCCTTATATACCCAATAAACGTCAGGGTGGGGTAATATTAGGTGGTAAAATAGCGCCAATTTTCTTTAATACCGCTGAAGATTCCGGGGCATTGCCCATTGAATGTGATGTCTCCAAGTTACAAACCGGTGATGTCATAACGATTAAACCTTACGCTGGTGAAATTTGTGATGAACAGGGTAATGTCATCAGTACCTTTGAGCTGAATCCAGATACTATGGCGGATGAGGTTCAGGCTGGTGGACGAATTCCTTTAATTATTGGTCGTGGTCTGACGGATAAAACCCGTGAGGCGCTGGGCATGGCACCAAGCGATATTTTCACTCGTCCAGTGGCTGCTGCAGATACCGGAAAAGGTTATACCCTGGCCCAGAAAATTGTTGGTAAAGCCTGTGGTGTAGAAGGTATACGTCCTGGAACCTATTGTGAACCCAGAATTGCAACGGTTGGTTCACAGGATACTACCGGAGCGATGACGCGAGATGAATTAAAAGAACTGGCTTGTATGGGTTTCGCGGCCGATCTGGTAATGCAGAGTTTTTGTCATACTGCGGCATACCCCAAACCGGTTGATATCAAGTTACAGGGCAGCTTGCCTGGTTTTATGACCCAACGCTCCGGTGTCTCCCTGCGTCCAGGTGACGGTATTATTCACTCCTGGTTGAATCGTATGTTATTGCCGGATCAGGTGGGTACAGGCGGTGATTCCCATACCCGTTTTCCGCTGGGTATTTCTTTTCCTGCCGGTTCGGGACTGGTTGCCTTTGCCGCTGCCATGGGTGTTATGCCCCTGGATATGTCTGAGTCTGTTCTGGTACGTTTCAAGGGCACCATGCAGCCAGGAATTACCCTGAGAGATCTGGTGAACGCTATTCCCTGGCAGGCGATTCAGGATGGCAAATTGACTGTTGCTAAGGCGGGTAAGACTAATGTCTTTAATGGTCGTATTCTGGAAATCGAAGGATTGCCAGATTTGAAAGTTGAACAGGCCTTTGAATTGGCGGATGCGTCTGCTGAACGTTCTGCAAACGGCTGTACGGTCAGGTTGAATAAAGAACCGGTTATCGAGTATCTGAAGTCCAATGTGGCTTTGCTTAGCTGGATGATTGCGGAAGGCTATCAGGATGCTAAAACACTGCAGCGTCGAATTGATGAAATGAAAGCCTGGCTGGATAATCCGCAATTGCTGGAACCGGATTCAGATGCTGAATATGCGGATATTATTGACATTGATCTGGATACGATTAAAGAGCCCATTCTGGCTTGTCCCAATGATCCGGATGATGTCAAATTATTGTCTGAAGTGGCTGGACAGAAGATTGAAGAAGTATTTATTGGTTCCTGTATGACCAATATTGGCCATTATAGAGCCACTTCCAAAGTACTTGATGCTTATTTAAATAAAGGTGGAGGGGCTATTCCAACCCGTTTATGGATCGCTCCACCCACCAAAATGGATGAGAAAGAACTTATGGACGAAGGGGTATTCAGTATCTTTGGTCGAGCCGGGGCCAGAACAGAATTACCGGGATGTTCCCTGTGTATGGGCAACCAGGCTCGCGTTGCGGATGAATCGAATGTTGTTTCGACTTCTACTCGAAATTTCCCCAACCGTCTGGGTAAAGATGCCAAGGTTTATCTGGCATCTGCTGAGCTTTCAGCGGTGGTTTCCACTCTGGGTAAGCTGCCAACACCAGAAGAATATCTGGACGTTGTAAACGTACTGGAAGGTCAGGAATCAGAAGTGTATCGTTATCTTAATTTTAACGAAATGTCTGATTACCAATAAGGATACTAGTGAGAAAAACGTAGGGTCTGCGTTACGCTTTTAGCCCTACGTTTTTACACCGTACAGGTGTTCGCGCTTTTTCCCAAAACCGGGTGCTTTTGACATTTTAAATCCTGCCTCTGTCAGACCCCTTCGAACAAGTCCTGCTGCAGTAAAAGTACTTAACGTAGAACCTGCCTTGCTGAGTTTGGCAATGGTTTGAAATAATTCCTGTTGCCACATATCCGGATTTTTTGCAGGCGCAAAACCGTCAAGATACCAGGCATCTATAGTATTTATATGCTCTGGTAAGATTTGTTGCAATCCGGTTGTTGCATCATTAAGCAACAGGGTTAATTTAACTTTTTGATCAAATAATCCGAATTCTAGCTGCTGTTTTTCCTGGTCAGAAAAATTCTCTGGATATTGTTGCAGCAACTCTTCACAAATTGTATTAAGTTGGGGCCATTTTTGTCGGAATGTTTGGTATGTTTGCCTGAGTTGGGATTTTTCCAGAGGATATTTTTCTACCGAGATAAAGTTGATATCATGTTTCATGTCGGTTATTTGTGACCAATACCAGAGGGTGGTGAGGAAATTTAAACCCGTGCCAAAGCCCGTTTCGCCTATCTTAATCGGTGCGTTTGCTGACTTATTACTGTGGATAAAGAATCTCTGGGGAAAACCATTATATTTTAAAAAGACGTATTCTGATTCAATGAGACCACCATCCGAAGAAAAATAAAAATCCTGAAACTGTTCAGAGTAGGGCTCACCACTATTGAGCCAG
>Ga0316204_10007058_pt1 | contig 16753 bp, 13 predicted proteins | sample 6monrhotite_MG_2_FD_205661 | JGI IMG/M metagenome (GOLD analysis project Ga0316204, IMG submission 205661) | Microbial mat bacterial communities from mineral coupon in-situ incubated in ocean water Damariscotta River, Maine, United States -... | ecosystem: Environmental > Aquatic > Marine >... | reverse complement strand
CGCCATGGCCTGAAGGAAGGAGCAGAAGGGCAGCTTCCGGTGAGCGCTCTCGATATGGATGCCAAAACGCATCAGGCACTGGAGCGAGCCGGACTATACAAGATTGGCGATTTATCGGACCGGCCGCGCCCTAATCTGGCAGCGCGCTTTGGTATGGAACTAACCCTGAAACTGGATCGCTTGTTAGGTGCGGAAGATCGTCCGATTGATCCGGTCCACAGTCTTGGCAATGTAACAACCGACCGCCGCTTCCCCGAACCACTCACCCATATTGATGCCGCGCTGAGCGTATTGGAGGAGTTGTTTGTAGAAGCATCCGCGCAGCTTGAACAGCGCGGGCAAGGCGCACGGATGATCCGTATGATGCTGTTCCGCTGTGATGGTGATATCGCGAAACTGGGCGTAGAGACCGGCGCGCCGACCCGTGATGCAGCTCTATTCAAACGCTTGCTGCGTGAGCGGATTGATGCCTTGAATGACGAACTCAATCCCGGCTTTGGTTATGACCTGATCCGACTCAGCATTGTCGCGGCTGAACCGCTGGCGGTGAAACAGCTCAAGCTTGAAGGTGGTGAAGATCTGGAAGCCGATGAAGTCGCTTTGGTAAGCCAACTCAGCACGCGCATGGGGCGCGGACAGGTGCAGAAATTTCAGCCTGCTGACAGTCATATTCCGGAGCAAGGCCTGCTCGCCTTACCCGCGCTGGATGCCCCGCCACCAACACCATGGCAAATCCCTCCCTCCGGTAATCCGCCGATGCGGCCGCTTCATATGTTCGATCCACCGCAGCGCGTGCAGGTGATTGCCGAGGTGCCCGACGGACCGCCGCATCGTTTCACCTGGCGGCGGAAAGCGCATCAGGTCATCCGCTATGAAGGTCCCGAGCGTATTGGTTCCGAATGGTGGCAGCGCAAGGACGGGCAGCAGTCCGGCAAGGGCGGATTAACGCGTGACTATTACCGGGTCGAAGATGTGAAGGGGCGGCGTTACTGGCTGTTCCGGCACGGGCTTTATGGTGAGGAAAAGACGAATCCGGACTGGTTTCTGCATGGTTTGTTTGCTTAATATTTTGCTCGCTCCCGCTCGCTGCGCAAAGACATCCGCCTTTGCTCCGGTACCAGCCTATCTCCCCCTCCCAACCACCCAACCAGTATATCCTATGGGTGGTTGGGAGGGGAAGACGGGACGGAACAGAGCGGTCACGGATATGGACGCGCATTCAAAATGATTCACTTCTCGGAACTCTGCGCCTCCACCCACTATAGCTTCTTGCACGGGGGATCTCCGCCAGCCGATATGGTGATGCGCGCGATGGAACTGGGCATGGCCGGTATCGGTATTGCCGATCGCAACAGCGTCGCCGGGGTGGTGCGCGCACACGTGGCTCTGCGCCGCGCGCATGAAGACGCGGAGGAAGAGGGCGTTGTGCTACCAGAGCTGAAACTGGTTGTCGGTTCACGGCTCATCTTTGCCGATGATACACCAGAGATCGTCGTCTATCCGCTCAACCGTCGCGGTTGGGGCAGGCTGACGCGGATGCTCTCTACTGGCAATCTGAGGGCGGAAAAAGGCGACTGCCATTTATATGAAGCTGACCTGCTCGAATGGTGCAGTGAAGATTGGGCGATGATTATCTTCTCCCCTCCCGTTTACGGGAGGGGCCGGGGGTGGGAAGATAAAGATCAAGATATGCCCACCCCTAACCCCTCCCGTAAACGGGAGGGGGACTTATGGCGAAATCTCAAATCACACACTCCCCATATCTGGTTTGGTGCGACCATGCCGAGGTCAGGGCCGGACAAACGCAGTCTGGAAAAGCTGTACCGCCTTTCCCAAAACACGGGCATCCCGCTACTCGCTACCAACGACCCACTCTATGCCACCGCCGAACAGCGCCCGCTCCATGATATCCTGACCTGTATTGCCGAGAAGACAACTATTGCCAAGGCCGGCCGCCTGCTCCGCGCCAATGCCGAACGTTATCTGAAACCACCAGAAGAAGTGGCAAGATTGTTCAAGGACTATCCCGATGCCATTGCCGAGACGCAAAAACTGCTGAACCTGATCAACTTCACCCTCGATGAACTGAGCTACCATTATCCCGATGAACCCGTCCCCATGGGCTGGACACCGCAGGGCTGGCTTGAACATCTCGCCTGGTCTGCTGCCCATGAAAAACATGGAGAGGTTCTGCCGGAACGGCTTCGAGAAAAAGTCGAGGACGAACTGCGCTTGATCAAAAAGCTTGAATATGCGCCCTATTTTCTGACCGTCCATGATATTGTCAAATGGGCGCGCGATCAGGGTATATTATGTCAGGGGCGTGGTTCGGCGGCCAACTCGGCAGTTTGCTATTTGCTGTATATTACTTCGGTCGATCCAATGAAACATGACCTGCTCTTCTCCCGTTTCATCTCCGAGGAGCGCAAGGAGCCGCCCGATATCGACGTCGATTTTGAGCATGAACGACGCGAAGAAGTGATTCAGTATATTTACGAACGCTATGGCCGTCACCGCGCCGGGATTGCGGCAACGGTGGTGCACTATCGTTCCCGCAGCGCAATCCGTGAGGTTGGCAAGGCTTTGGGATTGTCCGAAGATATCACCGCGCGCCTGTCGAGCACGGTCTGGGGAAGCTATTCCAGCAGCGCTCCCGACAATCGTTTTGCCGAAACCGGCCTCGATCCGGAAAACCCGGAGATTAGGCGCCTCGGCGATCTGGTGAAGCAGATCCTGCAATTCCCTAGACATCTCTCTCAGCATGTAGGCGGCTTCGTCCTCACCCAGGACCGGCTTGATGAAACCGTCCCGATTCACAATGCGGCGATGGAGGATCGGACTTTTATCGAGTGGGACAAAGATGATATCGATGCGCTGGGCCTGATGAAGGTCGATATACTGGCACTCGGTATGCTTACCTGCATCCGCAAAGCATTCGATCTGATGGAATCGATAGGAGTCCACCCCTCCCCTTCAGGGGAGGGGCAGGGGGTGGGGGTGGGGGATGCCATGCAATTTCAATCACAGGAGTCTCCCGCACAAAACGCTCAGGCCACAATCCCCACCCCAACCCCTCCCCTGAAAGGGAGGGGCTTAAAGTGGACATTGCAGAATATCCCGACTGAGGATCCGGTCACTTATGACATGCTGTGTAACGGCGATAGCATCGGTGTCTTTCAGGTCGAAAGTCGCGCGCAAATCAATATGCTCCCGCGCCTGCGCCCGCGCCAATTCTATGATCTGGTGATACAGGTGGCGATTGTCCGGCCGGGCCCAATCGAGGGGGATATGGTGCATCCCTATTTGCGACGGCGATCAGGTATAGAGAAGATTGTCTATCCTCAACCCAGTCCGCCCCATCCGCCTGATGAACTGAAAACCGTGCTTGGCCGCACCTGCGGAGTACCACTCTTTCAGGAACAGGCGATGAAACTTGCCATTGTTGCCGCCAATTTTTCGGCCAGTGATGCCAATAAATTGCGCCGGGCGATGGCAACCTTTCGCAATGTCGGCACCATCCATCATTTTCAGGAGAAGATGATCAATGGCATGGTTGGACGCGGCTATGAGCGTGATTTTGCCGAGCGTTGCTATAAACAGATTGAGGGGTTCGGCAGCTATGGTTTCCCCGAGAGCCATGCACAAAGTTTCGGGATTTTGGTCTACATCAGCTCGTGGATTAAATGCCACCACCCGGCGGTATTCGCGGCCGCGATCCTGAATTCACAGCCGATGGGTTTCTATGCACCCGCGCAGCTGGTGCGCGATGCACGGGAGCATGGCGTTCAGGTGCGAGAGATAGATGTAAACTACAGCAAATGGGATAATGGCGTTGAATCGGACAAAAGCCTCCGCCTTGGCTTTCGGCAAATTGATGGCTTTCGCGAAACATGGGCAGATGAAATTACCGCTGCCCGACCCTTTCAATCCGTCGAAGAGCTCGCGCATAAGGCAAATCTTCCCGCTCGCGCACTGCGTTTGCTCGCCGACGCCGATGCCTGCCGGTCTTTGGGATTGGATCGGCGACAGGCGCTTTGGGAGGTGCGGCGGACTCCTGTGAACACACTGCCCCTGTTCGAAGCCGCACAGGCCAGAGAACTGGCAGATGAAGCGGATGCACGGCTTCCCGCCATGACCAAGGGCGAACATGTCGTGACTGATTATCAGAGCTTCAAACTATCGCTCAAAGGTCACCCGATGGAGTTCCTGCGAGAGGCAATGCGCGCTGACGGGATATTGAGCTGCAAGGAATTGGCTGAGGCCAGAAACGGATCGTTCCAGAGGGTCGCCGGTGTCGTCCTGATCCGGCAGCGCCCGGGCAAGGGCAACGCGGTTTTCATCACGCTGGAAGATGAGACCGGCGTTTCCAATCTTTTGCTCTGGGCCAGCCGGTTTGAAAAAATGCGTCGCCCGGTCATGGCGGCCCGGCTGATGATTGCCAGCGGTGAAGTGCAAAAAAGCCGGGAAGGCGTGCTCCATTTGATGGTTAGCCGGATTGAAGACGCGACCCATATGCTCGATGACATTGCCGTCCGTGACAGACCAGTCGTTCCCGCCCCGCATGTTGATGCTGCGCGAAGCGGTGGCGATCCACGCGAACAGACCCCGATTGCCATGGCACGTGCGGACGAGGTCAAACGCCCAATCTATCGCAATGAGGACAGGCAGGCCGCGCTCCGGAAAGAGCAGAACCCTGTAATTCCACAGCCGGTCTATCCCCGACACGGCCATCCTCGCAATGTCCGAATATTACCGAAATCCCGCGATTTCCACTGATCATCTGCCGAAAGGAATATTGCCAAAGCCGCCAGAAGCGATATGCTGCGCTAGAGGGAGTTGCATGGGCCAGGAAATCGAAACCACCAATTTCACAGACGCCGATGCCCGGATGTTTGCCAAACATCTGCGCGAGGAAACGGATTTACTGGTCCAATGGGAAAAGGATGGAAAAATATCCGGAAACCCGCGCACGGCTGGCTTTGAACTCGAATGCTGGTTAGTTGACCAGAATTTGCAGCCCGCCGCTCGCAACGAAGAATTTATCACAGCACTTAATGACGACTTGGTGGTGCCGGAGCTTTCCAAGTTCAATCTGGAATTTAATGGCGATCCCGAAATACTAACCGGTACCGGTATATCCAAGCTTCATCACAATCTTGAAAATCTCTGGCAGAAAGCAAGAAATACCGCGGCTGACATGCAGCTGCGACTTGCGATGATCGGTATATTACCAACTGTCAATAGCGCGCATCTCTGCGAAGAGAATATGTCTGATGGACAGCGATATCACGCCATAAACAAGCAGATCTTCCGATTGCGCAAGAACCAGCCAATCCCACTGGAGATTAAGGGAGAAGACTCCCTGAAAAGCGAGCATATGGATGTCATGCTGGAAGCGGGTGCGACATCCTTTCAAATTCATATCAAAATTCCGGAAGGGCGCGGTGCTGACTATTACAACGCCTCAAAACTTGCATCCGCTCCGCTTATGGCTGTCTCTGCCAATTCACCTTATCTATTTGGTAAAAACCTGTGGGCGGAAAGCCGGATTCCATTATTTGAACAGGCTGTCTCCGTAGGCAAATGGGACTATGCCGAACGGGTCACATTTGGTGTACGGTTTGTAGAGGATGGCTTTGGCGATGCTTTTCAAGCCAATCGCCAACGCTACCCTATACTTCTTCCGCAATGCTCCGATGCGCCTGTGGAAGCGTTACACCATCTCAAACTGCAAAACGGCACGATCTGGCGCTGGAACCGCCCCATTGTAGGATGGGATGAAGATGGTACTCCTCATTTTAGAATGGAACAACGCGTTGTTCCTGCGGGGCCCACAATTGTCGATTCCATGGCCAATGCTGCTTTCTACTATGGATTGGTAACCTATTTTGCCGAGCATCAAACCAAGCCGCATGACCAATGCCAATATCACACGGCGCGAGATAATTTTTACCTGACAGCAAAATATGGACTGGATGCAAAAATCAGGTGGGAACAGATTGATGAACGGCCAATTGATCAACTGATCTTGGGGATTTTCCTACCCATGGCGCACGAAGGATTGGAAAGACTGAATGTTGCAAAGGCCGACCGCGATTATTATCTGGGCATCATCGAAGCGCGCGCGGATTTGGGGCGAAATGGCGCCAATTGGCAACGACAATTTGTAAGGGAACATGGCAGCGATATGACGCAGCTATTGAAAAGCTATCTGCACTATCAAGACCTGGGCCAACCGGTTCATAACTGGCCATGGAAAACGGTCAGCTAAGCGTCAGAAATTTATGCAACTTCTCCATCCCTCAGCATTGCCCGATGCGTTTCTAGACTGTGCGCCACAAGATCTGAATCGCATTTTAGGCGGACCAACATTGGTTCGCCTAAAAGGTCGTCGTGATCCGCCAATATTCCTGACCATTTTGCAGCATGGCAACGAACCGGTTGGATTGCATGCTGTCCAGAGCTTGTTGAACAAATATCCCAAAGGTGCGTTACCGCGATCCATATGGCTGTTTGTGGCAAATGTGGCAGCTGCCGAACAGGGCGAACGTGTATTGTCAGGGCAACAGGATTTTAATCGTGTTTGGCCTGGTACGGAACTACCATTCTGCCCCGGTACCAATCTGATGCGCCATGTGGTCGATATTGTGACCGAAAAACCTCTTTTCCTCAGTATCGATTTACACAATAACACAGGTCACAATCCACATTATGCCTGTATCAACCAACTCGACCCCGAATATTTGCAACTGGCCAATCTGTTTGGCCGAACCGCAGTTTTTTTCCGGCAGCCGGTTGGTGTACAATCATTGGCCATGTCCGAATATTGTCCTGCTACGACGATAGAATGTGGAAAACCGGATGACCAATCCGGATTTAGTCATGCGACGGAATTCATCGATAGCTGCCTGCATATGAAACGACTGCCTGATCATCCGCCCGCCAAAGGAGACCTTGTTTTACTGCGGACCAGCGCGACTGTAAAAGTGCGACCGGACATAGATTTTGATTTTGATGGATCGGCAAAGGATCTTCATTTTCGTTCCGATCTCGACAGGTTCAATTTTGGATTGCTGAAAAAAGGAGAGGTGATCGCAAAAATAGCTCCAGGGATAGCCATGCCGCTGACTGCGACACTGGATAATGGTCAGGATATTGCCCAGAATCTGTTTGTGATTGAAGGTGGCAAGTTGAAAGCGGGACAGGATATCATTCCCTCAATGGCAACGATTGATGCCGCGATTGTCCGCCAGGATTGCCTGTTTTATCATATGGAGGACATGGAAGCTTCATCAGGCTTGCAAAACTAGCAATAAATCTTTATAGTTTCATATGTAACTATATTGCGGCAGGAATGAATTGAGCCGCCTATCCAAGGATAATGATATGGCTGATCTGTTTGAAAACCCAACTGGCCTTGATGGCTTTGAATTTGTCGAATTTTGCGCGCCGGACAAAGGCGTTCTGGAACCTGTATTCGAAGTCATGGGTTTCTCCAAGATCGCAGAGCATCGCTCAAAGGATGTGCACCTGTGGCGGCAGGGCGGGATCAACCTGATCATCAACTATGAGCCCAAATCGGCGGCCTGGTATTTTGCCCGCGAACATGGGCCTAGCGCTTGCGGTATGGCTTTCCGGGTCCGCGATGCACGTAAGGCTTGGGATCATCTGATCGAAAATGGTGCGGAGCCTGTATCGGTAGAAACCGGTCCAATGGAATTGCATATCCCAGCCATTCGGGGAATCGGCGGAGCCATTCTCTATCTGGTTGATCGTTATGATGGTGGCGAGCGGGCGGAAAACCTGTCCATCTACGATATTGATTTTGAATATCTGCCCGGTGTGGATCGCAACCCCGAAGGCGCGGGCTTTCATACAATCGATCATCTAACCCATAATGTCTACGGCGGCCGGATGAAATATTGGGCCGATTATTACGAAACCCTGTTCAATTTCAGGGAAATCCGTTTCTTCGATATCAAGGGCGAATATACCGGCCTGACCTCAAAGGCGCTCACCGCCCCGGACGGCAAGATCCGTATTCCACTCAACGAAGAGGGTGAAGGCGGCAAAGGTCAGATTGAAGAATTTCTGCGCGAGTTTAACGGCGAAGGTATCCAGCATATTGCTCTGATCTGCGAAGATTTGGTGGGCTGTTGGGACAGGCTCAAAAAGTTAGGTGTTCCCTTTATGACAGCGCCTCCCGAAACTTATTATCAGATGCTCGACGAGCGACTGCCCGGCCATGGTGAACAACCATCCGAGTTGCAAACACGCGGTATCCTTCTGGATGGCACAACCGAAGGTGGTGAGCCGCGACTTCTGCTTCAGATATTTGCCGAACCGCAAGTGGGACCAGTCTTCTTTGAATTTATTCAGCGTAAAGGCGATGACGGCTTTGGCGAAGGAAATTTCAAAGCCCTGTTCGAGAGCATCGAACGCGATCAGGTCGCTCGCGGCGTTCTCGATGTGAAAGAACCAGCAGAATGAGCGCGCCCAATCTCTCCGGCATCCACCATGTCGCCTATCGCTGCCGCGATGCGAAGGAAACCACCGAATTCTATCAACGGGTCATGGGGATGGATTTCGACATTGCTTTTGCCGAAAATGAAGTGCCATCCACGGGCGAGCACGACCCTTATATGCATATCTTCCTGAATGCAGGCGGTGGAAACATACTGGCATTTTTCGAGCTACCCGAGCAACCGGATATGGGGAAAGACCCCAATACGCCAGAATGGGTTCAGCATATCGCGTTCAAGGTGGAAACGTTGGATGAACTGCTCGCGGCGAAAGCCAATGCCGAAGCCGAAGGACTGGACGTCCTAGGCCCAACCCATCACGGAATCTTCAAATCCATCTATTTCTTTGACCCCAATGGTCATCGCCTGGAAATTGCCTGTGATATCGGCACGGATGAAGAAATGGCCGAACTGCGCCGTGTTGCACCCGATATGCTTAAAGAGTGGAGCAAAACCAAAAAGGCTCCCAATCATGCGGCCTGGTTGCACGAAAAAGCGCGTGATGAGCATTAGTCTTTAGCATTGATTGTTGCCGCGCAGTCGCGCACTATCGGTTCAACATAAACCGGAGCATTCATGAAACTCGCTACCCTGAAAGACAATAGCCGCGATGGCCGATTGGTCGTCGTATCAAAAGATCTGACCCGTTGCTGCGGCGCAGAGAATATAGCGCCGACATTACAGGCCGCTCTGGATGATTGGGACAATTGCGCACCCAGGCTGGAAGCATTGTACCGCGATGTTGAACATCAGGTAGTACCCTGTGAGCGCTTTCATGAGAATGATGCCCATTCGCCGCTACCCCGCGCCTATCAATGGGCTGATGGCAGCGCCTATATCAACCATGTCGAACTGGTCCGCAAAGCGCGCGGCGCAGAAGTGCCAGAGAGTTTCTATTCCGACCCCCTCATGTATCAGGGTGGTAGTGATGCATTCCTGGGACCACGCGACGATATTCCGCTCGGTGATCCGAAATGGGGTTGTGACATGGAAGGTGAAGTGGCGGTTATAACCGGCGACGTTCCCATGGGAGTAAGCGAGGGCGACGCAGCAGGTCATATCAAACTGATCATGTTGGTGAATGATGTCTCCTTGCGCGGATTGATACCCGGAGAACTCGCAAAAGGTTTTGGTTTCTTTCAGTCCAAACCACCATCTGCTTTCTCTCCCGTCGCGGTGACGCCTGATGAGCTGGGCGATTCATGGAAAGACAACGTCATCCATTTGCCTTTGATGGTCGACTATAATCGCGAGCCGTTTGGGCGCGCCAATGCCGGTGTTGACGCGACATTCTCTTTGGCAAAGCTCGTTTCCCACGCTGCAAAAACCAGACCCTTATGTGCCGGTTCGATTGTTGGTTCAGGTACGGTATCCAATCAGGATGAAAATGGCGGGCCGGGTAAACCGTGTAGCGAAGGCGGTATGGGTTACAGCTGTATCGCTGAAATCCGAATGATCGAGACGATCAACCATGGTGAGGCGAAGACGCCTTTCATGTCCGCTGGCGATACCGTGAAAATCCAGATGCTCGACGAGGAGGGACACTCGATATTCGGAGCCATCAAGCAGGAAGTGGTTGAGGCCTAAACCGGAACCGCAGTTGTATATTTGATCCGTTCCATCGCGAAACTGGCTGACACGTCGGACAGCGATACCACCGTGATCAGTTTCTTGTAGACTCGGTCATAGTCCGCCATATCACGGACAAGAAACTTGAGCATATAGTCCACCTCGCCAGCCATGCGATAAAATTCCACCAGTTCGTCTATCGATGAAGCGGCTGCAGCAAATTTCTCCAACCATTTGTCGCTATGGTCATTGGTTTTAACTGCGACAAAAGCGGTCATACCCAAACCCACCGACTCAGGCTGCACAATTGCAACCCGGCGTTCGATAATCCCGTCCGCCTCCATCCGCTTGATCCGTCGCCAGCAAGCATTGGTGGATAGACTCAGTTTCGCAGCCAGATTTTCCAGCGATAGACTGGCATCCTGTTGCAAGGCCCTCAGTATATTTCGGTCATTTTGATCAATGTTTTTTATCTTTTCTGTCATATTCGAAAATATATCACGATTTTAGACAAAATCCAGAGATACTATCCCGGGTGGGTTATCCGGCCAATGTCGCGATATTTCGATCATCATGTGTTTTGACCGTCACTTTCATTCCGATCAAATCGGTATCTTCTGGTGCATCTGGCAACATTCCGATTGCAGGCAGGCCCTGCTCATCTTCCAGCCACAAGCTGGCCGCCCCGCGGCTGCCTTTTCCATAGGGCATGCAATAGCTTCTAATGATACCATCTCCATTGAAGAAATGGTCTGCCTTCACATGATCCGGTTTGGGAATCCGGTAAGGCTCGGCAATCCGACCGGGAGACCAGCCACCTTCGACCGGTTGCGCTGCGTATATTCCAACCGATTCCTTGTTGATCACACCGCCATTGGCCGAAATCATCCCTGGCTTGCTGCCATCTTTGCGCAAGGCTTCAACCAAAGCAACGATACCATGGGTGCTGTAGCTGTTGCCCGGACCGCCAAAAAAGGTAAGCCCGCCGGTCAGCGTGTAAGACGATAATGGTCGATCGGGTGATCCCAGCGCATCGATGCCGAGGGACACCGCAACCGGAAAACAGCTGTAAATATCAATCGGCCCCAGATCGTCAGCTTCAACTTCCGCCAATTCCATCGCTTTGGGAAAGGCCGATTCCATGGCCGGTGAAACCGACAAGTCATCCTGCTGGCTCATCAGCGGCACACTCGCATCGGCCCCGCTATGCAGATAGATCATCTTATCCTCCGCGATTCCTAACTCAGCCGCATGTCCGGCCGTGGTCAGGATGACTGCGGCACCCAATTCGACCGCATCCTGAGCCACCATCCACCGGCGATAGGGATCGTTGATCCGAAAATTCTTGTTGCCATCCTCCAGCAACTCTTCTGCCGACCAAGCCCGCGCAAATTGCGCATGTTCGCGCGTTACGGATACTTGTGAAAAGGCTGACCACAGCTCCGCCATGTCTTTAGCATAGCTGTCCCGGTCGATACCCAGGCGCGCGCGCCGGGCATTTTCGACAATACCATAGGACATCGGCATGCTGATCAGCCCCTGTCGCCATTCATAGGGGGTCAAAATTTTATCTTCATCGGTCCGCAGGTCGGTCATCTCTCGGGTTGCCGGCTGATTCCAGTCCAGTTCCTGTCCCGATCGCCGGGCGCGCTTAACCGTACCGACATTTTCCGCGCTGGACAGAACGACAGCTTTATATTTGCCCTCATGAACATCACAGGCCAGTTTATTCAGATGCTTTTGCGGGCTTTGGCCGCCCACATCGCCATAAAGAAGCGTTTCAGGGTCGAGACCTGCTGCAGTAGCCACTGCTTCCGGGTGGTTTTCCGGAGATCCGAAATCGTGGGGTAACCCGCTGTCATGGAAAAGGCGTGTCGACAGCAAACAATCGATAGAATCGACGAGCTTTTCCGCCGCTCCGCTATCGGTCAATGCGGTTTTGATTGCAGCTGCCGCAAGTTCGGCAGTAGAAGGCCAGTCCATTCCCAATGCTTTGCCGCTAGTCTCTCCCACGCCAACCAGTACCGGCGCTTTCGGATCTGTAATTGCCATCAAAAGTCCCTCAAAATTATCAGTTCATCAATCGATTAAAACTGATAACAGCAATGTCAAACCATGCACCTAATTAATTGAAGGAAATCACATGAGCGGCTGGCCAAAACTGGAATGGGACACAGAGCCCACCGGACCACTGAAGGGTTTGAAGATTGTCGATATGTCCACAGTTGTACTGGGACCATTTGCCACACTCAATTTCGCCGACCTGGGCGCAGAAGTGATCAAGGTGGAAAATGGCGAGGGTAAATTCGCTGGCGACATGATGCGTCATGCGGGGGACAGTCCAACCGGTGATCTGGGGCCGATCTATACCGCGCTCAATCGCAACAAGAAATCAATCACGATCAACGCCAAGGATGAAGCAGACAAAGCGGCCTTGCTTGAACTGCTCAAACATGCCGATGTGTTTTTTCACAATGTCCGCATGGCGGGAATGGGCAGGCTGGGACTGGATTATGAGAGCGTCAAGGCGATCAATCCCGGTATTGTCTACGTTCACTGTGCCGGATTTGGGCAGGGCGGCGAATATGAAAAACGCCAAGCCTATGACGACCTGATTCAATGTGCGTCCGGCTTTGCCAGTCTGTTTGAAAAGCGGGGCGACAGCGGAAGGCCGCTCTATATGCCGTCGCTGGTGGCCGACAAAACGGTGGGCCTGTTCGCGGTAAACGCGACGTTGGCAGCGCTCTATCACAAGGAGAAGACCGGCGAAGGCCAGTTTGTTCAGGTACCGATGTTTGAAACCTTTACCTGGTTCAACATGGTCGAAAACCTTTGGGGAGAGACGTTTATTCCGGGCAATGGAAGGCTGGCCTACACGCGCTCGATCAACGCCAACCGCAAGCCCTATCCGACCAAAGACGGTTATATCGGACTGGTGCCTTATAATGATGCGCAGTGGCGGCGTTTCTTCGAACTGGGTGGTAAACCGGGTGTCTTCGATGAACCCCGTTTTTCGGATTATTCGCAACGCACCCAGAATATCACCGCACTCTATGCATTAATCGAGGAGATTGCCGCGACCAAGACCACGGACGAGTGGCTCCCTCTGCTCGATGAAAATAACATTCCGGCCATGCGTTACAACAAGATGGAAGACGTCCTCACTGACCCACATCTTGAGCAGGTCGGGTTTTGGCAGGAACGCGAAGGTGAAAAGACGGGCAAATATCGCACCATCAAGCATCCGGTCCACTATTCTGCCAGCCCTGCCAATATCTATGCCGACCCTCCGACTTTGGGCGCAGACAACGAAGAAATTCGGGGTAGTATCGGCATGGCTGCCAACGACCAATAGGGGAAGAGAATATGTCCGACCAACCGGCTTATGTAGTTGCCAATTTTATCGTGCACGATGCGGCCAAATATCGCGTCTATGAAAAGGGATTCTTCCCGATCTTGAAAAGACATGGAGGTGAGTTCATCACTTTTGACGACAACAGCGTCACCTTTGAAGGATCAGACCCGCGGGAGGGCCGTGTTGTGATGTTCAAATTTCCGAACGCGGACGCCGCGACAGCCTGGTATAATGATCCAGACTATCAAGCGCTTTCCGAACATCGCCGTGCCGGAACGGATTTGAAATTCCTGACAATGGTACATGGTATTCCGCCAAGAGACTGATCCCACGATGGCCGTACTCTATGACAAGATCGGGGTTGGCTATGCCAACCTGCGCAAACCGGATAGCCGGATTGCTGCATCGATCCATCGCGCGCTTGGTGATGCCCAATCGATCTTGAACGTCGGCGCGGGCGCGGGGTCCTACGAGCCAACAGGCCGCAATGTCACAGCGCTGGAACCGTCGGCTGAAATGATTGGGCAGCGGGCTCCGGAATTGGGGAAGGCCTATCAAGGTGTGGCGGAAGATATGCCATTCGAAGACGATCAATTTGATGCCGCCATGGCCGTTTTAACCGTCCACCATTGGACAAACCTTGAGCAAGGCCTTCGTGAAATGCGGCGTGTAACCAAGGGGCGAGTGGTCATTTTGACCTTTGATCCGGAGGCGCATTATTTCTGGCTGGCGGAATACATCCCGGAAATCATCGAACTGGATCAACCGATCATGCCCAAAATGAGCGAATATGGCCGCATCCTTGGCGATGTGACAATCGAGAACATCCCCGTCCCGCATGATTGCACCGATGGTTTTCTGGGCGCCTATTGGCGGCGACCACATGCCTATCTCGATCCGAACGTTCGCGCGTCGATATCAACCTTCGCCAAACTGGATGATGCGCCGGAAAGCTTGGCGAAGCTGGAGCGAGATTTGCATAGCGGGGTCTGGGAAGAACGTTATGGGCATTTGATGACGCAGGACAGTCTGGATGCGGGGTATCGGTTGGTGATTGCGGAATGACCATGAGTCGAAAAATGATCTACTGATCCAATGGAGTAGATCTCTCACTGGTTTCGCTCTTCCTCTGCACCGGTATTTTCTCGGGTTTGACTTCATTTATCAAAAAGCCCAATCATTATCATTCTGATCTACCCGGCTATGAGAGACTAGGAATGAAGATTTTATTGCTTGGCGCGGCAGGCTTTATCGGAAGACATTTACTGTCACACCTACTTTCAGCAGGACATCAGGTAACCGGAATTGCTAGAAATGATAACGGAATTGACGCTGCCTTTCCTGATGCGGTTTTCCATTCCCTCAATCTCGCCAGGATGACAAATTCAGCAGACTGGATCGGATATCTCGATGATATCGATATTGTCATAAACGCTGCTGGTATATTGCGCGGTCCTGACATGCAGGCAATCCATCTGGATATGCCAACTGCCTTGCATACAGCTTGCGAGCAGATGGGTGTGCGACAAGTCATTCTGATCTCAGCAATCAGCGCTCGAGCTGACGTCGCTACTGACTATTCCCAATCCAAATTGGCCGGAGAAGCATCACTAAAACAGACATCTTTGTGTTGGACGATTTTACGACCATCATTGGTTTACGGTGACGGCTCCTATGGCGGTACATCACTGATGCGTGGCATGTCAGGATTGCCCGGTTTCATTCCCATCCCTGGGGACGGCAACTATTCGTTCACTCCTATTCATGTTCGCGATCTTGCAAAATCTGTGACCATTTTATGTGGCCGGAATACAACAGATAACATCACTCTCGAGCCGGTCGGACCCACAACAATATCACTGCGTGATCTGCTGATACATTATCGTAGTTGGCTAAATTTTGGCGAACCATGGCTGTTGAAAATCCCGATGCCTGTCATGCATCTATTTGGTCGAATAGGAGATTTCGCCGGGCACGGACCGATTGCTAGCAATAGTCTTATACAGATGGTTGCGGGCAATAGTGGCAACAGCGTAAAATTTGAGAAAGAAATCGGATTCCGTCCGCGCAGTCTGAGCGAAGCACTGCTCCGCCGTCCCGCGCAGGTACAAGACCGCTGGCATGCACGATTGTTTTTCATTGCCCCCGTTTTAAAAGCTGCCCTTGTCCTTCTCTGGATCGCATCCGCGTTTTTAGGTTTGTTATTTGGCGAAGCTCAAACCATCACTTTACTTGACAGGTTCAATCTTCCTCATAGCTTGGCTTGGCCACTTCAAATCATTACAAGTTTACTGGATCTGACGATAGCCGCGTTGTTATTGTTTGCGAGAGATACAAAATGGCCAACCATCATCCAATTGGTTACGGTCTTAGGATATACGGTGGTGATCGGTATCGCGTTACCGATGCTTTGGCTTGATCCCCTTGGTCCATTGCTCAAGAACTTACCCATCATCACAGCAATTCTTGTCTACGGCGCGATAGGAAGCAATCGCTAATGGAACTCTACCTTATTGTGAAGTGGGTTCACATACTCAGCTCGACGGTTCTATTCGGCTTTGGCGCGGGAACCGCATGGTATATGCTCAATGCACATCTAACTCGCGACCCCGTTACAATTGCATCTATCGGACGCATGGTTGTCCGCGCCGACTGGATCTTTACGGGAACGAGCGGACTTATCCAGCCAGCCAGCGGCCTCTATCTCGCCTATCTCATTGGTTACAATTTAACCGAACCTTGGCTAATATCGACTTATATTCTCTATGCGATTGCCTTTTTTTGCTGGGTGCCGGTCGTTGGTTTGCAGATTAAAGCGCAGAAAATTGCAGCGGTAGCTGCGGAGCAGAACAAACCACTCGGTTCCGAATATTTTAAAGCTATGCGTCTATGGTTTATCCTCGGCTGGCCAGCCTTTTTAGCGTTGATCGGTGTTTTCTGGCTCATGATCGCAAAGCCTGTGTTCGAGATGTAAACCTGTCCTACGCCTTGTTCTCGTCCAATCAATCGGCGGCTCTTATAGAAGTTAGCGCCCTCTTTGCATCTTTAACGGACCTTGCAAAACAATCTAATCGCTCGTCAAACTCGCGTAGACCCGGCCAATAAATGCCGTCGTCGTCACTTCCTGACCATAAAATTCCTGGTCAAATTCAGCCGTCGGTTTCGCCGCAACAATCGCCTCCAGATCCTTGCCACCATCAATCATGGTTTGAACGCGGTCTTTGATGATCGTGAGCACTTCTATATAGCGGGCCAGCTTCGCACGGGTTGTCACCGGACCGTGACCAGGGATGACCTTTGTATCGTC
>Ga0316204_10007057_pt1 | contig 16754 bp, 13 predicted proteins | sample 6monrhotite_MG_2_FD_205661 | JGI IMG/M metagenome (GOLD analysis project Ga0316204, IMG submission 205661) | Microbial mat bacterial communities from mineral coupon in-situ incubated in ocean water Damariscotta River, Maine, United States -... | ecosystem: Environmental > Aquatic > Marine >... | reverse complement strand
TGGGGTTCCTATTCGATAGCGGCAAAATCAGTGCCGACTACCCACTGATGTTTGCTGTTCTGATCGCTTTGGCATTTCTCGGCATAATGCTCTATTATATCGTTGTTCTGCTGGAAAGGACCTTTGCGGGCTGGGCCGAGCGAAGCCCCTGATTGTGATCCTGGGTCAGGTATCTTTCACTGCTATTGTTGACAGTATTGCGCCTGATGGCACGAAGGTTCAAAGCGACGATCGTTTTTTTTAATGGTTCTATTGTCATACAAATCGCCAATATCTAGGTCAGTCTCAGTCCTGTAACGACTTATCAAAAAACGGTGTATCTGCGCTACCGGGACGTGAAATGTCTGCTTAACATGCTATATTTGTGACAGATATGATTAGATTGTTGGGACGATTGCGTGATGAACGCCAGATTTAGTCTGAAAAAGAGCCGAAGTCTGGGACTTTTTCTCTCATCCTGTTTGCTGGTCGTGGCTGGTGGCGTGGCTGCGCAGTCGGATCAGGCTGACACATCGAACGCCAGCACGTCGCATTCATATGAATGCACAAAGGTTACTCTCGATTATCAAAATGATCCCCACTTAACTCGCGAGGAACGAATCCGGCTAATGGACCAGGCGTTGTTCCAGTCACTTGGCCTGTTTGATGCCTGTCAGGCGGAGCGCGCCGCCGCGGCAGCGGCAGGTGGTACGGCAAGTAGTGCCGGCGCTGGTGAGGGCGAAAGCGGTCAATCCGTGGCATCCACAGATATGTCCGGGGAGGTAGCAACAGAACAAGATGGCGTGGGCGAGATTTCAGCTGCTAAGCCGGTTAACGACGACGAGCAGGAGGCTAAGTGGTCGAACCCCGATAGTGAAAAGGAGCCGCTTAATCCCGATTTTCTAGATGACAGCGACGCTGAAAAAGCGCAAGAAGCCGAAGGCACAGAAGCCAGTCGCGTCAAGCATGGCAATGGGAAAATTCCGGAAGATATACCGGCTGCCGATAATGACAGCGTACTGGAAGCGCAAATCAGGCGAGCCGCTATCAACGAGCAGGACCCGGAAACCAGAGCCCGACTTTGGAACGAGTATCGAAAATATAAAGGATTGCCTCCGATAGAATCTGGTAAATCCGCAGGTGAGAGTTAAAGGCATGAAACTGGCTAGGCTTATCACGACCGGAATTGTTTGTTGTTCGATATTTTTATCGGGTTGTGTCACCACGGGCGTCGGTGGCAAGGGCGTTGGTGTAGGGCCAGGCTTGTCGTCGGCCATCAATAAGGCCTCACGACTGGGAAAAACACAGAACGATTTGCAAGATCCTAACCGACCACGACTCGACGTCATTATCCCTGTTTTTGACCCGGGTCTTCCCGACGACGGTAAAGAGTATTCGGAAGAGGGCGTTTGGCCCGAGCTTCGCAGGGCTGAAGCCGTGCGGTTTGCTTATAAAATGAAAGAAGCTTTGGAAGAAACCGGTGCTTTTGGTGCGGTGCGTGTGACGCCAGATCAAACAGCCTCCGGCGATCTCTATGTTCTTGGCAAAATCGAGGAATCGAATGGAGAGGACGCCGAGATTGAAATGCAGGTTGTCGATATCACGGGCGAGCGCTGGCTTTATCAATCTGTCGATCACGAAGTGGAACCCTCATTCCACAAGAATGTCAGGAATAACGGCAAGGATGCCTACGATCCGCTATTTGCAAATGCAGCGCGTGAATTGGTTGAGGAACTCAGTTTTCATGATGCGGAAAAGTTAACTGAAATCAAGCGCATCTCCGAATTGCGGTTTGGTGCCAGTTTTGTTGAGGAAGCGTTTGTTGAACATATATCGAAGGATGGTGACCGGTTTGAACTGGCCAGTTTCCCCAGCGATAACGATCCCATGCTGATACGGACAAAGGCGATCCGTGTTCGGGATCAACTTTATGTTGATGGTCTTCAGGATCATTACCGGTCTTTTTCGGAAGGCATGGATACCAGTTATCTCGTATGGCAGGAACAAAGTTTGACGGAAATTGAGGCGCGCAGTGCTGCAAGGAAAAAAGCCGCTGGGGAAGCGGCTGTAGGTGTCGCCCTGGTTGGGTTGGCCATTCTGGCTGTTGTTGCCGGTGGCAATTCGGATAGCGTCGCTGGAAAGACGGCTGCCCAAACAGCCGGGGTGGTCGGTGGTATTGCCGGAATTAGCTATCTGACGAGCAGTTTCCAGACCAGTAAGGAAACGGCCGTGCATAAAGAAGCACTTGAAGAGCTTGGGCAGTCCATTGATGCAGATTTGGCTCCCAAAATTGTTGCCTATGAACAAAAAAATGTCGAGCTGACTGGCTCCGCCAAAGAACAGTTCGCGCAATGGCGTGCTTTTCTCAAAAAAATCTATATGGAAGAACAAACACCCGAGGTTCAGCTTTAGGACGCATGCCCGACGATGCTCCAGGATAAACTCGATCAGGCCGCGCGCAAGGCAACCAAAACCCGCCTTATGGTATTTATGATCCTTGGTGCCGTGGGTGTCGCGGTAGGCCTTGGCATCTTTTATCTCAATCAATCTTCATTCATTGCCAATCTGACCGCGAACCCGCGACCAGATGGCGGGGGCGCCATCACTGAACCACCTGCTGTGGCATCGATTACAGCTGAGTTGTCTACCATGACGGAGAGTTGGGAAGGGAACGTTTCACCGAAGCCATCCGTCTCGCAAACGGACACGATGCCCTCTCCCCCGCCGATTTCAGGCGAATTGACACCACCAGATACGGAAGACCGGGAAGCTTTTAAGGATTTACTGAAGCGACTTGAGGAAGGACCTGAACCGGTGATCACTTCCGACACTTACGGTGCCTGGCGGCCAGAGGCGCAGCGCGATGTCGCATTTTTAAAAAATGAGGGCTACAAGTCCTTTGCTGCCACTGATTACACTCAGGCACTCTCCAAAATGCAAAAAGCGCTAGGGATGGCGGAGGAGGAAGCTCAAGCTTTCGAACAGGCATATCAGACGGCACTTGCTGCGGCGCGAGCAGCGAAGCAGGCCGATGACTATCAAGCAGCTTCTGCAACGATCGCCGAAGCCTTGGCGCTGGTACCCGCAGCGGAAGAGGCATTAATCCTCAAATCGTTGATCGACGTTATGCCGCAAGTGCAGAGATTGCTTAAATCAGCAGATGGCTCGCGCGTTGAAAACAATGTGCAGGCCGAGCATGAGAGCCTGAAAAAAGTGGTGTCATTGGATCCCTCACGCAGTGATGTTGCTGATCGGGTCGCCAAATTGTCGACGCAAATTGCAGAAGATGATTATTCGAAGCATATTTCGGCGGGGTTCAAGCACGTAGAGCAGCGCCGGCTTAATGAAGCGCTGGCCCAATTGGCGCACGCTCATAAGACATTTCCAAATCGCGCCGAAACCAAATTGCTTGGCGGTAAAGTCGCTGCTTTGAAAAGTGATCTAGAAACTGAGCAGCACATCGCGGACGCGGAAACAGCAGCCGAGGTCGACGAGTGGCAGCGAAGCTTACAGTCCTATACAAAAGCGCAGGCCATTCAGCCCAATAATCAAACCGCGGTCGTCGGTGCGGCGTTAGCACGATCGATCACTCAATTGAGCGGGAAAGTTTCTCAAAATCTTCAAAATGAACACCGTTTGGCATCGAAAAACGCAGCAGATGCGGCGCGCGGGCTGTTGAAAACAGCCGCAGCGCTAGTTGGTACCAGCCCATCATTAGACCGTCAGGCATCTGAGCTCGCAGCAAAACTCGATGCCTATGCCATTGATGTCGCGGTGGTCGTCACATCAGATGAAAAAACCAAAGTGTCTGTTCGGGGTGTTGGGCAAGTCGGCGTCATCGCCCAAAAGACCATAAAACTGAAACCAGGCATCTATACGTTTGAAGGCAAACGAGCCGGTTTTAAGTCAAAACTGGTGCGCGTCAATATTCCACCGGGCACTAAAGAGCTTCAGGTTACCGTGGTGAGCGATGAACGCATTTGATACGAAACTGCGTGCGGCACAGTTGCGGCAACGCAGGCGGTTATCTGTGGGTGCAGCTATCCTTTTTACGACCGGCTTGGGCCTCGCGGTTCTATTTGCCTATCTGAACGGAACTGTCGTGAAAATTAGCCCTGATGATGCGGCGCAAACGGGGGCCGTTTACGTCTCTGATGGCGCGGGTGTCGCGATTTCCGGTATCGTTTATTCCCTGTCGGATGAAACCCAGATTGCCGTCAGCGCACCCGGATTCAGATCTGAGATGAAACACCTGACGTCCGAAGATAAGGGGCGAACAATTGAGGTTGTTTTACAAGAGTTGCCAGGCCGATTGATCGCGACGATCGATCCGCCAGATGAGGCGGCGCGTTGGAAATTAAACGGAGAACGGGTCGCCATTGCCGCAATGTTGGATCAGGACCTTGAGCCGGGCGAATACTGGCTTGAAGTCGATAGTGCTTACTTTCAAATCGAGAACCGGTCCGTGACGATCGAACGTGCCGCTGTGTTTCAGCTCACTCTCAAACTGAAGCCGGTTGATGGAAGACTATCGATCCGGTCCCTACCTGCTGGAGCAGCGGTGCGGCTTGACGGTCAGATAATCGGTACAACCCCGATACAACAACCCCTTGGTGGTGGCCAACATAAAACTGAGATTGCCCTCGACGGCTATCAGACAATCGATGATAGGATCGAGGTGAGCCGTGAAAGCCCAAATGTGGTCCGTAACTACCGCCTCCTACGCCAGACATCCAAGCTGAGTTTTGAACTTGATCCACCGGACGGTTTGTTGCTGGTCAACGGAATAAATATCCAAGGCGATCAGGTCCTGAGTGTACCGTCGGGTGTAGACAACCATATAAACTATTCCAGAGAGGGTTACTTTGCAAAATCACAGTCCGTTAGGCTGGAGCCTGACAGCGCAAAGGTTGTTCGTCTTGAACTTGAGCCTGAGTATGGGGAAGTGGGAATTCTTTCGACCCCCAATGCCGATGTGTACGTCAACGATAACAAAATAGGTGTCAGTCCTTTAACCATAGATCTGATTGCCGTACCCCAGACAATTTCCATCCAAAAAGCAGGTTTCCGCAGTGTCATTAGAACGATCACACCGACGGCGACGGGAATAACCACAATTCGTGAGGTTTTGAAGACGGAAACAAACGCCCGTCTTGTAAACGCGCCCCGGAGTTATACCAACAGCCTTGGTATGGAGCTGGTCATGTTTGAACCATCGACATTTGTAATGGGTGCACCCCGGCATCAAAAGGGTCAGCGCGCCAATGAATTTCAACGAAAAATAAAACTCGTGAAACCGTTCTACGCGGCTAAACATGAAACAACTAACCAACAATACAAACGTTTTCAGCAAGAACACGGAGGGACGGGTGGTGACCGGGCACCGGTGACATCGCTGCGTTGGGTCGATGCCGTCAAGTTTTGCAACTGGCTCAGTCGACAGGAAAAACTTGAACCATTTTATGTCATCTCGGGCAGCCGCGTTTCCTCGATCCATGTAAAAGCCAATGGTTATCGATTGTTGAGCGAGCCGGAGTGGGAGTGGTTGGCCAGACGCGCCGGCCGGGCGAACCAGACTGTATTTGCCTGGGGCGATTCCTCCACCGTTCCCAAGTCGGCCGCCAACATTGCAGACGAAGCCGCCCGGGGTGGTGTACCGTTTTACATTCCTAACTATAACGACGGATTTTCGGGGAAGGCCCCTGTAGGGCGTTTTAATGTTGAACCCTCCGGGCTTTATGATTTGGCGGGGAATGTGAGTGAGTGGGTCAACGATGCCTATTCGCTGCAACTACCGCTAAGCAACACAGTCGAACTAGACCCAATGGGACCGGTGAGTGGCAACACGCATGTGGTCAAGGGGGCGAATTGGCGCTCTGGGACGCGCACCACCTTGCGACCAGCTTATCGCGAGGGTTTGGTCGACCGTCGCGATGATGTAGGATTTAGAATAGGACGGTACCTGTGAGGAGAAATTTAGTGGAACGCTTGAAACGAAGACATCTCGCGGTGTATGTGCTGGTGGGATTGGTTGTACTGGGTGCGCTGGCATCGGTGGCCATTGCCCAATCGAACAGCGCTTTCAATCTGAATTCACCAGCTGCTTACCCGGTGGACATTTAAAATGTTGCGGATGATCCCAAGCCTTGTAGCGCTCGCCGTCTCGATCATATCGGTGCATCTGATTTATATTGGTTACATTCGCCCCGACGCCAGTCTTGCGATTGAGTTGGCACGCCAAGCCGGGCAATCATCGCCCCGTGTGCTGACGGTGATACTCAAAGACTACGAACAGGAGATTTGTCTGATCCTGATGGTATGGGGTACCTATCTGATTGTCGAAAAGTGCGTTGTTATCCTTAAAGATCGCTATTTATTCAATGTGGATTTGCTTGAGGGCTCGGAGGCGGAAAACCAAAGCCTGACATCGGTGATGAGCTCCATCGAAGCGTTGCCTGAAAAAGTACGAAACACGCCGTTGGTGAGGATACTGCTGGCCAGTCTCCGGCGTTTTTTGATTACCGGTGACGTGCAAAACACATCAGATGCCATTGATTCCAGTATTGAAGCGCTTGCTATTAAGCAGGAGGCGGAAAATTCAATGATCCGCTACTTGATTTGGGCAATCCCGTCGATCGGCTTTATCGGTACGGTTCGCGGCATCGGTCAAGCCTTGTCACAAGCTGATCAGGCCTTGGCAGGCAATATAGCGGGCATGACCGATAGTTTGGGCGTCGCTTTCAATTCGACCCTCGTTGCCCTGCTGATCAGTATTGTTCTAATGTTTCTGCTCCATCAACTGCAACGCCTGCAAGATGGGTTGGTTGTTGATACGCAGAACTATTGCGAATCCTTTTTGCTCAACCGGGTAAGCAAAGTAGGCCGAGACTGAGACGTAAACGGAAAACAGAAGGATTTAATCTGGCCTTTCTGGACATTATGTCTTGTGGCCTGGGCGCTGTGATTCTTGTGTTTATGCTTGTGAAGTACAATGTCGATGTAAACCCCGCAGTTGTTGATAATAAGTCCTTAGCAACCGAGCTGCTAGAACTGCAAGCCCACGAAAAGGCGCTCAGTGATCAGGTTGCGGCAGTTGATGAGGTCCGTGCTCAGACATCTGCGAGTATTGAGGACTTGTCCCAGCGCATTGCTCAGATACAGCAAGACCTCGCAGGTACGCAGCAGTTGAGTGATCAACAACGCTCAGAACTCGCCGCAATCGAGAAAAAAATTGCCGAAATGCAGGTAGCGCAAACACCGGACCTGATTGAGAGCGAAAACGTCGGAGAAGAAAATTACATCATCGGCTTGAAGGTCGAGGGTTCCAAGATCGCCATCATGGTCGATAGCAGCGCTTCCATGACCGACGAAATCCTAATCGATGTAATCCGGCGTAAAAATCGCCCGGACGCGGAAAAACAAGCGGGGCCAAAATGGCAAAGGGTACGACGAATTGTTGATTGGCTGCTCGCGCGCATCCCTCCGGATAGCGATGTCGCCCTGATCGCTTTTGACGCGACGGCTCGCAACGTTGGACCTTCTGATTGGGTTTCCGGACGAAATGCGCAAGCCGTAAATGAGCTGCGTAGCACCATGGCATCACTGATACCAAGTGGGCCGACGAACTTGCAAGCTGGCCTGCGCGCCGCCCATGATCTCAACCCCTCCAACGTCTACTTAATTACGGATGGGTTGCCGACGAAAGGTCTTTCCAACTTCAAAAACTTGAATCCGTTTGCCAGTTGCAGTTCGCTCCGCGGCACATCGACCACCATTTCCGGCGAGTGTCGCCTCAAACTTTTTCAACATTCAGTTTCGCAGGAATTCCCGTCGGACAATATACCGGTCAATGTCGTGTTACTACCGATTGAAGGCGACCCGGCTGCGGCTGGGGCCTATTGGACGTGGACGTCGCAAACCGGCGGCCTGACGATTAGCCCGGCGGATAGTTGGCCATGAAACAACAAAAGCGCGGTTTCGAGATTTTTAACTTATCGTTCCTGGACGTGATCTCCTGCGGATTTGGGGCCATAGTTCTGCTCGTTCTAATTTCCAAACAGGCGCCAGATCCGGCACCCATCGATACGTCATCGACGCAAGCCCTGTTGGGGCAAGTTCTTCAGACAGAAACACGGATTAGTAAATTGGGCCAGGCATTAGCTCGGGCCGAAGCCGACCAGCGATCAAAGGCATTACTGCTCGCAAAGTTAGGGGGTCAGGCCAACAATACCGGCTCTGAATTGGCGTCAGCGGAGGAGCAATTACAACGCTTGCAAGATGATTTGGAGGGGTTGGACCTCGTGCAATCGTCGCTGAGCCGGGCCTCGATACGACCGGCGACAGCAACAACCCGCGATGAAGAAGTCGGTGGAATTCCTGTCGATAGCGACTATGTGGTTTTTATCGTCGATACGTCAGGCAGCATGCAGGATATCTGGGGACGGGTCGTTCGGGAAGTTGAGGGTATTATCAACATCCACCCCAAAATCAAAGGCTTCCAGATTCTTAATGATAATGGCCAGCACATCCTCTCTGCATACAAGGGCAAGTGGATTCCCGATACACCCGGTCGGCGTAAGAGCGTCATCAAATTGTTCCAGTCGTGGAAAATTGTCTCTAATAGCAGTCCCGTCGAAGGTCTTGAGGTGGCCCTGAAGCGTTATGCCAAATCAGACAAAAAGGTTGCCATTTACATCTTTGGCGACGACTACAGCGGTTCCTCTTATGATCCGGTGATCAATGCGCTTGTCAACCTCAATACCAACCGGATCAATGGTCAGCAGATCGCCCGGGTTCACGCCGTTGGGTTTATATCCGGTGCCCACAATGGCCGGTTTTCTACCTTGATGCGCGAAGTGACGCGGCGTAACGGGGGCACTTTTATCGCGCTGCCCAGATAGTTACCGCTTCGTTCATCAACGCGCGTCATCGCCGTAGTGGGCACCGCCCATGGTTTTTAAATACGGCATCAGCGGTATTTCTTCCTGTTTGACAAAACCGCTTGCGGGCAGGTCTCCCGCGCGCGCCATCTCTATGATGGCGCAAACGGATGCAGACGTGGTCCAGGCGATGGCGGTGCGGTTTTTACCGGCAATCAGGCGTGGATAATAAGCGCGCACAAACTCCCGGCGTTGCGTCCTTCCATCGGCTTCCCCTTCAACGGACGCATGTATATAGACAACATCTTGATCGACGGGCGGTTTGGCGTTGGTCAGGATGCGCCCGGCTTCTTCGCGATTTTCGCGCATGAGAAGCTCATGGAAAAAGAAATTCATCAAATCAACATGCCCCGGATAACGCATGGTTTTGTAATCGAGATTTGCAACCCTTCCAGCGTAGGTTTCACACATGGTGCCGAGCCCGCCAGACGTGGTGAAGGCCTCCAGTTTGTTCGAGTTCACGTAAACAGTTTCACGCCACTCCATGGGAGATACCCATTTGCGCTCTCCGTTCTCGATGACTTCGCAGTCATTCAGATATTCGTTGACCACACCTTGTGGTGACCAATTGAAAGCGTAACCCAACAACCCGGTTGGGTTTTGCGGCAATGCACCTACCCGCAGCCGGATTGATCTGATTTCGTCGAACTGTTCGGCCAGGTGCGCGCCGACGATGCCAATGAAACCAGGAGCCAATCCGCACTGTGGTGCCATCACTTTTGAAGACGTGGCTGCCAGTTCGCGGATCGCCTGCGTGGTGGGCACGTCTTCCGTCAAATCGAAATAGTGCAAGTCGAGGCTGTGCGCGACCGCTGCCACGTCTTTGTTCAGATAATAGGGCAGGCACGACAGAACCGCATCGAAGGGAGTAAGTGCGGCCACGAGATCCGGTTTTGATGCGACGTCGAGTACGCCAACTGGAAATGTCAGTTCAACGTCTTTGGATGTGTTGTCAAAGCCAGAGACCTGAAATCCGGCTTCGATTAACATCTCGGCAGCCAAGGTGCCGACGTTGCCCAGGCCCAAAACGGCGATTTTATTTAGAGGCATCTCTTTTTCTCCCAATGTGGTGTGGATGTTCGCGCGTTTTTGTATCAAACGACGTATGCATTTAAGGAGAAAAAACAGTAATAATATAGTTTCATATTGGCTATAATATCTATAATATCTGTGAAATAGTGTATATAAAGGTAGATAATGACTATTTTGAATAAAGACGAACAACTCATTGCCCTTTTGCGGCAGAATGCACGAATGCCAGTGTCTAAAATTGCTCGGCAATTAAATGTCTCGAGAACAGCGGCCCAGGTTCGATTGGAAAAACTGGAACGCACGGGGGCCATTGACGGCTACACGGTGCGTCTTTCGTCGGCATTTCAGAAAAACCGGGTTCGGGCTTTGGTGATGATCAAGTTGCCGCCGTCGGACCGGGTTTCCGTTGAAGCGGCGTTAGCCAAAATACCTGCCTTGCAAACCCTGCATTCCATCAGTGGCATCTATGATTTGGCCGCTGAAATCTCGGCTCCATCCGTCGGGGAACTGGATCAGGTGATTGATGCCATTGGCCAATTGGACGGCGTCGCCGACACGCAGTCTTCGATTATCCTGTCGACCAAGCTCGAACGTTAAAGCGGGGTTCAAATCCTGCCGCATAAGAGCATGGCACCGCTTCAAATTGAAGATGGCTGAACCCGATATTTATCTGGCCTTTCCCTTCGCCATTGCAGAAAATAACGGCAAGCTACTTATTTGAATAATCCGCAAAGAATTTCCATGAACACTTTTGACTACATCATAATTGGCGCTGGCTCTGCCGGCTGCGTATTGGCTAACCGGCTTTCTGAAGATGGTAAACACAGCGTTTGTTTGCTCGAGGCAGGACCGTCGGATTGGCATCCGATGATTCATATCCCCGCTGGCTTTATGAAGCTGCTCGATAACAAAACCTTTAACTGGGCCTATCAGACGGAACCCAGTGAATGGACGGCTGGGCGCGCCATTTCCGTTCCCCGTGGCAAGACGCTGGGTGGGTCCAGTTCCATAAATGGCAACATCTACTCGCGTGGACACCGCAACGATTATAACGAGTGGGCGCAACGCGGGAACCGCGGTTGGGGCTACGCTGATGTACTTCCTTACTTCAAAAAAGCAGAGCAAAAAATTGGAGAAGGTGATGATCGCTATCGCGGACGCCAGGGCAATTTGAAAGTAACCAACATCGATTGGTCACACCCATTGTGCGAAGCCTTTATCGAAAGCGCTGTCAGTGTCGGCATCCCACGAAACCCCGACTATAATGGGGCGGCGCAAGAGGGGGTGACCTACACCCAGCGGACCATCAACAACGGGCGACGCATGAGCACGGCACAAACCTTTTTACATCCGGCCAAACAAAGACCAAATCTGACCATTCTGACCCATGCCCACGCAACAGAGCTTGTCATGGATGGCAAGCGGGTAACGGGTGTTAAATATACCAAGGGCGGGCGAGGCGGCAAAGCTCAGGAAATTCAGGCGGGCAAAGAAGTCATCCTGTCCGGTGGTGTGTTTAATTCGCCCCAATTGATGCAACTATCGGGCATTGGAAACGCGGAAGACCTGAAAAGACTGGGCATTGAAGTCAAACATGCCATCTCGTGCGTTGGTTATAATTTGCGCGATCACTTTGCACCGCGGTTTACCGCCCGGGTAAAGGGTGTCGATACGATTAATCAACGTGCCCAGGGGATTGGGCTGGTTGGCGAAGCCGCAAAATGGCTGTTTACCCGCAAGGGCGTCCTGGCCCAGGGGGCAACGTTGGTTTACGCGTTTTGGCGCTCCGATCCGTCTATTGCCAATAGCGATTTGCAACTCACGTTCACTCCAGCCAGTTACACCATGGGCCGGCAGGCTGTCCTGGATAAGTTTCCGGGTATGAGCCTCGCGTCCTGGCAACAGCGACCTGAAAGCTCCGGTTACATTAAGGCGGTTTCTAGTGACCCCTTTGAAAAACCTCTAATACAACCCAATTACCTGGAGCATGAAACGGACCGCCGTGTATTGCTGGCCGGAATGAAACTGGCTCGAAGAATTATGCATTCTGAGCCCTTATCGCCCTACTTTGACGGCGAAGAGTTTCCCGGCCCGGACGTTCAGTCAGACGACGAATTGATGGATGCCGCGAAGATTCGAGCGACGACGACGTTCCATCCCATGGGGACCTGTCGCATGGGGCCGGAGACGGATAAATCAACAGTTGTTGATGACGAGTTGAAGGTTCACGGCCTTACCGGGTTGCGCGTGGTCGATGCATCCATCATGCCACGAATGCCCTCCGCTAATCTAAACGCTGCGGTGATCATGATTGCCGAAAAGGCTTCGGACATGATTCTAGGCCGTGCGTCCTTGGAGCCGGCGGACTCCAACCTGTAGCTTCGTTAATCGAATTCTAACGGTCTTCGCCCTAATCTTGCGGGCTTGTCACCCAGCCGCCGGGAAACGAAAATACCACAATGAACAGGAAAGAACGCCGTCGTCTCGCCAAACAATCTGGCTCTGCAGCCGCTTCTACCAAGGCTTCGAAACTCGTAGCAGAGGGCTTGACATTGGCGCAGGCCAATCAAAACCATGAGGCCATACAACGCTATGAAGCCGCATTGGAACTTGAGGAAACCAACACCAATACACACTACGTGCTGGGTGTATTGTACGGTCGTCTGAACCAGAGCGATAAAGCCATTACCTATTACCAACGTGCTGTCGAGATCGAACCGGGGTTTGCAGATGCACACTATAATCTCGGGAATGCCCTTGCGAAAACGAACCAACTGCGATCAGCAATCGACGCTTATCGTAACGCGGTAGAAGCCGACCCCAAGATGTCCAAGGCGTGGAATAACCTGGGAAACTTACATAAGGCCATGGATAACTTTGTCAATGCCCAAGCCGCCTACATAGAAGCGCTTAAGGTCACACCAGACAACGGCGATGCATTGTTTAACCTAGGCGAATTGGCGCGATCCGACGGTGATCTGGAAACGGCGGTGCGGCTGTTTGAGCAGGTATTGGTGTTGGCACCGGACCATGCGGCCACGCTTAATAATCTGGGGACGACGTGTCGTGACTTAAAGCGCTACGATGAAGCGATTACTCATCTACAAAAAGCCATCAACCTAGCGCCGCAATCTGAGTTGGCGTACGTTAACCTGGCCAACACGCTGGCCGATTTGGGGCAATTCGAAGAAGCGGCCGAGTGTTATCAGCAGGCCATGAAGCGAAAACCAGATAACCCCAACGCGCTCACGAATTTCGGTAATTTACTACAGGAAATGGGCCGTTTTGATGAGGCTGGCAGGCATTTTGAAGCTGCTGTTTTTGAAGATTCCGAGTTCGCCGAAGCTCACTATAATTTGGGCCTATTCGAACTGTTGCATGGAAATTATGCGTCGGGTTGGACGAATTTTGATTGGCGTTGGCAGATGCCGGAATTTCAAAAAATGGCACTACACGTTGATGTCCCTCATTGGTCAGGGCAACCGCTCAAGGACAAAAGGCTGTTGATCTGGGACGAGCAGGGGGTTGGAGATACGGTGTTGTTCGCTTCTTTGTTGGTTGATCTCCAAGCCATGCAATGTCGCGTTCATCTCTATTGTGACCCGCGCTTGATCCCTTTGATCAATCGTTCGTTTCCAACGATTTCCTGCACGCCAAAGCCTCCTGGAACCACGGTTCAGGTTGATCATATCGATTTCGATTTCCACTCACCCATCGGCAATCTCGCGAAATACCTCAGACCAGATACAGCGGCCTTTGAGTTAACGAATGCCTACCTGTTAGCCGATCCGTCAGTCATCGATACCTTGCGCGTACACTATAATCCGCAGCCTAATGAACTGCTGGTCGGTATCGCTTGGCATAGCAAAGGGCCAGACAGCGGGCCGAAAAAATCAATTCAACTGCGTGAGTTGCAGCCGATCCTCGAGGTGCCGGGTTGCCAGTTTGTAGACTTGCAGTATGGCGACACGGAAGCGGAGCGCCGGGTCGTCAAAGAGCTGAACGGCGTAGAAATTATCCACGACGTGGGGGTGGATCAAATGCACGATCTCGACCGTTTCGCCGCGCAAATCTCCGCTCTGGATCTGGTGATTACCATATCCAATACCACAGCACATATGGCCGGCGCCCTTGGTGTGCCCACCTGGTTGATGGCCGGACAAGTGCCGATCTGGTATTGGATATTGGAAGGTCGGGAGACACCTTGGTACCCGTCCATTCACATCTATCGACAATCTATGCGTAGTGACTGGAACAACGTCATTGCCGAAATTGCGACGGACTTAAAAACGCGCACCGAATGTAGTGCATCTGATTTTTAAGCCCATTTGTGCCCAACCGAGTCTGGAGAGGCCGTTGATGGTCGCGCAATCTGTAGAATCCACCTTATAGCCTTCTGCGTTCGACTTGGGGCAAAGATACTAGCGGCGCCAATAGGTTCGGATGCCAATTACCTTCCACGTAAAGGGCGTCAATTGCAAAGAGCCGTCCAACCCTGGAACGCGCGGAATGCGAAACACACTGCTGGCGACGGGTATTCAACCGTCTCCGTCCGATGAGCTACTTACTCGTGTCCGATAACGTCCGCTTCACGCCTCATGGTGTTAGTGGTAACAAGGAATGTTTGATTCAGGTTTACGCCATGAGCCAGCAGCTCGCATTTTAACGCGCTTAATCGGATCCTTGATGTCTTGTTCCATCAATGTTTCCTTCACAAACTCTCCAATAAATCTTCCAATAAATCGTTCGGTACAATCACAGCATAGTTGGAGCTGTCATCCGGTGCCGGGACAACTTCAAATGCTGCTTCCGTGGTTTCATTCGACACACCAACCGCCGTGCCACTTTCCATGTGCAATCCGGCCAACGGGTATTTAAGGCCACTCGACGAACGAAAGCTCACCGGCGCCAGCGGGAATATGGAAACCCGGGTGTTTGATTTGGCTGGCATAGCAAAGGCACCTTGCGGAATAAGAAACAGATCGACGATATCGACCATTAATACCCGTTTATCGGTGCGGTATTTGGTCATCACGTGCAGCGTCGCCAGACTGTGATCCAGTCGTTTTCCCCAAAATCCGAAGCCAATGAACAAGGGGGCATCAAGACTATAAAGGGCTTTTTCGAAATCTGTCGACTGCTGCTCACTGATTTTGATCATGTCAGAGTTGTCCTGATAGATCGCCGGGTTCTTCAGCGAATCCATGTCACCGATGATGACATCCGCGGTTATTCCCCGCTCTGACAAATACCTGGCGCCACTGTCGACTGCGACAATGGGGTATCCGTGACGCCGTACCTTGTCGAATGCATCCCAGGCGATCTCGCCACCGCCAATCAACAAGACAGGCGTCCGATAGGTTCTTGTCTCTGTGTTCTTCATTGGTCAATCGTTCGCGGTTCAGTGTCGGATATTAAATTCTGGATACGTGTCTGCACAGGATAGCTCGAATAACACCTGCCGTTCCAGTTCGATTACAGGTTTTGAACAGAGACGGTAGGGGACCGGTCACGCCCCCGGCAATTGATCCACGAGTTCTTGAATACGGCCCTAGCCTATGGTACTTTTGTACATGAAAAGGGTTCAGCTTCAGCGCGTATGGGCGGCGTTAATCGTGCTATCCGTCATCGCAGGATTGCCAATTCAGGGGACAGCTATGACGATGAGTGATGTGCACTCATCAATTACTTCCCCCGCGAATATGACGGCCTCGACAATGGATGACTGTGACGGCTGTAATCAGATATCAGGCGAGGGCATGTTATGTCCGATGGTGTTCTGCATCGGGCAATCAGGAATTGTATTTGAGACTCCGGACATAGCTCAACCGTTGCTGGAAAGGCACAACTCGTCGGTTCCAACAAGCGCTGCGGGGTTGTCGGTCATACCTGACCCATCCCCACCCCGAGCTTTTCTGCAAGCCAAAAAACGTCATCAATAACACCGGTTAGAGGTGATTGGCGTTGGCCAGCCTAGCACTTTTAACATGCAGGGCCAGCATATTTATGGCGCGCACTCCCGTGGTTGTTTTCGGGTCCGTGCAGACCACAAATTCACGCTTTATGGAAAGTTGCTCAAATGCAAAGAAACCATGTTTCGCGAAGAACCATATTGAAGACGGGATTAGGTTTTTCCCTGTCAACGATGATACCTGCAACCTCGCTACTCGCGGGAACGAACAAATTAGATGCGCATCTTGTTGCAAAACCTGCGCGAGTAGCGCTTTTCGGGGGGCAAAACCCGTCGACCGATGTATGGTCTTATAATAACCTGGTGCCTGGTCCTGAAATGAGAGTCCGCCAGGGAGAGCGCCTCAAGTTTATCGTTGAGAACCAGCTTGATGAAGAGACGACGGTTCATTCGCATGGCCTCAGAATGCCACACGCAATGGATGGCGTGCCCTATGTAACGCAAAAACCAATCGCCCCTGGTGAGAGCTTTACCTATGAGTTTGATGTCCCTGACGCGGGGACCTACTGGTATCATCCTCATTCGAACAGTGCAGAGCAGATCGAACGAGGTCTTTCAGGAGCAATAATTGTCGAAGAACGTGTTCCGATTGCGGTGGATCGCGACATGACCTGGGTTCTTGATGACTGGCGGCTTTCGTCTCAAGGCGTTATTCTGGGCGGCTTTGGCAATCACATGGACGCTGGCATGGCCGGGCGTATGGGTAATGCCGTCACAATCAACGGCGAAATTCCAAAAATGTTCGAAGTGCGAGCAGGTGAACGCCTCCGGTTACGACTCATCAATACGGCAAATGCTCGGGTTTTTGGACTCGATTTTGGGGCTCACCGTCC
>Ga0316204_10007055_pt1 | contig 16760 bp, 14 predicted proteins | sample 6monrhotite_MG_2_FD_205661 | JGI IMG/M metagenome (GOLD analysis project Ga0316204, IMG submission 205661) | Microbial mat bacterial communities from mineral coupon in-situ incubated in ocean water Damariscotta River, Maine, United States -... | ecosystem: Environmental > Aquatic > Marine >... | reverse complement strand
TAGCATCATCCTGACAACAGGGCTAAGCACCTTAACGGCTAACTTCTCGAGGGATGCATATATCTTATTACTCATAATTGGGATTATATTCCCAATTATTATTTTTACAAGCCCTATCCCCTACCTTCCCGATAAATGGTTACGCAGATACCTGTCACCAGCAATTACCAAATCAGCGCAAAATATCTTAAGAGCTAATTCAGCATTAAATGCCAAGACTGTGATTTTATTAAAAAAACGAACATCTTCATCTGGCGAGAGTTAAGTCTAAGGTCTATGCTCTATTCTTAATAACGGAAGCCTGACGCTACAACGTTGGCACTATAAAAATAATAACTGGGGGATAGATGAAACAAGCATTCTGGAAAAAAGACTGGCTCACCGGTCTTGCCATATGCATTCTTATTGTTTCATTAGGCAAAATCGGCCTTTTTGATAACCTTGAGCGTAGCGCTTACGATCTTGGTGTGCGCTCATCAGAACGCCTACCCAATGATAAAATCGCAATAATCGCCATTGATGATGTAAGTATCTCCAACATTGGTCGTTGGCCCTGGCCTCGCGATGTACACGCTAAAATGCATCAACTGCTCAAACAGGGTGGCGCAAAGGTTATTGGTCAAACCACTTTCTTCACAGAACCACAACTCGATCCCGGCCTTATCTATATTCAGGATTTACTGCAGTTTTATGGCAGTAGCGAACTTTTAAAGATGAATAACCGAAACCCTAAAATTAGCGCCGACCTCGCTCTACTAGGTAACAAGTTATTAGAAGCAGAAGAAAATCTAAATACTGATAAGAAACTATCCGACAGCCTACGCCTCACCGAAAATGTTGTACTTGCTATGCATATGGGGATTGGTCAGGCACATGGAAAACCAGATGCCCCGCTACCCGAATATGTCAGCCGTAATCAGCTAAAACAGGTTAAAAATAACCCAGCTAGCAACCCGGAAAGCAATATGCCATTACCGGTTGCTGACATCCTCTATCCGATTGAAATGCACGGCGTTCAAGCTGATAGCATTGGCGCTTTATCTGCACACCCGGATAAAGATGGCAGCATTCGCGCAGAACCATTAGTCGTGGATTACTATAACCAGATGTACCCTTCACTCGCACTTCAATTAGCGATGCGCAGTTTAAATTTGGGCGCAGATGATGTAACGGTTAACCTTGGTGAAAATGTAGAACTAGGTAATCTCACCATAAAAACCAGTGATGCATTGTTAATGAACACCTTCTTTTACAATGATATTGCCGGTAGCAGCGTATTCCCTATCGACTCATTTTACGATGTACTTGAGGGTCGTATTCCAGCCTCTAAATACAATGGCAAAATTGTCCTTATCGGATCTACCGCCATTGGTGTTGGCAACTCTATGGTTACCCCTATTAATTCAAATATGGCACCCGTCGTAACCTTAGCTCATTCAGTGTCCAGCATTCTTAATGAAGATTTTTTCATCGAGCCTCAATGGAGCACGCAGGCAATTAATGGCGCCATCTTATTAATTGCCCTGTATATTATTTTCATCTTGCCGCGAATTAGTGCTGGTGTATCCGTTATGTTAACGATGCTTCTTCTTGCTGGCTTAGGCATTGCTCACTTTATATTGATGACAGATCACGGGCTTTGGTTGCGTTTAGTAAACCCTGCAGCCTTATTAATTACTGGCCACATACTTCTTTCAAGTAAGCGCTATCTCACCACGGAAAAAGGTAGAGACGCACTGGATGCAGAATCAACCGAATCAAATCGCATGTTGGGTTTATCTTTACAGGGACAGGGCCAATTAGATTCTGCATTTGAAAAGTTTCGTCGCCTGCCCAAGTCAGATGAAAAATTAGAACTGCTCTATAACCTGGCTCTCGATTTTGAACGTAAACGTCTGTTCAATAAGGCGGGATCGGTCTACCAGGTAATGACAGAAATCAATCCTAAATTCCGCGATGTGAAAAAGCGTATTAACCGTGCGAGTGCTATGGATGAGACGGTTATTTTAGGCAGTGCCAGCAATTCTTCTAATAACAGCTTGAGATTAGATAAAGAAGGCGTTGAAAAACCAATGCTAGGACGCTACGCCGTTGAGAAAGAAATAGGAAAAGGTGCAATGGGCGCGGTTTATCTGGGTAAAGACCCTAAAATATCCCGCGTTGTAGCAATCAAAACAATGGCTCTATCTCAGGAATTTGAAGCAGATGAGCTTAAAGATGTTAAGGCTCGCTTTTTCCGTGAAGCCGAAACTGCAGGCCGCTTGAGTCACCCTAACATAGTAACTATTTTTGATGCTGGTGAAGAGCATGATCTTGCATATATTGCGATGGAATTTCTTCAGGGCCACGATTTGATGCGTCATGGCAAAGCCGATAATTTGCTACCAATACCTAAGGTCCTCGATATTATTCGCCGCGCAGCAGAAGCACTGGATTATGCGCATAAGCTAAATATTGTTCATCGCGATATAAAGCCTGCAAACATTATGTACGAGCCAGATAGCAACTCATTAAAAATCACCGACTTTGGTATCGCTCGCATAACAGACTCTAGCAAAACCAAAACCGGCATGGTGCTTGGTACGCCATCTTACATGTCACCTGAACAGCTCGCTGGTAAAAAAGTAGATGGCCGCTCCGACCTCTTTTCACTAGGTGTAATGATGTTCCAGTTAGTCACTGGCCGCTTACCGTTCCAGGGTGATTCAATTGCTACATTAATGTATAAAATTGCCAACGAAGCCCACCCAAAGCCAGAATCTATTCGCCCAGGATTACCTCGCTGTATCACAGTTGTTATCAATCGTGCATTGGCTAAAGACCAGGACAAACGTTATCAAACCGGTGCTCAAATGGCATCTGATTTGCGTAAGTGCATGCAACTCGTTGCACAGCAAAAAAAGGCTGAAAAACAATGAGCCTGGAAGATAAAATATTAACCACGGGTATTACCGACCAGGGTTTGGTACGTGACCACAATGAAGATAGCATTAGCTGTGATGCCGAATTAGGTCTACTTGTGTTAGCTGATGGAATGGGTGGCCATAAAGGTGGAGAAATCGCCAGTGCTATTGCGATAGACACCATTCTTAAAGAACTGAGAAAAGAATTGCCTGAAATTAAAACGGGCAACATTGATGACAGAACAGGTTATAGCCTGGAAAGCATGGCTATTGAGGCCGCTATCAAAACTGCCAACACTAATATTTTTGAAGCCGCTAATTCAAATATAAAATATGAAGGCATGGGCACCACCATTGTCGTGTTACTGTTTTATAACAATCGCTTAACTGTTGCACATGTGGGTGACTCACGTTTATACCGTATGCGCGACCAGACACTGGAACAAATGACACGTGATCATACTCTGTTACAGGAGTTAATTGATCGTGGCTTTTATACAAAAAAAGAAGCACGCGAATCATTAAACAAAAACCTAATTACTCGTGCGGTTGGCGTAAATGCAACAGTTGATGTAGACCTGCTAGAAGAAACCGCCCTTCCAGGTGATTTATTTCTACTCTGTTCAGATGGTTTAACCGACATGATTACAGATGACTTAATAGAAGATATACAGCTCAACTATAAAGACGATCTACAAAAAATGAATATGGAATTAATAAAACAGGCCAAGGATCATGGCGGCAAAGATAATGTGTCTGCAATGCTGGCGCAGGTAGTAAAGGAATTTCCGGCGAACCCCGCCTGGCTTTCCCGCATAACTAACTTATTTTCATAGAAGAATACAACAGGTAAAAAAATGGCAACTATACAGATAATTTTCAATGGCGAAGTTTTACAGGAACGTGAACTTGCTAAAGAAATCATGACCATCGGACGCAAAAGCGATAATGATATCCAGCTGGATAATCTCGCCGTAAGTGGTCACCATGCCAAAATACTAACCGTTTCAAATGACTCATTTATTGAAGATATGAACAGTACCAACGGTACTTACCTCAATGGCTCATTGATTAATAAAAAGCCACTGACGAATCGCGATGTCATTAAAATAGGCAAACACGAAATAAAATATATAAACGAAAATGCTCAATCGGGTGATGACTTTGGAAAGACCATGATCATCAACCCTGATTCTGATGGCATGCAGGAAACTGAAGGCAGCGCCGCAATAGATCAGTCGGTGAGTAAATTGGCCGCAGAAATTGCATCCAGCGATAAGGGTGCCATTAGCCAAAAGCAGGCCAAAATACGGCTCACCAGTGGCGCCAATATGGGCAAGGAACTCTCACTGACTAAAGTTCTAACAACATTAGGTAAGCCGGGTGTTCAGGTTGCTGCTATTACGCGCAGGCCGACGGGTTATTTCCTTATTTACATCGATGGTGGTGACAATACAGGCCGTCCCAAGGTAAACAATGAAGAAATTGGCTCATCTGCCTATGAGCTTAAAAACAGTGACGAGATTGAAGTTGCTGGTGTAAATATGTGTTTTTTCATTGAGTAATTGATAACTAAAGAGCCTCCCTCTGGGGGCTCACTTTTACTGACCTCTATCACAACTTCAATTCATTTATAAGCAAAAGATAATATTCTAAGCCTTTTCCAGGCCATATCAGGTATACTGTTGTCCTATCAAAGGTGCCCTCCGGTCAGCACCTGTATTCAAAGCAGTCATCCCCTCGATACAGCTCGAAACAAACTAACCGTTTCTGCCTAGGCCGTCCCATAACTTAACAAGTGTAATTATGGATGGGCTGATTCTATACCCGTGTTCTGGAGAACATCCCAATATGTCATTTGAATCCCTTGGCCTTAGAGCCGAATTGCTTCTTGCTGTGTCTGAAAAAGGCTACACCGAGCCCTCTCCCATCCAAAAACAAGCCATTCCCCCCATTTTAGAAGGTCGCGACCTTATGGGTGGTGCGCAAACCGGTACAGGTAAAACGGCTGGCTTCACACTTCCACTATTACATCGTCTGATGGAGACTTATCAGCCGCCTAAACATAGCAAAGGCATACAGTCTGTTCGTGCCCTGGTACTAACGCCAACTCGCGAGCTCGCGGCTCAGGTTGCAGAAAGTGTAGAGGTTTATGGAAAACACCTGCCACTAAAATCAGCAGTGATGTTTGGTGGCGTAAGTATTAACCCACAAATTAAACAGATGCGTAAAGGCGTTGATATCCTCGTCGCTACACCGGGCCGCTTACTCGATCACATCAGTCAAAAAACAGTTAACCTGGCAAAACTGGAAATTCTGGTACTTGATGAAGCCGATCGCATGCTCGATATGGGATTCATTCGTGATATCCGTAAAGTACTCGCACTACTACCCAAGCAAAAACAGACGTTATTATTCTCTGCGACTTTCTCAAGTGAAATTAAGAGACTGGCGAATGAATTACTTAACTCGCCAAGCTTAATTGAAGTTGCACGACATAATACCGCAGCAGAAAGCGTGACTCAGGTTGTACACCCGGTTGATAAAGGCCGTAAGCGTGAACTGCTGTCATTTTTAATAGGCTCTAATAACTGGAAACAGGTACTGGTATTTACACGTACCAAACACGGAGCCAACCGATTAGCTGAACAGTTAAACACCGATGGCATTACCGCAGCAGCTATTCATGGTAACAAAAGTCAGGGCGCACGCACTAAAGCACTGGCTGATTTTAAATCCGGCCAGGTACGTGTACTAGTGGCCACTGACATCGCGGCACGTGGTATCGATATAGACCAGCTACCTCATGTAGTGAATTTTGAACTACCTAACGTAGCTGAAGATTATGTTCACCGTATAGGGCGTACTGGTCGTGCCGGTAACGAAGGCGAAGCCATGTCACTGGTTTGCGTCGATGAATTAAAACTACTGCGTGATATTGAAAAATTAATGAAGCGAGAAATACCGAAAGTTGTTTTCGAAGGCTATGAAGTAGACCCTTCCATTAAAGCAGAGCCTATTCAAAATGGTCGACAAGGTGGCGCCAAGAGAGGTGGTGGAAACCAGCCAAGAAGAAACTCTAACAGTTCAAATGGCAACGGCAATAACCGAAATCGTTCTGGATCATCTGCTAAAAATCAGGGCTCTTCAAATAAAACACGTCATAAAAACACTCGACGTAAAGCAGATACAGCTTAGACCTCTACTATCATTCAGTTGAATGAACAAAAAAAGGCCTGACACTTTTGTGCCAGGCCTTTTTTTATTATTAGATCCTCTTACTATTTTTCATTACGCACGTGTAAAAACACTGGAAAACGTGGTACTCCATTTCTCGTAAGGCCATTGTATTTATAGGTGATTCGACTTAATAAAGCCGGTGGATTTTTACGCTGCTGTAAATTAAATCCACTGCCAATATTAAATTCCTTACCCTGATCATTACGCACTTTAATGGAACCTAGCAGTCCTTTAAACTTGCCCTTACCTGGTTTATAGCCAATCACAATTGCCTCAGCATCTTCAAATAATTTTAGCTTTAGTAAATTCTCACTTCGTCCATTTGTATACATCGATGATTCGTGGTGCAACATTAAACCTTCACCACCAGCATCTACAACTGATTGTAAATGTTTCATCAACTCATTATGAGATGTGACTCTAAATTGTTTAACTACAGATAAATAAGGTGAGTTGATAGTCTTCACAAGTTTCTGCATTTCTACATAACGTTGAGTAAAATCCCCCTTATGCTCAGGCAAATCAAATAGCATTAAGCGAACATCCAGCCAGCCTGAATTCGCCACACTCCTACTCGTCACTGACGAGGTATCTTCATACCGATTTCGCGCTATCCATAATTCACCTTCCATAACGACATTTGCAAAGTACTGGGTAAACCAGCTGGGAGCTGAAAAGACATATGCATTTTTTGAGACCAGTTTATGACCATCCCAACGGGCACGAATACCATCCAGTTTTTCACTCACCCAATATCGCTTAACATCAATATCTTGATGATATTTTTTGGCCAACATGATAGATGATGGTTTATCTGCAAAAGCAATTGAAATAAAATGGCTTTGTAGCAAAAAACAAAATACTGTGATTAATACAAGTTTTTCTTTCATAGTCCATTACCAGAAAAATCATAACAATAGCTTATCATAGCTTATAGTTGATCAAACTTACCCTTTACCTTAACTATTTATATACGACATAATGGTGATGCTATTTACCTATAAGTTTAAATTCCATGAAAAAAACACTCTGCCCATTCTCCAAACCAATTATTGGTAACTGGTGTCGATGCCAGTACGCCAATTTGGATGAACGTTGCGCAGGAAAAATGACCTGCTTAAAATCTGAAACCTATCTTGCAGGCTGCTATGAGCTGGTCGAAATATTTAAAGAAAAATCACATTTTGTTTTAGGTATTACTCAGCATGATGATGAACTGACACATATGCAACTTATGAAAATTCGTTGTGGTGGATTGATTGGTATGCAACGCGTTTTAACCGATAATACAGATATTCCAGATGTATTAGAAACAATGTATTCGGCAGAGCAATGCTATGGCAGCGTGACTGAATTTCCATTCAATGAAATCGTTCGAGATATAAAAGAGTTTAGTCACCGAAAAAAGAAATCAAAATAATTTTTCCAACGGTGACTGGTTATAGATAAGAAATATTATTGCAGATAATACTAAGATATAGCGTATTTTTTCAAACGATATAAAAATACATCTCTTGTAATCCCCAGCAATCTCGCTGCACGTGACTTATTACCTGCTGAGGCCTGTAATGCCTGATTTAACAAATCGACTTCCAACTCATCCATTTTTATGCCGCTGACAGGAAGTTTAAATCCTGACTTTTCAATCACACTAGAGATTATGTGAGGTGGCAAATTACTCGCTTCAATATTCTTTCCCTGTAACAGAACAACAAGCGATTCACATAAATTACGTAACTCACGAACATTACCAGGCCAATTATACTGCTGCATCTGCTTAATGGCTGCCTTGCTTACTGATGGCGTAGAGATACCGTGCTGTTGAGCCAGCGCTTGTACAAAGTGTTTTACTAGCACAGGTATATCATCTGCACGCTGCACTAATGATGGCAGCTCTAAAGGCACCACTTTTAATCTATAAAAAAGATCTTCTCTAAATTCACCATTGGCAACTTGTGATAACAAGTTACGATTGGTTGCCGCAATAATTCTTACGTTCGATTTAGCAGGTTGACTATCGCCCAGGCGCTGGCATTCACCATATTCAATAAAGCGTAATAACTTTGCCTGTATTGGCAGTGATAATTCACCAACTTCATCTAAAAACAAAGTACCCTCTTCTGCCTGTTGTACAAAGCCGAGTTGATCTTTATCCGCACCGGTAAAAGCGCCTTTTTTATGGCCAAACAATTGCGACTCAGCCAATGCATCAGGTAAGGCGGCACAATTGACAGCAACAAAGTTACGCTGATGACGCGGGCTCGATTTATGCAATGCTTGAGCAAGCAGCTCTTTACCCGTACCTGTATCACCCTCAATCAGAACCGTAACATCTGTATTCGCAATAATACCTGCGGTATTCACCACCTGTTGTAAAGTAGCAGACTGACCAATAAGCTGGGCAAAGTGACTCATAATAATTCCAACACTCTATTGACAAATTTCATCTAAATAAATACTTAATGGTGCTGATGATGCCCTGCATCTCCTACACCAATGAACAAACTCGCTATCGCCGTTACAATTAAAATTACAGCGATTAATTGCCGGGCATGCTTAGATTGGCCTAGCTTTCTCACCCAGCCCAGCATGACACCTGCTGATAGCATTGCAGGTAGCGTACCAAGCCCAAAGGCACCCATCATTAGCGCACCCTGAAAGGCTGAACCTGAGGTGACTGTCATCAGCAGTATTACATACACTAAACCACAGGGCAGCCATCCCCAGAGCATACCGTACAATAGCGCCTGATACGGTGTTTTGATTGGCATCAAGCGACGTGCAACTGGCTCTATTATTTTCCACACCGGCTGCCCGAGCTTTTCCACTTTAATCAGCTGCGGAAACCAGCCACCTAAATACAGGCCAATCAGTACAACAAATGCCGCACCAAACATGCGTAATATGCCGTGAGCGCTGTCATCATTAAGACCTAGCCATTCAAGTATTTCTACTCCAAATGCGCCAGCCAGCGCACCTGCAAGCATATAGCTGCTAACTCGACCTAAATTATATGCCGTTACAAACAGACTGACTTTTACACGATTCTCGCGCACATCAGCCGGTAAACTTAAGCTCAAGGCACCCATTATACCGCCACACATACCCAAACAGTGCAAACTGCTAAGTAATCCTATGACCAATATAGATGAGATTGTTTGCGGGGCATCCAAAGCAATAATTATCTGTATGTAAATTCTAATTAGAAACAAATTAGTTCAACAATGCCAATTGTTAAACTTTTGTCTGGGCCAAAGCATTTTAATCGAAATAGTGAGTTACTGTCTTTGTTATATAACAAAGAATAAATGGGGATTTTCTTACAAATATATTATGCTTAAACATTGTTTATTCTGGATCTTAAAAACCTATACCTCTATTTCTGCGAAATAGTGATCTCAATTAAGGATATTAAAATCGCAAAAATACTCGTCACAGGCGCAACAGGCTTTGTTGGTAGCCATGTATTAGAAAGCCTAATCAATATTCAACATCAGGACATTGAAGTGGTGGCGGCTTGCCGTGATGCGAGTAAATTACTTGCGCATTATTCTGGTGAAGTTCGTGTAGGTGATTTGCGTGATCCTGACTACCTCGACCGTGTACTCGCCGGCATAGATATCGTTTGCCATACAGCAGGCTGGAGTAGCTTTGAAAAATCGAGTGACTCCTGTAACAAAACCTATCTCGAACCTACTCTAGATTTAATTAACCATGCGGTTGAATGGCGTATCAAACGCTTCGTGAATTTAAGTAGCTTATATGCCGCTAAACCAAATCAACGCAACAACGCTGACTCAAAAGGTAAACCTCGCGCTTATTGGCCAATGATAAATTGCCTGATTGCCGTAGAGGATTATCTACGCTCATATACCAATTGTCGTACGCAGTTTGTTAATCTGCGCCTTGGTATCTATTCAGGTAAACGCATTAATATGGGGTTGCTTCCATTACTTCTGGCACGCAGCAATCACAGCTTGCTGCCCTATTTAACTGGATCGCTAGGACACCTTCCCTTGGTAGATGGTAAGGACATAGGGCAGGCCTTTGCACGAGCCGCACTGGCTCCAATTGATGTCAGTTTTAGTAGTTTGAATATTTGTGGCCCTGAATCCCCCTCACATTCCGAAGCAATGCAATTTATAAAAGAGCAAATTCAGCAGTCTCCATTAAACTATGGCCTTCCCTCGCCACTCGCCACTTTCATATTATGGGCACAAAGTAAATTTCAACGATTTGAACAGCAACCTCTACTAACCCTAGCTATGCTAGATATGCTGAAGTCACCGCTTATCTCCAATCAGCAGGCCATACATAAACTGGGATTTGATCCCGAGGTGAGCTGGAAAGCCAGTCTGCTCGACACATTAGATATTTATAGAAATCGATCTCTTAACACGAATTTGAGTCAGCCAAGCAATAAACTCAATCTAGACTAGTTCTGTGAGAGCAATAATGCTGAGAAATATTCTTACAACAATTTGTTGAATTCTTCAGGTGAATACCTAAATTTTTCTCCACAACAATATACGATTATTGGCAGGCATTTCGACATCCTCAACTAGCTGCAAAGCATTCTGCTCTGCTAACTGTTCCAGCAACTCAAAATGTTTAATACAACTATTAGGGTCTCGCTGTTTTAACCAAACATCAAATCGGGCATTACTTTCAGAGGTATATTTTCCGTTATAATTAAACGGGCCATACTGAGCAAATATTCCACCTGACTTCAAACAGCTGCCAACATGCTTAAATAGTTTTTCTGTTTGCTCAGATGAAATTATATGTGTTGTATTTGCAGTGAATACATAATCCATTTCCGCAATCGACCAGATTTCATCATCCACATTAAGCTCTAGTGGCGATTTAATACGATCGTGGTCAACTTCATCAAACCAGAGCTGCATACTTGCATGCTGATCTAACAGATCACTCGGTTGCCACAACAAGTGTTGCATATGCTGTGTAAAAAACACGCCATGCTGACCAGTGCCGCTGCCAATTTCCAGCACTTCACCATGTTCAATGAAAAATAGCTTTAAAACATCAAGGATAACTTGCTGGTTTTGTACGCAGGACTCTGCGACGGGTTTGTACATGATATTACTTCCCATCACCCTCGAACAATTACAAGGAGAGTGACAATATCTTTATTAAAATCTATTGATAGAATTCTTTAAGAACTCGGAATAAATAATAAGCATCCCAACGTCCCGCCAGTTCTCTAATAGAATGCATTGCAAATGTAGGCACACCCACATCAATAGTACGAACACCAATTTCACTAGCGGCAATTGGCCCAATCGTACTACCACATGCCATGTCGCTTCTCACAACAAAAGACTGCACTGGTACATCAGCCTTTTTACAAAGCTGCTTAAACATTGCACTGGTGTCACTATTAGTTGCATAGCGTTGATTCGCATTATTTTTTATCACCGGTCCCATATTAATTTCCGGGCCATGATTATCGTCATGCCTATCGACATAATTAGGGTGCAAGGCATGTGCATTATCAGCCGACACCATCATTGACTGGTCAATCATGCGCACATAATTTTCATGGCTTCCTGCCATACGTTCTAATACAGATTGTAAAAATGGACCCTGAGCACCACATGCCGAAGCGCTACCCACCTCTTCATGATCAGTACAAACCAGTAATTTACTACCCGGGTTACTTGTTTCTGTCATTGCCATTAAGCCCGTATAACAACTCAACAAGTTATCTAAACGAGCGCTGGCAATAAAATCCTGATGCAAACCAACATAAGATGGTTCCTGTACATCGTAAAAGCATAATTCATAATCGAGTATTTCTATTGCATCAGTATCATCTTTAATTTTGTGTAAAAGAATATCTTTAAAGGATGGTTTCTCATCCGATTCTGAAACCGGCAACTTTAACAAAACAGGTGGAATATCTGTTTGTGGATTAACCGTGCGACTTTTATTTGCTTCACGATCTAAATGAATTGCCAAACTTGGAATAATAGCAATCGGATCTTCAAAATTGACCAGCGTACTACACAAGTCATTATCTTCATCTAAATAATTGATACGACCTGCTAATGACAGATCTCGATCGAACCAGGGATTCAATAAAGCGCCACCATATACTTCTACGCCTAACTGATAATATCCTTTAGTTAAAATATCCGGCTCAGGCTTTACTTTCAAACAAGGACTATCAGTATGAGCTCCCACCATTTGAATACCATTACTAACAATATCTTCACCCATTTTAAAAGCAATTATGGACGAGTCATTACGTGTTACAAAATAACCTTGCTTATCTTCAAGCTGCCAACTATCTGCTTCATATAGACGTTGATAACCAGCACACTCAAGCTTATAAATAATTTGCTCTACCGCATGAAACGGCGTAGGTGACATGGCGATAAAATCCATTAAGTCATAATTGAATTTTTCGTCGTTCATAGTATTCCTGAAAAATAAATAAAGTTAAAATATGTTTTAAGAGTTTTCTTTACATTCATAAGTACATTCTGATTTTGCTTTAGAAACACATGAACTCCAAGCCACCGTACATGAGACACCGCATGATTCATACTCACTATCTTTAAAAAAGCTTCTTGAGTTGCAATCTGATTGACATTCACGAAGTGTACGTTCACACCCGGCAGCATCCACACATGAACGACAGGCTTCGTCATCTGCAAACATATAATTATTTAAAGATGGTAAATATTGTTTAATATCACTTGCGAAACACGGTAGTGAAAATAACATTGAAAACAATAGAGTAATATTGATTATAGTTAGCTTACGCATTTGATTAAACCTGATCATAGACCTACGAACCTCAATTATAAGACAAAAAAACATAAGAAAACACTTCGCTATCTTAAGTTATTTATATCTCCATTATTTTGATATGGTTATATTCAACGGGCAATTCTACATAATATTTTTTCATCATAACCCGTAACAACTTCAATCATGCCATACAACGACTTATTTAGTTCTTCGTCTCCCGTATCAACCCGTAAAGGCCGTCCATCAAGGGAATGTATTTTTTCAGCTGTGGAAATAAAAATGATATTTTTCATGCTAAGGCGCTTAATCACCTGCGAGCTAATTTGCTGGTTCCCGCGCCCAAAAACATGCCCTTGCCCACCAATCAACGTAATAATCAAACGTACATTTTTATACTCACCTAATAGCTGCAAAATTTGTTGCTCGCTTAAATCATTTGCAACTAACTGCTGATTACACACTGCATCCACACCCAGTAGCGTTGAAGGCAAATCAAGTTCATCCATAATGGCCTTGGGTGTTGTACCTGAGCCAATCAAATACAGACAATCATCTTCCATGGATTCCACCATGAAAACAGCAATATCCTGCAAGGTAATTTCTTTGTGAGTAACTCCGCCCTCTTTCATATTTTGCATAAACTGATTTTCAGCTGGTATTTGCAAATAGCCATGGAGCTTCGCCTTTACTACATTGTTGCGAAACTCTTCTTCATCTATATCCATTACAGATGCTTCACTCAAACTCAACGCGCGGCCCTTGATTAATAAACTTAATAGCTCACCCGCATGGCTTGGTGTTACCGCATAAACAGACGAATGAATTTTACAACCTGCCGGTACACCAATGACGGGAGGCACAGGAATATCACTTACACTTTGCAGGGCCTGATAAACATTTCTAGCCGTGCCGTCACCGCCTGCAAATAACAACAGATCAATTCCCTGTTCTACACATTGATGCACGGAAACTTCAGTATCGTTAGGTGTTGTTTCTGCAGCTGGCATCGAATTAACCACTGTTGTGGTAAAACCCATTTCTTTAGAGAGGTTTTCACCCATATCGTTTGCAGCCGTGTAGATATGAAGCTCATTTTTATAGGGAACAAGCTGCTCCAATGCCTGTTTCATTCTCAATTGCGCCAAAGGCACTGCACCGCGTTCGCGTGCCAGACGCTGAATATCTTCGCCGTCTGAGCCCTTTAACCCTACGCGACCACCAATACCTGCCACTGGATTGATGATTAAACCTAATCTAAACAAATCGTTGTCCGCTTATCTGATTGAAAGTGATATTATTGTCGTCCATTATTATCGCTCATTTTTATGAGTCATATTCAGTCATTTTAATTTAGGAACTTTGCATGAGTTTTCATCACCCCTTCCTTCCTCGACGCCAGGCCATTCCAGTTAAGGTAGGTAATATCACGGTAGGCGGTGATTCCCCTGTCGTCGTGCAATCCATGACTAATACTGACACTGCTGATGAGATAGCCACAGCCATACAGATTGCTGAACTGGCCGCATCGGGTTCGGAAATGGTGCGGATTACCGTCAACACCATTGAAGCTGCTCAAGCCGTACCGGGCATTAAAGCTCGCTTAAAACACATGGGTATAGATGTACCCATAGTCGGTGACTTTCATTTTAATGGTCACAAATTACTCACCCAATGCCCCGAATGTGCAGAAGCCCTGGATAAATATCGTATTAATCCAGGTAATGTTGGTCGCGGTAAACGCCGTGATGAGCAATTTGCAACCATGATTGAAATCGCCGTAAAGTACAATAAGCCAGTACGCATAGGTGTGAACTGGGGCAGTATGGATCAGGAACTGCTCGCGAAATTAATGGATGAAAATGCACAACTAGAAGATCCTAAAGACCCCAAAGAAGTTATGTTTGAAACAGTCATTCGCTCGGCACTTGAAAGTGCAGCGGCGGCTGAAGAACTAGGCTTAAACAAAGATAAGATTATTATTTCCTGCAAGATGTCCGATGTTCAGGACTTAATCACCGTGTATCGCGCTATGGCTGAGCGTTGTGACTATGCACTCCATTTAGGTTTAACTGAAGCGGGTATGGGCTCAAAAGGCATCGTTGCCTCAACTGCGGCTTTATCCATTTTACTGCATGAAGGCATAGGCGATACCATTCGCATTTCACTCACTCCCGAGCCCGGCGCTTCACGCACTAAAGAAGTTATTGTTGCTCAAGAAATTTTACAAACCATGGGGTTACGTGCATTTGTTCCATTGGTTACCGCTTGCCCGGGCTGTGGCAGAACATCAAGCACCTACTTTCAGGAACTGGCAGAACAAATACAGTCGTATTTGCGCGAGCAAATGCCCATCTGGGCCAGCAAGTACCAGGGCGTAGAAAGCATGTCTGTTGCGGTGATGGGTTGCGTAGTAAACGGCCCCGGTGAAAGCAAACACGCCAATATTGGTATTAGCCTTCCTGGCACAGGTGAAAAGCCGGTAGCGCCGGTATATGAAGATGGCGAAAAAACAGTAACACTTAAAGGCGATAATATTGCCAATGAATTTCAAGATTTACTAAATGCGTATATAGATCGAAGTTTTCAGAAAATTTAATTCTAAAAATAAATAGCTAAAAACAGGTAAAGGGATTTACTGCGACTAAAATTACTAAATTATTTTATTACGTACTCAAGCAACAACTGACTAAGCTCTTTTCATTACCCAGTCCAATAAGGCATCGGCAGGCATTGGCCGAGCAATATGATAGCCTTGCACTATATCACAGCCAAAATCTTTTAATGTCTCTAATATTTCCTGCGTTTCCACGCCTTCCGCCACAAGCTCCATATTCAACTCATGCCCTAATAGAATACATGTTTTCACAATAGCCCTGGACTCATCATCCTGAGTCATCGACATCACAAAGCTTCGATCTATTTTAAGTTCTGTAAATGGAATTTTATGTAACTGAGAAAGCGAAGAATAGCCTGTACCAAAGTCATCAATAGATAGACCAAACCCCTTCATTCTTAAGCGGGTTAAAATATCCAGTGAAGTAACTAACTCACCCATCAAAGCACTCTCAGTTACTTCCAGGGTGAGCCTTGTTGGGTCTAACTGATTATGACTCAACATATCGGTGAGTTGTTCTGGCAGCGACAAACTCGTGATGTTATCAGAGGAGATATTCACTGATATTTTGGTTGTAAGTCCACGATCTTGCCAAATACGACTCTGCTCAATGGACATTGCTATAACACTAGCAGTGAGGTCACTAATTAAATTACTTTTTTCAGCAATGTCAATAAACTGATCTGGATAAACCATACCTCGCTCTGGATGCTGCCAACGCACAAGCGCCTCAACACCACGTAATTCCCCTGTATTTATATCTACCTGAGGTTGATAATGTAATACAAGCTGTTTTTCTATAATTGCGTTTCTCAATTCCTCTACTGTAGGCAAGGTTGTAACTGTGTTTGAAACACTGCCCTGTAATGAAGTACCCTGAGAAATATTTAGAATGAGATTCTTTAACTCATCTATTTTAACTGGCTTAGTAAAGCTAGCCGCGACCTTCAGTGAATGAGCCTGAGCGAGCTGCTCTGCTGAGTGTAATACGCCCTTATCATGACCACTAATTAAGACCAGTTGTGCCTGACATTTATTTTTCCCTAGTGTGCGCAACACTTCAATGCCATCAATATCTGGCATATTTAGATCCAGTAAAATAATATCAATTTCTTCAACCGACAACTGAATAAACTGTCTTGCACTAGTAAAATACTGGCTATCCAGGCCTATGCTATCAACTGTAGCGGCTAATAGCTCAGCTATCTGAATATCATCATCAA
>Ga0316204_10007053_pt1 | contig 16762 bp, 21 predicted proteins | sample 6monrhotite_MG_2_FD_205661 | JGI IMG/M metagenome (GOLD analysis project Ga0316204, IMG submission 205661) | Microbial mat bacterial communities from mineral coupon in-situ incubated in ocean water Damariscotta River, Maine, United States -... | ecosystem: Environmental > Aquatic > Marine >... | reverse complement strand
CTTTTCTTTGATTATCCATCGGGTCCGGGTGTGCCATACGCTTCGATCCTTTTCGCTGTTAAGGAATTAGTCATATGTTGCAGTGACCCGTTGAATCCATCACCCTTAATTTTAGAGGGTATTACCTAAAGAGCTTTTGAAGCCGCCTCCAATTTAGCGCCAAGTTTTTGCCAAACGAGGCACTTTGAGGACGTTTAAATTTCTGTTCGCCAACCCTGAGCCTGGTCTCTTATTCGGACGGTCGGCCTGAAAAAAATCCGTAGAGTAACGGCACAAAATTGCGTATGATAAGGACACTCTTATTAAATTTGCATAGCAACTAAGGATTTATGCATGAACACTCCGATTTCAAAAACACAAAAGTTGCAGCAAGAATATTACACAGAAACCGCGAAAGACTATGATCTTGCACATATTGCAATGCCCGAAGATCTGACAAAAGATGAGCATTATTTGGGGCTGCTATTTTTGCTATCCGTAATAGACAGCCTAAACGTCACTTCCATCTTGGACGTAGGCGCGGGAACAGGCAGAGCGTTATCGTATATCAAGAGTGTGCGACCCGACATTAAATTCGTCGGTCTGGAACCAGTAGAAGCCTTGCGAGAGATTGGATATTCAAAAGGGCTTTCAACTGAAGAATTGCGACCTGGTGATGGAAATTCAATAGATTTTCCAGATGGATTTTTTGATCTGGTTTGTGAATTCGGGGTGCTACATCATGTGCCCAATTCAGGGCGTGTTGTTGACGAAATGCTTAGAGTATCAAAACGCGCTATCTTCATCTCTGACTCAAACAACTTCGGCGATGGAAGGCCCACTGTTCGCTTCGTAAAGCAGCTTCTCAACATGCTAGGCCTTTGGCGCGTGGCAGATTTTATAAAAACGGCAGGCAAAGGCTACAATATCTCAGAAGGTGACGGCGTTTATTACTCGTATTCTGTTTACAATGATTACAATCGAGTTGCGGCCGTGTGCAACAGAGTTCATGTGTTAAATACTAAGGGTTTAGGGAAAAGCCCCTATAGGACAGCCTCTCATGTCGCACTGTTGGGGGTTAAGGAATGATCAGGAAACCATTAAGTGAGGCACTTGAATTCCCCATAGCTATTGTCAAAGTCAAGCCACTAGAAACGCCTATTCCAGCTCTTTTTTCACGATAACCTGCGCGGCTAATTCTTTAGCGTACGTCTGATCGTTACCAATTGGATGGAATTCGACTTTGTTAGCTCTTCTCAATCTATTTCTAACAGCTTGTTTAAAGTTGGTAGAGAAAAAGCGGCCAAATACCCTAAGCAGTCTTGGAGGCCTTGTATCCAAACGCTGTAGGATTTTGAATCTTGGCGAGTATTTTTGGTTCATCTTTTTCGTGATAAGGCCAGACTCTGGAGCCGGAATTTTTTGTTCTCTTAAGAAATCGCTCGCATCAATACCGTCGACACCAACATCAAAAAAATAAACCCTATCAAATATTCGAGAAAAGGCGACTTCGGTTTTCTCTTGGCGAATATGCCTCATCAGATAGAAATCGTTGTCTTCTAACTTGTCTTCGAGGATGTTTTCCAACACTTGCGTCAAGGGCCGCTGTTCAACGCCATGACTTATATTGTGTTCGATGTGAGAAACCAGCCGGTCCACCGGGTCTCTGCGTCCAATTATGGCTATCACCTCGTATTCAAGCCTGGGAACAAGTTCAATGTTGCGTTCCACTTTGGCAGGCATGCCATAATATTCCGGGCTAGCATCAATAATATCCGCGCCTTCCCGATAATTAGTCAGGGATTTTCTTAAATTATCGAAGCTATGTTGAAAGCGTTCAGGCTCAATTAAAAAGTTGGTCTCTTTCCACGAATAATAAGCGACCTGAGTATTGTTAATAATGTGATTGTACAAAGTAGTGGTGCCACTTTTCCCCGGCCCGACTACACAAAAATATTTTTTACGCTCTTCCATTCTTCCAAATCCGCTAGGCTATTGATACCGATAGTGTGTTCCGTTCTGGCTATGTTGAGTAGACACACTGAAAGTTCATTCTGCACATCCTGGAATAATTTAAGGAAACCAAGCGATCGCTCTAAGCCCATATCGATAAATTTTGGTAGTGATCCATCGCGAAAAACAAACAACCCCACATCCCTAAAAGCTATGCGTGTTATTGGGTCACCCTCGTTTGTCTGACAAACCCTCAGAATTTCCCCCTTATGTACGTCAAAATATACATATGGATTCCTCTCAATACATCCAGGTATTACGATTTCCGACCCATCGGGCATCTCATGAAGTGTTTCGGATATCAAGTCAGAACTAATCCCTATCTGATCGGCCCACGTGAGGATTACCGTTTCGCTTTGCCCGGCCCCTTTCTTCACAACATGATGGATAGTCTCTAAAGGGTCGCCTGTTGGTTCAATACTGTGAACCAGTACACGATTCCTCAAAGCCTCGTAAAGAGCATACCCGTCTATGAACTTCAGCAATTCCTGTCTGACGAGAATATGCACATGATCGCAGTGAGAAGCTAATTTCAACGCTTGAATAACGATCAGTTGACGGCCTTCTATAAGTTGGGCCCATTTCGGTTCGCGCAACTCAAATCTAGAGCTAAGCCCACCAGCTGGAATTATCCCGATATTCATTGCAGGACATCCTTCAAATTGCCGTCTTGTATCAATTTTGCTTCAGGAACCAGCGAGCAGGTTTTCACTAACATTTCCTCCGCCGTCAGGTGCAAGTTATCAAAATCAGCAGCTGCGTTTTCAACCAAATATACGTCTTTGCAAGATGCAAAATCCAAGAATTTCAGGGAGGGAAATGTTGAAGAATAAAAGGTCCCTGGTCCAATAATTGCGATATCTGCATCTACGGCTATTTTGGGGGAACTCCTAGCTTCGCCGGGGGAATCCACTTGGTTATACTTCTGTAATTTAATGTCTATTATATCAGTTGTAATATACTGATCGACGATATCCTCTTCCGGATACCAGACCCTGCTGGAACCGCACCCAAATAAAAAATAATTGTCGTCATTTGTAACGCTGATCAATTCATATTCTGCGGTATTTAATTGCTGGAGCATGCCGCTCATTCCACCGTACTTTATCGCAGCAGATTGAAGTAGAATGTTACCGATGGCAAAGTGCTCGTCAGCAAAAATCCGGCACCTTTCCACAACCTGCCGGGCTTCTGCCTCAAGTCCAGTACCAAATATTTTCTTTGCCGCCACGGCCAAATCATCGATGCGAATATTCTTTACTAAAGCACGTGTCTCAAGCAGTTCCGCCAAGTCAGAATCTGACATCTCCAGCAATTTCACAAGATTTTTTCGGAAATCGCTCATGCCAAGCGTGTCCGGAAAGAGTGATCTAATAAGGCCGGTACTCTTGCCATTGTCAAAGCCGTTAATATACAGACGTATTTTATATTTCCCAAATATTTGAGAATAGAATTTATACGCTGAACTGCCACCGCAAATAAACGCTATCGTTTTCTTCTTATCCATAAAACACCTGTCTGCGAATCACATTCATTCTACTGGAATACTGCAAAATTACCAAAAACGCGTTCAACGCGACGCACCAGATTAGTCATGCTTATATCAAACACTATTTGAGGAACTAGGTACGAAACTTTAGAAGGGTTTGTCAAAAAAAATGTCTGTTACGTTGCTTTTTGACTGCCTGAGTCTGCCTTAAGGGAGCTGGCAATACTGTTTCTTTGATGCAAGCGTTCACCTCAGCTAAGCTCTGAACAGGGTGCGGCAGGGTCCTAATCAAGTTGACTTATTATTCTCCACCGCGGCGAGACAAAACAGAAAACCTACCTATTGGACAGGAGTATCGCTTGCGAACTGCTATAGTCATATTGCTCATATTATTACCCCTTCCGTTCGGAAGCGTTGCGCCAGTTTGACAGTGGGTAATAGTGATTTGCATTGCTATCCTGGCCTTAATTCAGGCAGATAGAGAACCGCGCGGCGGAAAAGTAGACTTCCCTTCCCCACGACGATCTGCCTTGCCGTATTAATATCGGTTATGATTTAGGGTTACATTCAAGCATTAACCTCGTGTGATTCCGAACTTTTAACTGCGGGCAAAAGTGTTTGTATCGATCACCAGGGGCCGATCTTGTTCAATCCAAAATCCAGCATCTCTTTCTCGTCATTCTTGCTGTCACATATCCTGCTTTTTCTTCTTACGTTTAGTGTTTTTGTGCGCAGTAATCATGCCATTCAGCTTCTAACCAGATACGGTATTATCATTTGTGCATATTCTTTCTACGGAATATGCACGTTTTTTATGGATACTAAATCAATCTTGTTTTTTGAGAACAACCACCAACCTGGACGCATTGACAAGTACATTCGTCAATCGCAATAATTTCGCTGCATATGCTGGCTTGGGACTACAATGTTTAATTGGCGCCTTTTGGTTCAGGTATCTGGACAAAGAGAAAACGGGTTCTGCTACCCCCCAAAGCAGTTTAGAAAAACGTTTTGCCACGTCGTCCGGTTTTTTATGTGCTGGAATCGCGATATATATAGTAGGGATAGCACTTTTGTTGACCCAGTCTCAGGCGGGTATCCTGTCTGTTGCCGTTGGGGTGCTGTATATATTCTTTAATGATGCGACAAAGAATGAATACGCTGCCCAAGCTCCCTGTAAAGCCAGCACTTTTTATCGGCGTGGCTATGGTCTTGACCGCAGTAGCAACAAACGGAGACGGTCTAGCGGAACGATTAAGTACCACCTCTTTTTCTGGCGATAGAGCCCTTGTGTTTTCTATGATGTGGGAAGCAATTCAAGATCGCCCACTGACCGGATTTGGGATGGGGATATTACCTTACCCGAGCGGAAAAGTTGTTTGCGATTCGACTGTCTTTGAATGCAGAGCAAGTGTCTGGAAAGATTAGAACAGCATTTTGAGATGCCCCTGGTTTGTTAGACACCTTGCGACATCAACTTTGTTTGTTGTTTAAAATCTATAGATGACAACAATCCGTTGTTACCATGCTTTCTTTTTGGATTGTAAAACATTTCAATATAATCGAACACATCTCGGCGAACATCCTTGCGGGTTGCGTAAGTCCTGCGCCTGATCCGCTCTCGTTTGAGCAGTTTGAAAAAGCTCTCAGCAACCGCATTGCCATGGCAATTACCCCGCCTGCTCATGCTGGCTTCCAATTATACCCGCAATAATAGATTACAGGGATATTGACAGGCTTTAAACTTCCTCCTTGCCGGCGATGTAGGCGGGTACGGGATCGGTCCGGTCGCTGCAAAAAGAGAAGAACACTATGTGACAACCAGAAGAACAGAAGACCTCCAACCAGTTTGCCTATTTTGACGAAATGCACCTGGACGGGGTTCACCTCGGCATCAGAGTTGGCAGCTATGTTGGTCCCGACGAACTGACGGCTGCCCTGCGCAGACAGGGTGAACGACCGGCCCCAAGTGAAATCACAGATTACAACTGCCGGATGCTGGAAGGCACTGTTAAAAAGCCCAAAGGACGCAAAGGGCGGAGAAAACTAAATACGTTCCAACGAGATATGCTTATCCGGGGCGCCTACCGCCGCTATCAGACGGCGACCAGCAAGGAAGCCACGCTCGTTAAAAGCGGCTTGCCGTTCGACCTCATCGCCTAAGGCGCCACCTGATTTAAATAGACAGTGAGACTACAACAGAAACTTACCGATCAATAAATAGGAGTGTTCATATGAACAAAGCGAAAGATACTAACGACCACGCCTGTTCTATCAGTGATGAAGAATGGGCGCGCATCATGGACGACGAACCAGAAAACACAAATGATAACCAACCAGGGTTTGACGGTAAAGTCGCAAACAAAACAAAAGCCAAGTATAAGGTCGGGTATAAAAAACCGCCTAAACAAACACAGTTCAAATCTGGCCAGTCAGGCAATCCCAAGGGGCGACCGAAGGGCAAGACAATGGTTGAGTGCGCACGGGATCATCGAATGATGATGCGCGCCCTGCTCGTTACGGTGCCGGTCGTGGAAAACGGCATTGAGTTGCACATACCGCTGCTTGAGGCCGCTTACCGGCAGGCCGCACTCAGCGCGGCCAAGGGCAATTTGGCTGCGATGAAGTTCATCGATATGCTAGCAAGGAATAATATAGCCGACCAGCAGGTATGGCGTGAGGAGACCGATGCCAAGTTGATGGCCCTTTTAGACCTGATGGATAAGGAGCCGGAACGAAAGCACGAACTACAGGCCATGCGCGCGCTTAATGTGGTAATGGACGCGCTCAGCACCGATATTACCGGAGGAATGTACTAGACCCAGAAATGAGGTCCCAGTGCCAAAAAAGACTGGACTTCATGCCCGAACAGAGCGTGTGTGGACACGGGCGGTGGTGATTCGAAAGGGCCGCACTAACCCGGCCGGAACTTTTAACGGGAATACCAGCCACCCACCCGCGGCAGCATCTCTGCGCGGGCCTTCCGAGGAGCAAGGGCAGCGATTAGCGCCGCCCGCTGACCGACGGAGGCGATCATGCCTATGGCATCCAAAACGACACCCATGCCCATCAAGGCATATGCCAATTCGATCAAACCGCTAATCACCAGAACGCAAGTAAACGCCAAACCGGCAACTAAACCGGTAGTCAAAACGTCTATCAAAACCACCGGCAGCAGAGCAGTCGCAAACCCCATCAGACCCCGATCAACCTATTGTCCCTGATGCATGTAATATTCGCCCGTGCACCAAGCTGGCACAGGTCGCTGCCCCGCTTGGCTGCAAGACTGGCGTATCCACGGACGACATGACGAAAGCGACCGGCTTGCTGGCTTACAGTGTGCGTTCGGTGCTGGAGAGTCTTCGAAAGCGCGGCGTAGCGATCAAGTGGTCCACCAACAGCGGAGGTGGCAGCCAATACTGCATCGCGGACGTGGATGGCCGCATCTATTGCGGCAGCTGGTGCTGGCGGGGCATTGACGGCATCCGCTGCCAGCGACTGGAGGGTATAATTATGGATGCGCCCGCCAAAGACATCGCATTTTATCTGGCAGCACTTGAATCCCTGTCTGCAGATGATTTACGCCTTCGCTGGCTCGAGCTTTATGGTACGCTGCCGGTCAGACGAGTCAGCCGCTCTTTATTGTTACGCACGCTTGCTATGTGCGAGCGCGAAGAAGATATAATCCTTGATCTGATGGAAAGGAACGGAGGTGCGACAAAAATCAAACAGTAAAAATTCAGCCTCAGAGCGGCTAGTCAAAGATATTCGCCGCAAGACCCGCAAGCAGTATAGTGCCGAGGAAAAGATCCGCATTGTGTTGGACGGATTGCGCGGTGAAAGCAGCATAGCTGAGCTATGCCGCCGCGCGGCCGCGACGAGCTTAAATGCTCATGGCAAGAACATTCTAAAATACCGGTTCCCAAAGGGCTCAGTACAAAAACATTGTCGCTTGACGAAGCCTATCGAACTCAAGCCAACCAATATGGTGGTCTTGCCGTTGATATCGAGGAACAGCTTCTCAAAATAGCTAAATCGCATGCCGACAGAGAGCAGCAGTTCAAAGCTGCTCAACGCACAGGACCCGGAACGCGCTTGGTCCGCAATTGGCATGGCCAAGCTTATGTGGTCGATATCCTCGAGAAAGGCTATTTATGGCAAGGTCAGCTCTATGGATCGCTGTCCGAGATTGCACGGAGGATCACCGGTACCCGCTGGTCCGCCCCTCGCTTCTTTGGCGTGAAAGCCTAACCCGTGGCACGCCGTCTTAAAGCCGCAGTTTATACACGTAAATCCACCGAAGTATGGTCTCGATCAAGACTTTAATAGTTTTGACGCCCAGCGTGAAGCCGGAGAAGTCTATGTTCAAAGCCAGCGACCCGAAGGTTGGACGAAGCCTATGAGGATGGTGGTCTGTCGGGTGCCACTATGGAGCGCCCGGCCCTCCAGCGACTGCTAGCGGATGTTGACGCCGGTCGGGTTGATATCATTGTCGTTTATAACGTTGACTGCTTAACACGTTCCTTGCCGGATTTTGCGCTTATCATTAAAAGACTTGATGCGGCCAGTGCTTGCTTTGTCAGTGTTACTCAGCAGTTTAACGCCTCCAGCAGCATGGGGTGCTTGACGCTCAACGTTCTTTTGTCCTTTGCACAGTTTGAACGAGAGGTCACCGCAGAGCGTATCCGGGACAAAGTCGCCGCCTCGAAGAAAAAAGGCATATGGATGGGCGGAGTGGTGCCATTTGGTTATAAAAATATCGATAAAAAACTGGTCATCGACCCGCAAGAGGCCAAGGCTGTCAGGACGATATATGACGAATATGCATATGTGCAAAACGTCAATTGCCTTCGAGATAAGGTCGCTTCCTTTGGGTTTCGGACGAGAGGTCAGGGCGATGAACCGCCGGCTGGGCGCTTTAGCTGCATCACGCTCCTGTATATTTTAAAAACCCCATCTATATCGGCAAGATGCTGCACAAAGGGGTTTCCTACAGTGGCTGTCATGAACCGATCATTGACCGACGCCTTTGGGATGAGGTCCAAGCCAAACTCAAGCAGAATAGGTCAGGGCGAAGGCTTCAAAAAAACATTGCTTACCCAAGTCTTTTGGCGGGACTGATGAAAACAGCATCCGGCAGGTCGCTCACCCCCTCGCATACTAGCAAAAAAGGGCGACGGTATCGCTATTATGTCACCAAACCCGAGGATAGGTCACATGCGGTTGAGAGATATCCAGCCGATCAACTTGAAACCGCCGTTCGCCAATTGCTCATCGGCTGGTTGCGAAAGGGTATTGCGCCTTCCAAGCTCCTCTATCGTGGTACCCGTGCGACTGCAATTGATCGAACAGGTTTGAATATAAGGCTTGGCTTCATTCGGTCCTTGGAATCAGATTCACCCAACGAGCAGAAGGCGGCTGTTCAATCTTTGATCAAGCAGGTGATCCTGGATGAAACGGACCTGATCGTCGGCTCCACCCCGACTGCGTTGAGGAAACTCAGTCGCGTGTGGAGCCGGGCAGTGAGTTTCCGGGCACAATTGACCTGACTGCATCCATAACTCAACGTCCGCCGTTGAGCGGTATGAAAGGTTTTTCTGCCGGAGCGCCGCAAAAAAATGTCCGGGGCAGGACAATAGGCTGACCAACCTCATCGCTCGAGCCTACCGATGGGCACAGGACTTGCGGTCCGGCCAATTTAAAACCATCACGGAATTTGCTGCATATCACGACGTCGACAAAGCCAATTTCGGTAAACGAGTACGACTTGTCTATCTGGCCCCTGACATTATCACTGCCATCGTTCAGGGTCGGTGCCCTCTCATACTCACCGCTAACTTTTTGCGCTATTTATCAGATCTGCCAGAGATGTGGGCGAGCAGCACAAACTGCTTGGTTTTGCTGAGTTCAGTACTTTGAAGGCCTACTCAATTTCGTTTTGGAGAACTGCTGATTCAGCCAGCTGCGCGTTCGCACGACGTGCCATCTTAATAGCTAAACTAAAAAATCCGACCTGAGCTAGAAACAAGATATAGGTTAGCCCTTCCGCGAACAGCGAAAGACCCACAAACACTATAGTTGTCGCCAAAAATACAAGCAGTGTCTTCATCGGACCAATCTGAGCCATCAAGATATGGTGTAGATGGTCACGGCCTGCATAAAAAGGGTTGGCTTTAGACAGTCTCCGGGAGATGACAACCCGCAGACAATCAAGTGTGGGGATGGTAAGCCAAAGGAATATAGTATCACCGTAGATCGGAATGTTAGCGCCAACGTTGTAGGTGAGCAGTGCTGTTGAGCCGACCAACAGCCCCAGTGCATAAGCGCCGCCATCGCCCAAGAAAAACTCGCCCTTCATATTATAAATGAACATTATCCCGAGAGCAGATGCCAAAAACAAACAAATAGCCTGGCGGTGTGGGTTGGTCGCGATAAGAGCCATAATCACAAAAAGGATGAAACTCATACCGATTACGCCGCCATTGAAGCCGTCCATCATATTGAATGAAATCACCAGTGTCATAAGGCACAGAACCGTGAACATGCCACCAAATACAGGTCCCAAATCGGTCGTGTAGCCAAACGACCACATCAGGTTATCAATACGCAATTCCGGAACCCAAAGAACCAGAAGCGTGGAGATCGCCGCAATCGCGCCCAACCGACTTTGCCAACTGAGCTGTATCTTGTCATCTACAAGCCCCAAAACTCCCACAAGAATAGTGCATACACTTATGCCCATCATTCGAGTGCTGGTCTCGAACAGAAATTGATCGAGGATTATGAACATGGCAAGCGCGCCAATCATCAGTGCCCCGACCAAGGGAGTAGGTAATGTGTGGGTTTTATGGTTTTCTTTTGCCGGGTCGTCCATGACGCCCAGAAGTTGGCCAAAATAACGGGCATTCAGTGCTATGACCAACACAGTTAAAATTCCGAAATATGCGACGATCAAACTCATATGCACCCCTGCCATATGTCCTGGACACTAATGATTGTGCGGTAGAACAGCGCTACTATTAATAGATTTCGCAAGTAAATTCAATGCTTAGTGACTGCTTAACAAAAAGATAAATATTATCATGCCTCTTTACCGGGTGAGTATATTATTTTGGCGCGCCGCTCAAAATATTATGCGGATACCATATGCTTGTACAAGGGCCTAGGCTAGGCTGGCAGCAGTATGTTCGGGAGTGAATATCATGCCATACGACAGTGATTGTCACACAGTTTTTCATCACCGGTATCATCTCGTTTGGATCACCAAGTACCGTTACAAAGTGTTATCTGGAGCTGTACGTGAACGGGTTCGCGAGATTGTAGGTCAGGTATGCAGCGAGCTCGGTGTCAGCATTATCAGTGGTGTTCTATCCATTGACCATGTGCATATGTTTGTATCGATCTTGCCGCACCATAGCGTGAGCAATGTTATGCGACGGATCAAAGGCCGTTCCTCCCGCAAAATCCAGATGGAGTTCCCCGCATTACGCCAGAGATACTAGGGTCGTTGCTTCTGGACTCGAGGCTACTTCTGTACAACAAGCGGACTGGTGACGGATGACATAATACTTCAGTATATTCAAAATTACGCACCCAATCCTACCGACTTCAGTCGGTAGTGGTTTAGTTTCTCCAGCGGATAGTCCAGATGCCATTTGGTGCGCTCCATAATCATGCGGGTTTTGATGCTTTTAACCCCCGCGCCGGGTCGCCGCTGAGGTGGTTGCACAGGCCGTTTAGTGCCTGTACGTTAGGGCAACAGATGAAGCCGATGTAATCGGTGTTGTCGTTTAGGCGCAAACAATCCAAAAATTCCGGAATTTCATTAACCGTGGCCTCAAGGGCCTTCCTGCGCTTGGCGCTGTTGTTTTCCAACGTGAACGCCACATACGCCAGCAAATGTTCGCAGATACGCTCCAGGACCATTTCGGTATGGCAATTGAAAAAAACATCCGGCTTCGTGCAGGGCTTTGGTGCGCTGAAAGCAGGCACTTGGCGAAAGCCCCACTTGTTCAGCTAGCTCCTGATTCGATAGGTCAGCATGCAAATGGATATCAACCAGGTATGGAAGCGTATTCCCGACAGTGTCAGAGCACAGATCATTAATTGGCGCCAGAATGTCCTGAACTATCATCTCGTGAACTGGCTGCGCGCTTCACCGACACACAGGGTTACAGTTCCGTTTACCGACTAATGAAGGCTGCCAACGAGTTTAATAACAAGCTAACAGCGGTGAACCAGCAGTGGCAGGCTCTGTTTGCGAAGCGGGCGCTTGCGCCACCCCACGTACTTCAAGGTCATGGGCTGGGGCTAATTTGGCCAGCACTCTTGTAGCCATTACCCAAACGGGCATCAATGATGCCGATCAGGCGTATCAAATAGACTCAAAACTTCTCATCTCGTCATCTCAGCTTTTTTACACCTGGCGGCCAGTGCGGCGCTCGCTGCCAAGATTGCGCACCACATATAGGAGACGGCTGGGATTTGCAGTGAAAAATCGACCAACGAGTGCAGGCCGAGCTGGATTGTGGCGGTGATGCCAAGTGCTATGAAACTGCGATATTGGATGCCGCCCCTTAGGCTGTTTGTTAGAAACCCCAACAAAAGAACCATAGCCACTATAATCAGGGCTGTCGCAGGAATCCCTGCGGTCAAGGCAAGCTCAAGATAGTCGCTATGGGCGCGATCAAAATACACACTGATTGTCTCGTCACGGTAGAGGCGAAACACATCATCAAATGTGCCTAGTCCAAAACCTGCAAGAGGCCGATCGGCAATAGCATCGAGAATAATCGAATAAGCCAAGAATCTATGGTCAAAACTGGCACCCTGTATTAGGCGGCCCTCTAACACCTTGCCGCTGAGTGAGAAAAGCCCCATAACGATTGCAACGGCTATGATGGCACCAAACAGTGTGCTCCAGTTGCACCCGACCCTACGATAGGAAGAAGGGCTTAGGATGAGTAATATGAACACAGCAATCATCACTGAGACAAAACCCGCTCGCGAGTGGGTGAGTAGCAGCGCTGTTGCTGTCAGGATAATCGCAAGCGGCAACCACCAGGCCTTTGTCAACATAGCCTCCAGGGTATGTTGATAGTGTTCTCGACCGGTTCGTCCTTCCGGCAATTCTGCCTGTGTCCAAAAATAGGCGTATGCAATGAGGCACTGCAGCCCAAGGCCAGCAAATGCCGCGAAACTGTTTCGATTAACAAATGTGCCGGTTAGCGCGTCTTTAGACGCCGATTTTTCCAGCCAAAGGATAGTTTCATCACCAGATGCGAAGACAATGAAACCATAAGCGGCGTAGATGCCAACAATAATACCGCAAACTCGAATGAGTTGAACTGTTTTGGCGCGCTTAGTGCAAAATGCATAAACCAGAACAAAAAAAACAAAGTGTGAAAGGTAAAAGATTGCATTCGCTGTTGTCTTTGCCGGATTGACAGAGGTCTTGCCAGACTGAGCGTGGAGTTGATCGGCCTGCAGTATCCCAATGGATGCGGCATCACCAACGGGCAATAAAACCTGTGAAAAACCCCACAGGACAAAAACCCCAACCAGACTAAAAGCCCAGAGGATTGATGAAGGCCATGTCACGGTTGGGGCACGAACAGTATTAAATAAATGGACGATAGCCATTACGCCAACCGTCGCAACCCACAACCCTTGCCAAACCGGTCTGGCGCTGGCGAGCGGCAGCGGAACAAGCGCAATCAGTCCGTATATCATAAGGCGCATTCAATAAATCCTTTAGATGCGTATTTTAGCTGTAATAGTTCTGACTTGATCTGTCAGTTACCGAATTTTGCCTTGGCAGTTATCAGTTTAGACCTGATCTAAAGATTTCTCCAGCCAGACCTGTTCTCCATTAAGAAGGGTCTACATAGGGGTGCACTCTTTGCAGCGTTTCTTCTATGGGTTCGCTCAGTTTTATAATAATTGAGCCAGATGTCGAGATCATTTTGTAGCTGTTCGATGCTTTCGTACAGCTTCTTTTTGAATGTCACCCTGTAGAATGCATCCAGAATGGTTCTATGGAAACGCTAAAAGGTGCCGTTTGTCTGCGATGCTTTGACCTTTGTTTTGGTATGGGCAATCTAGTTGACGACCAGATACAGCTGATAATCTTGGGTTTCTGCAATGCTGCAATATTCTGTACCCCTGTCGGTGAGAACACTAAATACGGGCGGGCCTTTTTCTTCCATAAGTGGCATGATTTTATCATTGAGGGTGTCCGCAGCTGTGATGGGCGTTTTGGTAGCATAGAGCTTGGCGTGCGCCACACTGGATTATGTTTCCACATACATCTACTGGTAGAAACGGCCTGCGCCCTTCATGGTGCCGACATAGAAAGTATCCTGTGATTTCAGACAGCCGGGGAGGCATGTCTATATCTCGCCGCAGGCTTTGTCATCCAGCCTTTTTTTCAGCACCTGCACCTGTGCCTCGGTAAGGATGAGGCCGTTATTAACAACCTTGGCCTCCAGGGCTGACACTATGATTTTTAGCACGCCGGAAATTTCGCTTGGTTCTCAAATGATTGCGCAACTCCTTGGGTAATACCCTTGCGAAGCAGCCCAAGTGTCTGGATGAACAGAATTTTATATATTGTCTCATGAGACACATGCATGCTCCCATCATCTGGAAAGCTTCGCTTCAGCCAATCCTAGATTTGATCGGGTGACCAACTCTCCGTCAGCTTATAGCTAACAATACCTTTTAGCTTGATGTTACTGGCAAAGCGGCTCGGCTTTGGATTTTTTGACAGCTTCCATGCCTGTTTATCAGCCATCAAGGCTCGGTGGCGCCTGATGCCGCCATTCCGCTTTGTCTCCCGGCTTACTGTGGAAATATGACGTTCAAGGCGGCGGGCTATGGATCGTATACTGCACCCTGCAGAAAGGCCTCGTGAAATCTTTTCTCGCTCACCAAATGTTAAAGCGACAGAAGTTCGGACACGTTTGCGAGGCCGGATACCACCATGATACTGCAGGTATGAGAGAATTGTTGCCGGGGGCTTGTCAATGGATCGAGCAACCTCACCCATGGAATTCCCGCCTTTCCATAGCTACCAGACTATTGCTTTTCTTTGATTATCCATCGGGTCCGGGTGTGCCATACGCTTCGATCCTTTTCGCTGTTAAGGAATTAGTCATATGTTGCAGTGACCCGTTGAATCCATCACCGCTATTAATTGGACGTATTATCAGAGGGAAACGGGCGTAATTCGATATATATTTTGCTTGGGGCAGATCATTATGATGATGCAGTATAGGCGTGGAGTACATCTGTTGCCACCGCCAGATTTGAGCCGTTTTTGTTAATCCAACGTGTGCACGTTGGCATTATTCTGTATCAATCAATGAAGCCCGAAGGTCGGAAAATTCTTAACGATCAGTTCCAGCTAATTTACAATTGGAACCGGGGCAGAATGCGTACTTATGCAAGGGCGAACCAGTTAACAGAGTGGATGGCTTTTCTTGCCGGAGGCGACGAGTTAGCCTAAGATTTTTTCAAAAAATAGATGTCTTATTCGACGAAGTTTTCGGTTTATTTTTGAACCATAGTATGGCCTCGCTGCGTCAATTCTATCGCCTAGAAAATATGACATAGAAACCACTTCAGTTAATTGCTGAAGGTAATAAGCTTCCTATTCTTAATTATAGGGAAATGTCGTGTTTTTTAAGGCCTGACACAGATTTCTAGGTATTGCCCCTACACGCCAGAGATATCCAAAAACCAGTTATTCCCTAATTTTTCTGTGTTTTCCCCGCCAATCCGGGAAAGCGATGGAGGCTGATTCGCACGTCATCGCAATCACCAGCACTTGAAGGCAAACTACCCCCAGGAAAACCGTCGCCGATGTGCTAGCCTTTATTTTTCAGCAGCATTATTATGGTTTCTATACCATGCACCACTTTTTGATTGGTACGCACACGGGCTTCTAGAACAACCCTCAATATGATGAACTCGAGCGCCCCCGTGCATATGGGATAAACTCATCGATATCCAACATAGATAAGAATTACCTGCGCTAAGGTCATTGGAAAGCTAGGATATCCCCGTTTCGGCGACCCAAGTTTTCTCAATCTCAGCTCATATCGGGTACCGACTTCCTGTGGCTCTATTGGATTGCTTTTATGATTTTTCCCATGAGACCTACTGACTTCCGATTTATCGATAGCCCACCAAGTCTTAGATATGTACGGTGCTAAAAATTGGGTAACAAGCTCCATTTCTTGTTCTGAAAACAACCGGATGGTCCCATGGCATCCATCCCAATTTTCAACAACCAACTCTGCCCAGGACTTTACTTTGAGCAAAGCCGCCCAGTTATCCACCTGAGACTTTCGCCATTCCAGGATCCACTGACGCGTTTTCTCTAATCTCCTTATAAAAACAGCATCTTTTGGAATAGAAGGTGTCAACAACCATTTTCGATTTTGGTCATTATCAAACCTCTGCTTCTTATCTGCACTAAAGAGCCTAGGGTGTCCGTTCTTAGTTTTAAGAGCTGCCAAGGACATTCCCGCTTGAATATGACGAGCTTTTAGCTGGTGCCGTTCCTCAATCAAAGAGAGCATTTCCTCCTCTGCGTCGCAATTTTCGGTGCTCTTGAGGAGCCTATCCAGTACGGAAAACGACATGGGTAGTGTAGCAGGTCGTACAGGTGTTCTTTGAGAGAATTTTGTCTGGCCGGAAAATTGCTGAATTGTAATGGAATTGCACGGGGTCTAACAAACTAGGGGCACCTGGCCTCTCAATCAGCTTATCTGCCCACCTTCACTTGCTGCTCAATCCATTCGTAGGATTTCTCCAGGCCTGCGCGCAGGGTTGCCGAAGGCCGCCAGCCAAGCTGTTCTTCTATTAGCCGGTTGTCAGAATTCCGTCCGCGCACACCGAGCGGGCCGGGAATGTGGTTTTTAATAATCGTCTTGCCAGAAATATCCGCCACCAAATCCACCAATTGGTTTATCGATACCATCTCGTCCGAGCCAATGTTCACAGGCCCTTCAAAACTTGACCGCGTTAGCCTCAGCGTGCCCTCAAGGCATTCGTCAATATAGAGGAATGACCGCGTCTGCGTGCCGTCGCCCCAAATTTCAATCTCACCGCCACTCGCCACTTCGGCAATTTTGCGGCAGATGGCAGCAGGGGCTTTTTCCTTGCCGCCTTCCCAGGTGCCCTCGGGCCCGAAAATATTATGGTAGCGCGCAACCCGGTTTGTCATCCCGTGGTTACGGTTATAGGCCAGAAACAAGCGCTCGCTAAACAGCT
>Ga0316204_10007052_pt1 | contig 16764 bp, 14 predicted proteins | sample 6monrhotite_MG_2_FD_205661 | JGI IMG/M metagenome (GOLD analysis project Ga0316204, IMG submission 205661) | Microbial mat bacterial communities from mineral coupon in-situ incubated in ocean water Damariscotta River, Maine, United States -... | ecosystem: Environmental > Aquatic > Marine >... | reverse complement strand
TGCTCGCTCAGAAAAACTCATCGGCGAGGTGCTCGACACATTCTGCAAGGACCGAACAAGCCTGATCGTGGCTCATCGGCTCTCTACGGTTCTGGGCGCAGATCGGATCGTGGTGCTCGACGAAGGGAAGATTGTTGGGCAAGGAACTCACGACGATCTGATGGATACATGCTCTGTTTATGAGCAGCTCGCACGCCATCAGCTAATGGATTCGAACAGATCATCAAAAGAGGATGCCTGATGCATGATACTGATTCGCAGGGCGAGCTTGTGTTCAAGTGCGACTTCTGCAAAATGGTCTGGGATGAACATCGCCAGATGGTCGAGGGGCACCGCGGATCACTGATCTGTAGCCAGTGCTTGTCGATCGCATTTACCGAGCTTGTGCATCTTGATTCCGGGTACTCACCAGAGCGAACCCATGCTTGTGTATTGTGCTTGGAAACCGATCGCGAAGGGCTGCACTGGCAGAGCCCGGTGGATGAGGGCTCGATTGCCTGCCGGCGGTGCATCAAGCAGAGCGCGGGCGTCCTTCAAGGACCCAGAAATCCCATGGAAAAAGCCCTCGGATCCCAAGGGCTTTTCTTAATCAGATTTCGATGGCCTGCATACTTACGCCGCGGGGCACGCGGTGTTGTAAACATGCACAAGATCGGCGATCAGTATATACGATCCGTCGGCTTGATGGACAAGCCCTGAGAGAAACTCGATGTTATCTGCGGTATCAGGGAGAGCCTCAACCGAATCATCCTTGCAGTCAACGACGAATGACACCGCGTCCACCGCGATCGCGGCTTTGCGGGCCCCGACCTCTGTGATGACCAACATCGAATCGAGCTTGGAGGCTACCGCTGCCAAAATTTGATTGAAGAGCTCGCACATCTGAACAAGCGATGTTTCCCGAGTTTTGTTGATCATCGCGATTGCTTTGTCGGTCTCTCCGTTATTCTTCAACTTGAGGACTTCCTCTGCGAGGGCATGGATCTTTCGATGAGGCACATCGAAACGCTCGATGAGTGATTTGAGGATCGGATCTTCCGCTGAGAACCTGCTCATTGATGATGAGCCGTCCAGAATGGTCTGGTACCATTTACCGAAGCTACATTGCGTTGGATCGGTTGCTTTATGGAACTCTGTGTTCTGATAGACCGAGTCTTGGAGTGCCGCCAACCAGTTGACATGGTCGTCCTTGAGTTCTTGGAACGTCACCGAGAGCTTATTTGCTTCTTCTGATCGTGGATCAAAGCCAAGCAAGGAACGCATATCGATCACAGGGATGATCGTACCCCGATGGTTAATGACACCTGAAATGAAATCCGGGCTCTGAGGCACACGGGTGACTTGGGTCATGTCCGAGCTCATTAACTCAACTGTTGAAGCGGTAGGCATCCCGTAGTTGTTGTTATTGATCTCGACAACTACATATCGGGTCACCATTTCGTTAGCATCTTCGGGATTGCTCCCCTCGATGATCTCGTTCTGGGGGGCAAGCGTGGCGACCGATTGATCTGGTGTAGCTGTATTTTCCATGATTTAGTACTTCGTCTATAAGTTGCTCCAAAATCATTCGAACTTGCAAGTCCATCCCAAGTACATGGCGCTGAATATTGAGGTCTGATAACCGAGTTCGGATATCGAGACTGATCCGGTTGATCGTCAATATCTATCGATCATCTCAAGGGCTACGATTGGCAGCATTCTTCGGTGTTTTTTCAATGATCGGGTCCAAATGCTCCTCCACGCACGAGACATCTCGAAGGCTCATGGCATTCGTACGCTCTTCTCAGATGTCTCTATGCGCGTAGATCAGGGTGATCGGATTGGGGTGATCGGACCAAACGGGGCGGGGAAATCCACACTCCTCAAGATCCTCGCCGGGCAAGAGACGCCAGACACCGGAGAGATCATCACCCCCAGCGCCGTCTCCTCGGTCTACATCCCGCAGGTCGATCGATTCGACGACGGGGTGAGTGTCTTCGATGCGGTCCTCGATAGAGCACCCCTGCACGCATCGAATCATCTTGAGCCCGAGGTGATCGCCGAGATCGCGCTGAGCAAGGTTGGGTTTGCCAAGGAACAATGGACGGCGCAGGCATCAACACTCTCTGGCGGTTGGCGCAAACGATTATCGAGCGCCTGTGCGCTCTCCTCGTGCGCCAACGAACCGGATCTGGTGCTTCTCGATGAACCAACGAACCACCTTGATCTTGAAGGGATCGCCTGGCTCGAGGAGTTCCTTACCTCCCGCATCGGCGGACAAGCTGCGTATGCCTCCGTGTTTGTCACCCACGATCGGCGTTTCCTCGAACTCGTTGCCACCCGGATCATCGAGCTTTCCGACGCGTATCCGGGCGGGGTGCTGAGTGTGAATGGCAACTACTCCGAGTTCGTCCGAAGACGAGCCGAGTTTGTTGAGGGGCAAACAAAGGCAGCACAATCGCTCGCCAGCGAGGTCCGCAAGGATCAGGTGTGGCTCTCGCGCGGGGCGCAGGGGCGACAATCCAAACAGAAAAAACAGATCGACGCGAGTGCTTTGCGTCAGACCGAACTCGAACAAATCCGAGCCCGCAACGAGGCGGCTGCCTCCACCGGCGCGAAAGTTGAGTTCACCGCTACAGATCGGCAAACCAAAAAACTAATCGCAGCTGACGGGATCTCCAAAGCCTACGGCGATCTCAGATTGTTTACCGATCTGGATCTCGTACTCGGCGTGGGTGATTGTGTCGGGCTTCTCGGAGCCAATGGCAGCGGGAAGACAACGCTCATAAAGGTCCTCACCGACGAGCTTAAGCCCGATGCCGGTTCGATTCGCTATTCGGATCCGTTACCGAGGGTTGTTGTGTTTAGTCAGCATCGCGAGGACTTTGATCCGACGACGCCTTTGGGCGAAGCGCTGTGCCCGGTCAGTGATCGCGTAGAGTTCCGGGGGCGCGTGATGCATATCACCTCGTGGGCCCGGCGGTTCATGTTCCGCGATGATCAGCTCACCCAGCCGGTGGGATCGCTCTCCGGCGGTGAACTCGCCCGGGTTCACATCGCAAGGATCATGCTCGAGCCCGCCGATGTATTGGTGCTTGACGAGCCGACCAATGATCTTGATATTCCGACGCTTGAGCTGCTCGAAGAATCGCTCAGTGATTTTCCTGGCGCTGTGATTTTGGTGACGCATGATCGGACAATGCTCGAACGGCTAGCGACGAGCATTGTTGTACTCGAAGGAACAGGAACACAACAAATCTGCCCAAGCCTAGATCAGGCGCTCAAAGTGCTCGATATGCAAGCGAGCAAAAGCGACACAGAAACTCGGTCCAAAGCCCCAGAAGAAAAGACCGCCAGAGTACGCGATGCAAGCCAGCCCAAGAAGCTGTCCTACAAAGACCAGCGTGAGTTTGATCAGATCGAAGAAAAGATCATGGAAGCCGACGAACGGATCGAATCCGCACAAGCAGCACTCGCGGACCCAAAGGTGCTCGCGGATCACACAATGATGACACAGGCATGCCATACCCTCGATGAGGCGCAGGCCGAGTCTGCGAGGTTATACGCGCGGTGGGATGAACTTGAAGCGATGCAGGGTTAGCCCGAAATGCTTGTCGGTCTACCAATGGGATCACCTAGGCTTTGTCGCGATCATCTCGTAGACCGGGGGCAGGTGCATATACGCTGCTGGGTCTTCGGAGTAGGTCTTCCATATGTCTATAAACGCACGGTGCTGACCTGCGGTTATGTATCCCAGCTCTTCGAGACGAGGAATAAAGACTGGCCAGAAACTCGCCGGCCAGTTCCACATGGTTGAGCCGGGACGGGCAGTACCGATTTCAACACGAGCAATATGATCGAGCTCAAGCCCCGCGTCTAAAGCGATGCGAGGGAGTCTTCCCATAATGTCCGGATCGCCGCCGTGCTCGCTCCAACTTTTGGCAATCGCTTGTATGACCTCTTCGAACACTTTGGATCGAGGCGCTAAGCACATCGATGAATAGTTGAAGTAATCCTGAATCAGCAGCTTGCCGCCGGGCCTGAGCATCTTAACAATCGCGCCGATAGTCGCGGACGGGTCGGGCACAAAGCACATCACCCACCGGACATACGCGATGTCGAACGATCCCGGCTCGATGTCTTGATCGGCAAGCACTTGATCGATCTGGGTCGCATCGCCTAGGTGGAACTGTGCCTGTGGCAGCTTGCGGCTCTGAGCCTGCCCATTTGCAAACTCGACATACGGGGGCGACTCATCCACCCCCACCACGCGCCCGGTGTTCGTCACGATCTGGGCCATATCGAGAGATGCGAAACCAGGGCCGCACCCAACATCCAGAATGTGCTTGCCGGGCTCGATCCCCGCACGCTCCCAGAGACGATGTGCTGGCACGAACCAGAGCCTGTGCTGGAAGCCGAGCCGATGAAGTTCGGCTTCGTTGGTGCCCAAGACATATTCGGGCTCATTAGCTGATGATGAAGTGCTTGTCATGTGGTGGTGTGCTTCCTAAAGACTCAGTCGCCCAGTGCCTATACGCATCGCGATGCTCGCTGCCATCTTCTGACCAAGATCAACAAACACAGCTGCGTCATCCTTTGAAAACACATCGCTGGCGGTTGTTGTGAAGAGTTCAATCCATCTTGCGAAGTGGGCTTTGGTCAATCCGCCAAACTTATGGGCTTCGATCGGTCTCCCCGAATAGGTGCCCGTGCGTAAAACAGCAGACGACCAGAACCGGGTCATTTTTTCGTAGTGCGCATCCCAGTCTTCTACGATCTCTTCAAAGATCGGACCGAGTAAATCGTCTTGCTGGATCCGCGAATAGAACAGTTCGACCAACTCGCGGATCCGTTCTACGTTCAGCCCATCATTAGTCTGTGCATCTTCACCTTTGGCATTCGAAAGTTCGAGTCCGATTGATTGAACATCATCCATGACACGATCTTAGAGCCATTCCTGAGTTTCATCTTGAATGATCTCCAGATAGAAAAAAGCGTTCTGAGCCAGTTATGGATCAGAACGCCATTGAACGGTGCGAGAGGGATTCGAACCCACGGACCCTTTTCAGAGTCACTCGATTTCAAGTCGAGCGCCTTCAACCGCTCAGCCATCGCACCCTTTATTCACTAATCGCCCGTTTTCGGGCATACCAGTGTATTCACCGATCGGTCGATTGTCACTCATTCTTTACTCTTCTCGTGCTGTCTTGCTCGATAGTCTTGGGCGATATGCCGGGCACAGGGCTGCCAGCGTTGCGAACATAGCAGCGGTTTGGGTGTTGATCTGAATCGAATCGGTGAATGAAGCAAGCATCAGCCCAATGATGGCGAACATGGGTGCCGAACCGTACGCCCCCTCTGTGTCTTTATCCCAGATCCGCCAAGCCCCCCGGATCAGCACAATGATCACGCCGCCCCAGATCAGCACCCCGACGATTCCCAGTGTGCTGAGCACCTGGAGCAAGGAGTTGTGAGCGTGAGCATGGGCACCTGAGTCTGGGTCCTGGTGAAGTGACCATTGTTGATAGCCCCCCGCACCAACACCGATGATTGGATGCTCAAATCCGGCATCAACCGCGAGTTGGGCCATCCGCACACGCAAACCGGTGTATGAGTCGTATTGCCCATCCGCGATCTCGGCGAGTTCGGTTCTGGTTTCATCTATTCGGGTCTGAATGGCGCCACGCATCGCAAAGCCCGCAACAACTGCAACAATACAGGCAACAACTGAGCATAGAAGCACGCTCCGCCATCGGATGCGTTTGGTGATTGCTGCGAACAACACAACAAAAGCGATTAACAAAGCTGCTGCGATCCATGCCCCGCGTGTACCAGTCGCAATTATTCCAACACCGACTACGATCGACCCCAGCACCCCGAACACGCGTGAACGGCCCTCCCCGTAGAGGGCTGCTGGCAAGTGAAGCCCCAGCGCTCCGACGAGCAGCGATCCTCCCACCACCGGATGCCACCAACCCGAGACCCGACCGGGATGATTCTCGACGAGGTTTGCGATCGTTCCGATCCCGAATCCATCGAACACATCGAGCATTTGTCCCAGCTGACCGATCGCCAGGCCGATGCACATCGCAGCGATCAATGCCAGCCGTTGTTCGATCACCGGGAAGATCAGCCCGAGGAGCACAAACCATCGCAGCTCGGCGATCTCGCCCCAACCCAATGAGGGATCACCGGACCATCGCAGACTGAGCATCATCCAAACAGACATTACAATGACAACAAGCCCCGCGGGTTGCCCAAACCCGTGGACCCAGACCGGGAAGGTATTCTTAATCCGTACCACAAAGAAAACCGTCAAAGGCCCAAACGCGATCTCAGTGAGTGTGACAGGTCCAAACAGACACACGATCCCAAGAAAAGCGAAAACCAGGTGTATCCGGTCGCCGATTGCATCTTGGCGGTGCATCCGCTCAAACGCTGCATCGCAGGCCGATCGATCGACATATGAGCCATCAATTAACCCAACTAACCGCCCAAAAAACCCCTGCTTAGGCTGGGGAACCGGAATTTGATCATTTGTTTTCAAAGTGCCACAACCCTCAATTCGGCAACCGTTGAGCCGATCTGTCTGTATTATACTGTGAGAACATTCTATGAATTCTGATGACTTAGGGTGATCCGATTGCTCTAAAACCGAATATAGAGTTGATAGATACGGTTATCAGTTCGGGAGATCCGCTATGGACGATATCAAACAGGTACTTTCACGAGCATCCCAAAGGCTGTTCATTATTGATCTTCTCCGAACGCTCGCTGTCACATCGTTCATCGTTTTATGTGCGCTCTTCCTGATCCGTTTGACCCAGAAGCTCGTTCCAACCTTCGAGATCCCGTGGAACCTGACATTCCTGATCGCTGGTGGCGTCACGCTCGTCGGCGCATTTATAGTGGCGATGATGCGTCGCCCGAGCGAAGACCAGGTCGCCAGAGAGGTCGATGATCGAGCGGGGCTTCGAGAGTCCATCTCAACGGCGCTGTGTGTTGATCAAGAACAGGATTCGTGGTCAAAGGCAATTGTGACCGATGCATCAAACCGCGCCCGTCGGGTGGTAGTCAAAGACACGCTCCCGATCGAGACCCCCAAGCACTGGCCGATGCCGATCGCTGCCATGCTGGCAATGATCGCGATCTGGTGGATACCCTCGACCGACATCACGGGACTGCTCGCTAAAAAAGAACAAGCACAAGCTCAGCAAGCACAGATCCAAGAAGTCAGAGCCACTGTTGACGAAACCGCCAAGATGATCGAAGAGATAAAGGCAAAGACCGGGATCGATCTCGAAACAGTTGGTGATGAGACCTCTCCTGAACTAACCCCCGAGGAAACTCAGTTTGTCGATCCCGAAGAGATCGCCCGCAGCGCGATCAAGGAGCTGACCAACCTCTCCGACAAGCTCGAAGAGAAACGGAATAATGAAGAAGGCGCGACCTTCGACGCGATCAAGGACATGACCCGTCAGCTCAACACACCCGAGCAAGGAGCAGCATCAGAGATGGCCCGCGCGATGGCGCGGGGTGACTTCGGTGAAGCGAAGAAGAAACTTGAAGAGATGGCCGAGGCCATCAACGACGGCTCGATGAGCGAAGAGCAGAAGCAGCAGGCAGCCGAGGGGCTCGAAGCGATGAAGGAGCAGCTCGAGAAGATGGCCCAGAACCGCCAATCGCTCGAAGAGCAGCTCAAAGCCGCGGGGATCTCCGAGCAGCAAGCAAAGCAACTTGCCACCGATCCAGATGCCCTCAAAAAAGCCCTTCAAGAAGCGGGCGCGAGCGAAGAACAGGCCCAGCAACTGAGCAACGCTGCCAAAGCACAGCAGAACGCGTCCGATGCTGCGAGTTCGATGGCGCAAGCGATGGGGCAGATGGCAGCGGGCATGCAGCAATCCAACCAATCAGAAATGAGTCAGGGGCTCGAATCCATGTCCGGGCAGCTCTCTGATATGGAAAACATGCAGCAAGAAATGCAATCCCTCGAATCCGCTATGGGCAGCGCAAGCTCTCAGCTTGACAAGCTCGGCGAATGCTCTGGGGGCAACACATCGGGAGATGGGCAGGGATTCGGCGAACAAGCCGGGCTTGGTCAGACAGGGCAGTTCAAAGAGGGCAGCTCGCAAGGCTTTGGCAAGGGCTCGGGAGGCCCTGGCAAGGGCATGGGTTCAGGACCGGACGCAACAGCAGCCGATTTCATGCTCAAGAAAGAGCGGGCCGATGTGCAGACCACAAACGAGGGTCCGGTGATCGCGTCGACGATGGTGCAGGGCACACAGATCCGTGGCGAGTCCACAGCGACCTTCTCGCAGGCAGTAGATAGCGCGTCGAATCAGGCAGCCGAAGCGATCGAGACCAAACGAGTTCCTCGCAAGCACGAGTCGGCAGTTCAACAATACTTCGGACGACTCGACAAGGCAGCCAAGGACGCCAACGGCGAGAAGGCAGATCCAGCGCCCGCGGGCAACGATGCTAAACCAGCTGAGAAGAAAGACGACGAATAAGGCGTACGATTAGGCTATGAATCGATCGGTACAACTTTTAGGTCTCTTGCTGATGTCGGTATTGCCAGTTTTGTCTATAGGATGCGACAACCGCGCTTCGAACAACTCTGCTTCACAAACAACTGACACGATCACACTCTATACAAGCGTCGACGACACCTTCGCCGAGTTGGTGATCGATGCTTTCATTCAAGAAACCGGTATCCAAGTTCATATCCTCGGGGACACCGAAGCCACCAAAACAACCGGGCTCGTCACTCGCATTCAGGCGGAGATGGAGAATCCGATCGGAGATGTCTGGTGGTCAAGCGAGCCGATGGGGACAATCCTGCTTGATAAAGCCGGTGCCCTAGAACCAGGTTCGATGGAGGGGATGGTCCCAGACGACTGGCCCGAGGCGCTCCACAGCCAGAACTGGTCATGGGTTGGAATGGCGATGCGGGCTCGGGTGATCGCGTATGCACCAGATCGCATCGAAAACCCACCCACAACTCTGGCGCAGCTGACGGATCCCCGGTTCAAAGGAACTGTCGGCATGGCCCGCCCACAGTTCGGCACTACCCGGATTCACATGGCGATGCTTGCGGATTCTTGGGGGATGGATTCGTTCACAGATTGGCTCGAAGCGATGCGAACAAACAAACTTCGACTCTACGACGGCAACTCTCGCGTGGTCCAAGCGATCGCGATGGGTGAAATCGATATCGGACTCACCGATACCGATGATGTTTGGAGCGGACAACGCAATGGGTGGAAGGTTGACCTGGTGTATGAGACGACAGACCAAACCAATCCTTGGCCAAGCTCAGGACCAACCCTGATCCCCAACACAGTCGCGGTGATCAAGGGCGCAGCAAATGTGCAAGGTGCTAAGCTGTTGGCTGCATATCTCGTATCGCCCGAGGTTGAAGAGCTGCTGTATCTATCTACCACTCACAACACCCCGGTCCACCCCCACCTCCGTGAGACGTATAAGGATGATGTGCTGAGTCTCGAAGAGCTACCGGACTATACAAGATCCGCTGAAAAGGTCCGAGAGGCGATTGATGCCTGCGAGCAGGTGCTGATAAGTCCCTGAATCTCCCCGTAGTTCTTGCGCGACCGGCGCAGTCTGAACCACCCGAGCATATCAATTGCCAATCCGGTTGCACGCTGCGATCCGCTGGATCGGAATGTCCGATGTTCGGATTGTGAAAGAGCAAACCAAAAAACTTGAATGGCAGTTTCGCCCAAAGAGCAGACGCTCGCTTTTACTCGGCATCCTGATCTTCCAAGCCGCGGTGCTTGTGATTGGCGAGTTATTGGTCGACGCTTGGATCCGGACCGAGTTTAATCTTGCCCAGATCTCAGCGGACCGGCTCTTTGTTTTCCGTATATCGATCGCCTTCGGGGTCTTTCTGCTCACCGGGCTGATCCTTGTGCTCGCTTCAATGCGGTACCGTGACACACTCGAGCAGGCCAATGACAAGCTCAACAAAGAGGTCTCCGCTCAGGTCAAAGCGGGTCTGAGCAAACGCAATGCGTTGATCTTCGGGCTCGCCAAGCTCGCAGATTATCGCGATACAGATACCGGGGCTCACCTCGAACGGATCGGGCTCTATGCCCGGGTGATCGCAGACTCGCTCTCGACCAAATATGATGAAATCGATATGAAGTGGATCGACCGGATCGTGCTTGCATCGTCGCTCCATGACATCGGCAAGGTCGGAATCCCGGACTCGATCTTACTCAAGCCCGGAAGGTTAACCCCCGAAGAACGCGAGATCATGGAGAAGCATGCGCTCATCGGCGCCGACACACTCTTGGCTATACGCTCAAAGCTAGGTGCGGACGAGTTCATCGACATGGGTATTGAGATCGCGCTCCAGCACCACGAAAAATGGGACGGCACAGGGTATCCGTTCGGTCTTAGGGGCGACGAAATCTCACTCGCTGCAAGGATCGTGGCGATCGCTGATTTCTATGACGCGGTGACGAGCAAGCGTGTGTATAAAGATGCGATGTCGCACACTGAAGTTTCTGAACTCATAAAGAACCTCCACTCGACCCACTTCGCGCCCGATGTCGCTGACGCGTTCTTTGAGAACGAAGCCGAGTTCAACGCAATCCGGGCACACAATCAGCATGATGATGAATCATCACTCAAGATCATGAACCTCGAGCACATCGCTCGCCAGTTCATCGACGAGCAAGCGCAGATCCGCAACTCTGCAGCCTGAGACTTGATTGAAGGTCACCTTTGCCCCCGCAGGATCGATGCGAAGTCGAACGCATATACTTGTGGCATGTCTACAACCACTGACCATAGCATCCTCTCCCTCATCGAAGAACATCTCGAGGAGATCACGACGATTCGGCGTGATCTGCACGCACATCCACAGATCCTGTTTACAGAGGAATACGCCTCCAAAGTGATTCAGGACGAGCTGTCAAAGCTCGGCATCAGCTTTCGCGCCAACATGGGCGGCAAAGAGCCGGGAACGGGCACAGGGGTGATCGCCCACATCCCCGCTACGGCAGAATCTCCCGGTGAATGCATCGGGCTCCGCGCCGATATGGACGCACTGCCAATTACTGAACTCAACACATTCGACCATCAATCCACTCACCCCGGACAGATGCACGCATGCGGACACGATGGGCACACCGCGATCTTGCTCGGCGCAGCGAGGGTGCTGTGCGCTCTCGATCACCGCCCAAATCCAGTCACGCTCGTTTTCCAACCCGCTGAAGAGGGTGGAGGCGGGGGTGAAAAGATGGTCCGCGACGGTGCTCTGGTCGGCGATCCGACCAATGGGTACGGACCGCCGATCGCACGAATGTATGGGCTTCATGGCTGGCCCGGGTTCCAGCTCGGGACCGTGGGCACAAAGCCGGGCGCGCTGCTGGCAGCAACAGATACCTTTGATATCACCATCTCTGGGATTCAGGGGCATGCGGCGTATCCACACCTCTGCAACGACCCGATCGTGGCATCGGCTCAGATCATTTCAGCGGCGCAGTCATTGGTATCAAGGACAACGAGCCCAACGGATTCGCTGGTGATCACATTCGGGGCGGTTCACAGCGGCACAGCGTACAATGTCATCCCCGAGACCGCTTCACTCAAGGGCACCGTCCGGACACTCAATATGGATACCCGGGAGATCACCAAAGCCCGATTCTTCGAGCTCGTCGAATCCACCGCTAAGGCGATGGGATGCTCGGCTGAGATCACCTGGAATAATGGATATCCAGTAACAAAGAATGACCCCGCCGAGACCGATCGAGTGACGCAAATCGCACAACAAGCAACACTTACAACTAGCTTCGAGGTCGTCCCCGAGCCCTCGATGGGCGGCGAGGACTTTGCCTATTACGGCTTAGAAGTCCCTGCTTGTTTCTATCTGATCGGGCTCAATGAGTCCGAGACCGAGCCTTATCCCGGGCTCCACACACCGACTTTTGACTTCAATGATAAAGCAATCGGGATTGGAATGGAGATGATGTGCCTATTGGCGCTATCGTAAGGCCTGATTCTGGTAGATGAACAATCCAAAGAATCGGTCGTATATTGTTTATGTAGAGCCGTCCGAGAACCGATGGAGTGGGTATGAATCGTACAGCGAAAACCGTATCAAAGACACTGATCATCATCGCAGGGGCAGCCGTGCTGAGCTTCTCCTCCGGGTGCCGCACCGAGCGGACCACTGGGCAGCGCCATCAGGCACGTGCTGTGGACACCATCCTCCGCGCCGAAGCCATGCGTCTGAATGAAGCACCGATGTCCGAGACCACCCTCGAGGACTACGCCCACCTCAACGCGATGTATCAAGACCTGCTCCACGCCGCGATCCGATCCGGCGAAGGCGAGCCTCTCACCGTACAGGAGTCGGAAGACCTGCTCCGCAAGGTTGCTTCCGAAGCCAGGATGCTCCCTGCATTCCAGGAATGGTCACCCGAGTCCCAGAAGAACTTCGAAGAGAACTTCTGGCGTTTCCGCTTGAAGAAGTGGCAACAGTGGCGTGGTCCGGACTACATCTACGATTAAACTGCACTGCTATATCATCTCATACACCCAGCCGAATCAGCTGGGTGTTTTTTCGTGGTCATGTACGCCGTACAATCCACCGTGGCTGATGATCCTGATACATCTTTTCTTGACGACGAAGGGCATGCGCCCTCGTCTGACCCGCCACCTTGGGGGACGGAGTCTCGCGAGGCTCGGCTGACGCGCTTGCATACCGAAGCGAGACAGCTTCATGCGCTCCCGGGTGTGTATCTGATGAAGGATCACAAAGGAATCGTGATCTATGTCGGCAAGGCGAGCAAGCTCTGCGATCGGGTCGGGTCGTACTTCTTGCCTTCGACTGATCTTGGACCCCGCAAGAACAAGCTGCTCGATGAAGTCCATTCGTTTGACACCTTCACCACCGAGACCGCATGGGAGGCGCTGCTTGCTGAGAATCGGTTGATCAAGGATATCCATCCTCGCCACAACGCGGCCCAAAAGGACGATCGCACTTTCCCGTACCTTGTCATCACCATGCGCGAGGATTACCCGCGTGTGTTCGTCACACGGAACCCCACCGGGATCAAGGCCGACGGGACGAAGGACCCTCGGTTCTCCAACGCGAGCATTCTTGGGCCGTTCACATCCGCGGGCCCGCTGCATACAGCGATCGATGCGCTCCAGGCGGTGTTCAAGTTCCGCACCTGCTCGCTTGATATTGTCGAGGGCGATAAGAACAACAAGTTCTTCCGCCCGTGTCTGCTCGCTGCAATCGGCAAGTGCACCGCGCCGTGCAACGAGAGCATTTCAAAGGACGCGTACCGCGAGGACATCGCTCGGCTGGTCCGTTTCTTCAAGTCCAAACGCTCGACGATGCTCAAAGAACTCGAAACCGAGATGGAGGCTGCATCAACGGCGCTCGACTTCGAGACAGCAGCCACGCTCCGTGATCAGATCAAGGCGATCGAAAAACTCGAAGAGCGCGCATCGCAATCCGACCAATGGCAACCCGAATCCGAGATCGGCTACATCGATCCGCTCAAGGGGTGCGCAAGCCTCCAACGCGCACTGGATATGGATAAGCCGATCCGCTGCGTCGAGGGCTTCGACATCGCGCACCTGCAGGGCAACGAAACAGTGGCTTCGAAGGTCTGTTTCATCGACGGCAGACCGTTCAAGCAAGAATACCGCCGATTCCGTATCAAATCATTCACGAATCTCTCGCACGGGCGAGCCAATGACGACTACCAATCTATGCGTGAGGTGATCTCTCGCCGGTACCGCGATGCCGGGGCGGGACAAGAGTTGTATCCAGATGTCATCCTGATTGACGGCGGACTCGGGCAACTCAATGCGGCGATGGACGCGTTCGAGCAACTCGATGTGCAGCCGCCGATGGTGGTGTCGCTGGCGAAAAAAGAAGAGCTGATCTATGTCCGTGGATCGACCGAGCCGATCAAGCTCGGACGGAACAATCCGGGTTTACGACTGCTCCAACAGGTGCGCGATGAATCGCACCGGTTTGCCCAGCATTATCATCATATTCTGAGACGGAAGAAGACACTGGGGGAAGATTAGTCTTCCTTGCGTTCACACTTGATCTCCATCCCGTTCTGGAACAGTGTGACACTGCTCGCTTCGCCTTCTTCGGGAAGCTCAAACTCGATCTCGGCATCAACAAGCTTGTATTTGAAACGATGCGCTGATACGGCACTCAGTCTGAGTGCTTGTTGCCCGGTGATCTGTGCGAAGAGTTTCCCGCGCGAAGCGGTGACAGTCATATCAAAGCCCATCGCTGAGTGATAGACGCCTACGAGCCTATCTGTGTACTCGATATCGAGTTTCTCGGCGACTTCAATCTCAATCGGATCGGGGTTCATTCCGGCGACGGCTTGGAGGATCTTCTCGCCGATGATTGTTGTTTCAAACGCCTTGCCGTTGGTCAGCACGACCACAGCGAGATCCATCTCGCGTGTGAGCCCCATGTATGATGAGTACCCGCCGGTCATGCCGTTATGCCAATAGCCTTGCCCGTCTCGAGCGATGAACCATCCGGAGCAGATCTGCTGCCCCATCGATTCGGATTTGTAGAGCGGTTCCCTTGCAAGGCGGAGAGATTCGGTGATGTCCTCGCCAGAGTCATCGAACTTCTTCATGTTGGCCACAGCGAACTTGAGAAGCCCGGGCGTATTTGTGACCCACATTCCCGCAGGGTCAATCGGCCCGGTCTTTCCCCAGGCCTTGACTGTCATCCCGCTGGCGGTCGCGGGTGCAAGCATCCTAAGCTGATCTTCGTCGAGCTCGATTGTGAAGTTCTCGATGCCGAGCGGTTGGATGATGCGTTCTTTAACAAGCGCTTCGTACTCGCCATCTGCATTGAGAGACACCAATGTCCCCAGCAATCCCACCGCGAAGTTAGAATACTCGAACCTCGTACCTGGCGCTTGCTTTGGCGCCATCAGATTCACCGCCTCGAACATCATCTCTTGCGTGTAGCCGGTAAATGGTCGATCACCATCGGTTGGCGCGATATTGATCGGCGCGGTCGCCCACCCGGATGTGTGTGTGGTGAGATGCCACAGCTTGAGGTCTTCCTCTTCCTTTGATTGAACCTTGAATCCTTCAGGCAAGAGATCGTTCACGAATGAGTCACGCGAGACTTCGCCACGCCTGACAGCATCAGCAAAGAGCACGCCGGTGATCACCTTTGATATCGAGCCAATTTCGTAGAGGGTTTTAGATGTCGGCGCTTGATCTTGGTCGTATTCAAGCGTGCCGATCGGGTAATAGCTCGTCTCGCCATCTTTGTAGATCCCAACGACCGCTCCGGGGATCAGCTCAGCCTCGATCGCCGGCGTGACATGCGTGGCAACAATGTCGCTGTAGTCTGGTTCTGAAGAAACAGAGAGTGATGTAAATGCCGAGACTGAAAACGCACCGGCACCAACAGCGTATGAGAAAACTGGGTTCATGCCTAAGTATACGAAAAAACCAACTTCGCGTTTCACTGCTTAGGGAGATTGATCCCGAGCTTCGAGTTGCTCTGCGAGCATCAGCTCGAACTCTACATGGCCATCGGCAAAGCCAACGAACACGCCTTCTTCGAAGTGCTTCGGATTTTCATACACTAGAATCTGCAATGAATCTTTAGTATCCCATTTCTCGTGTAAATTCATACACCCCACGGCCTATCCCTGTTTCATCACCCCTCGTCAAGCACGGCGTTGTATCTCGCCATCACCTTGATGCGGGTCACCAGCGCCAGCGGCTTGTCGCCACTGAACCCATCGACGAGCACCAAACTCGAAATCTCGTTTCTCGCGAACTTCTCCATCACGGTATCGAGATGTTCGTCTGGTTTGATCACGGGGAAGTCCGAACGCATGAGTTCGGCGACCAAGAGCAGCGGGATCGCTTCGCGGTCGATCAGCGCGGTGCGCATGTCGGCGCCGGTCACCATCCCGATGTACTTGCCGTCGGCATCGACCACCGGGAAGTCGGGGACATTGTGGTGGGCATGGAGTGTGATGAGCTTGCTGAGTGGATCTGACGCATAGATCGGCTCTGTCGGGAGGGCTGCGTACTCAACACTCGACACGGGGACATGGCGCAAGAGCGAGTGGTCTCGGCTCGTGCCGATGCGCACACCCGCGCGCCGGAGCTTGGCGGTGTAGATCGAATCGGGCATGAGCTTGCGTGAAACCGCGGTGGAGACAATCGCCGCGAGCATAATCGGGGCGAGCACATGAGGCTCACGGGTGATCTCGAAGAGAATCAAGATCGCGGTCATCGGGGCAAAGGTTGTCCCCGCGATAACCGCAGCCATCCCCACAAGGGCGTACGATGCGGGCGACGAGCCGTCTGCGATGAGACCGAGCTTGTCGAGCAGAATCCCAAAGACCCCGCCGATCGTGGCGCCGGTGAACAAGCCGGGCGCGAACACGCCCCCGCTGCCGCCCGATGCGAGCGTGAAGGTTGTGGCCAATACTTTGGCGATGACCAAGAACCCGAGCACCCCGATGGCTCCCCATGCGATCTGCCCCATCTCGTAGGTTGCTGGATCGAGCAGGTGACGGATGACCGAGTAGCCGTTGCCGAAAAACGCGGGGATGGTGCCGTGCTTATCCCCGAGTATGGCATTGCCTGGCATGTTCGAGAAAGCCCAGAGACCGAAAATTCCTAAGAGCCCCAGCATCAATGCCCCGAGCACGGGCTTGAGAACTGGATGAACACGCAACATCGCAAATAGGTTCTCGCCCTTTTCGAGCACTACTGTAAAGAACC
>Ga0316204_10007051_pt1 | contig 16764 bp, 11 predicted proteins | sample 6monrhotite_MG_2_FD_205661 | JGI IMG/M metagenome (GOLD analysis project Ga0316204, IMG submission 205661) | Microbial mat bacterial communities from mineral coupon in-situ incubated in ocean water Damariscotta River, Maine, United States -... | ecosystem: Environmental > Aquatic > Marine >... | reverse complement strand
CATTGCGCGCCGAGCCACGGGATGGAGGAATACGAGCTTTACCGTGACCTGGGCATGCTGGACCAGGTCATCACCTATAACGTGCTCGATGACGGCTCCTTCCGGCCCGATCTGCCCTTCTTTGGTGGCACCTATATCCTGAACCGCAAGGGCGGCGAGGGCGACGCCAACACCGCCGTGATCAACAAGCTGATCGAGGTCGGCGGCCTCTTGGCGCGTGGCAAGATCAAGCACAGCTATCCGCATTCCTGGCGCTCCAAGGCACCCGTGATCTATCGCAACACGCCGCAATGGTTTGCCGCCGTGGACAGAGCCGTGGGCGACGGTCAGGACGCTTACGGCACAACGATCCGCGAACGCGCGCTGACCTCGATCGACGAGCTGGTGAAATGGACGCCGCAGACCGGGCGCAACCGGCTCCATGCGATGATCGAGACGCGCCCCGACTGGGTGCTCAGCCGCCAACGCGCCTGGGGCGTGCCGCTGACCTGCTTCACCAAAAAGGGTGCGCTGCCGACCGATGCCGATTTCCTGCTGCGTGATGAGGCTGTGAATGCCCGCGTCGTGGCCGCGTTCGAGGCCGAGGGCGCGGATTGCTGGTACATGGACGGTGCGAAGGAACGGTTCCTGAGCGGTATCGTGGACCCTGGCACCTATGATCAGGTGTTCGACATTCTCGATGTCTGGTTCGACAGCGGATCGACCCATGCCTTTGTGCTGCGCGACCGCGCCGACGGCACCGAGGATGGCATTGCCGATGTCTATATGGAGGGCACCGACCAGCATCGCGGCTGGTTCCATTCCTCGCTTTTGCAGGCCTGCGGAACCAAGGGCCGCGCGCCCTATCGCAATGTGGTGACGCATGGGTTCACGCTCGATGAAAAGGGCATGAAGATGTCCAAATCATTGGGCAATACCATCGTGCCGGAAAAGATCGTGCAGCAATACGGGGCCGATATCCTGCGGCTTTGGGTGGCGCAGACTGATTACACCAATGATCAACGCATCGGGCCCGAGATCCTGAAAGGGGCCGCCGACAGTTATCGCCGATTGCGCAACACGATGCGGTTTCTGTTGGGGTCGCTGGCCGATTTCAGCGAGGCCGACCGGGTCGAGGCCGCGGATATGCCGGAGCTGGAACGGTGGGTGCTGCACCGGCTGGCGGAGCTGGATCACATCGTGCGCGACGGCTATGCCCGGTTCGATTTCCAGGGTGTGTTCCAGGCCGTGTTCACCTTTGCCACCAGCGATCTCAGCGCCTTCTATTTCGACATCCGCAAGGACGCGCTCTATTGCGATGGCGACACGCTGAACCGGCGTGCCGCGCGCACCGTTCTGGATCTGGTGTTTCACCGGCTGACGACATGGCTGGCCCCGGTTCTGGTGTTCACGATGGAGGAGGTCTGGCTGGACCGCTTCCCCGGCGATGAAAGCTCGGTCCATCTGGTTGATTTCCCTGATACGCCCGGTGAATGGCGCGATGAGGTGCTGGCCGCAAAATGGGCGCAGGTGCGGCGCGCACGGCGCGTTGTGACGGCGGCGCTGGAAATCCAGCGGCGCGACAAGGTCATCGGGGCCTCGCTGGAGGCGGCACCGGTGGTCCATATCCGCGATGCCGAGATGCTGGCCGCCCTGCGCAGTGTCGATTTCGCCGATATCGCCATCACTTCGGCCATCAGCCTGTCGGGTGATCCGCTGCCTGCAGAAGCGTTTCGCTTGCCCGAGATTGAGGGCGTGGGCGTGGTGTTTGAAACCGCCGATGGCGAGAAATGTCAGCGTTGCTGGAAAATCCTGCCTGATGTGGGGACACATGCCCATGCCGGTGTCTGCGGGCGCTGTAACGCGGCGCTTGGCTGAGGTGTCAAAGGGGCCGGCTCCATAGCTGTGCCGGCCCTTGGTGCAACTGCGCAGGTCCGGTTGCGCATTGCCCAATCGGGACAAGACCGTATCTTTGCGCGATCAAGCAACAGGATTTTGAATTCATGAACGATATTTACGAGCCGCCCGCCATCTGGACCTGGGAAAAGGAAAGCGGCGGCCGGTTTGCCTCGATCAACCGGCCCATCGCCGGGGCGACGCATGAAAAAGTTTTGCCGGTCGGCAAACATCCCTATCAGCTTTATTCGCTGGCCACACCCAACGGGGTCAAGGTCACGGTGCTGTTCGAGGAATTGCTGGCCGCCGGTCACGCCGCCGAATATGACGCCTGGCTGATCGATATCGGCGAGGGCGATCAGTTTGGCTCGGGCTTTGTCGAGGTGAACCCCAATTCCAAGATCCCGGCGCTGATGGACCGCTCGGGTGACCGGCCCATTCGGGTATTTGAGTCCGCGGCGATGATGCTGCATCTGGCGGAGAAATTCGACGCTTTCCTGACGGCACCCGAGGACCGGCCCGAGATGCTGTCCTGGCTATTCTGGCAGATGGGATCGGCACCCTATCTGGGCGGCGGATTTGGTCATTTCTACGCTTATGCGCCGGAAAAATGGCAATATCCGATCGACCGGTTTGCGATGGAGGCCAAGCGCCAGCTGGATGTGCTGAACCGGCATCTGGCGGATCATGACTGGATGGCGGGCGGCACCTATACGATTGCCGATATGGCGATCTGGGCCTGGTATGGGCAGCTGGTTCTGGGGCGCCTCTATAGTGCCGCCGAGTTTCTGGACGTGACCAGCTACACCCATGTGGTGGACTGGGCCAAACGCATCGACGCGCGCCCCGCTGTGCGCCGTGGCCGGATGGTGAACCGGACCTTTGGCGACCCGGCGATGCAATTGCATGAACGCCACGACGCCGGCGATTTTGACACGCAGACGCAGGACAAGATCGGGCCGCAGGCGTGAAGGCAGAGATCGAGAGCCCCGTCGGCACGCTGACCCTGTCGGCGGCGGATGGGGCGATCACCTCTGTCGATTGGGGTCACACACCCAACAGCGATGCAGAGCCCGTCTTCGATCAGGCTCGCGCCGAGCTTGCCGCCTATTTCGCCGGTGACCTGACTGCGTTCACCCTGCCGCTCGCCCCCGGCGGCAGCGCTTTCCAGCAGGATTTCTACGCCGCCCTTTGCGCGATCCCCTATGGCGAAGCCCGCAGCTATGGCGACTTGGCGGCAGAGCTTGGTGTCAGCGCACAGGCCATCGGGCAGGCCTGCGGGGCCAATCCCATCCCGATTTTCATTCCCTGCCACCGGGTTCTGGGAGCGGAGGGGCTTGGCGGCTATTCCGGTGCGGGCGGGGTCGAAACAAAGGTCGCGCTGCTGAAGCTGGAAGGCGCGGCGTCGCTCTTGATCTGAGCACTTCGGTGGCGACGGAAAAATCTTGCAGAAGATCTTTCGGAAAAATTCTTCTTTCAGGAATTTTTGGCGACGGGCCAACTGATCTTTGCGTCCGCTGCACGCATGTCGCCCTCGGCGCGGTCAAAGCGCAGATAGGCCAGCGCGCGGCCCCCCGATTGGGTAAATAGCGTGCCCGCCGGTTTCCCGCTGGCAAGGATCGCCGTCCCGACCGGCGCGGCACCGTCGATCGCAACTTGCGCCAGCCCCTTACGAAGCTCGGTCTTGTGCTTCATCCGCGCGGTCACTTCCTGACCGACATAACAGCCCTTGCGGTGATCGACGCCCGCCAGCCGGTCAAAGCCCATCTCGAGGATATAGCTTTCATCGGGGATCAGCTCGATCCCGGTTTCGGGGATCACATGGGAAACGCGCAGCGCATCCCAGTCGGTGACCGCCGCGCCACCAGTGATGCCATAGGCCCGCCAGCCAAGGCCGGCATGGCGCGGGTCGGCAAAGCTGCCATCGGGGCCGGTGCCCTGCCCGCGTGCGACCGATAGGCCGGCCTCCTCGATCTGTACATCGGCCCGCAGCCGATACATGCTCAACCGTTGCAAAAGACTTGCGGCAAGATCGGTCTTGACGTCCAGCAGAATGTCGTCGCCCCGATCCAGCAGGAAAAAATCGGCGAGGTACTTTCCCTGTGGCGTCAACAGCGCCGAATAAACAAGGGTGCCGAGTTGCGCGTCATGGGTCACCAGTCCTTGCAGGAAATGGCGGCAATCCGCCCCGGTCATGCGCAGGACGGTGCGGTCGGGGGCTGCTTCTGCGGACATGGCCTGGCGGCTCCTTGGGGTGGCTATGGCGACATATAGCCGGGTGCGCATCAGACAACCAGTGCAAGCGGGCCGGGGCACCGATTGACCCCGGTCTGGGGCCGCGTTACCGATTGGGCCAGAGCGCAAGAAGGGACGTGCCATGAGCCTTGCAAACGGTCGCCACTACCTCGCCATTCCCGGCCCCTCGGTCATGCCCGACCGCGTATTGCAGGCCATGCACCGGCCCGCGCCGAATATCTATACCGGGCCGCTCATCGAGATGACGAATGGTATTGTTCGCGACCTGAAGGAGGTGGCGCGCACGGGCCATGATGTGGCGATCTATATTGCCAACGGTCATGGAGCGTGGGAGGCGGCGCTGAGCAACACCATGTCGCGTGGCGACACGGTTCTGGTTCTGGGAACGGGGCGGTTCTGCATCGGGTGGGGGGAACTGGCGCAGGGGTTGGGGTTGCACACACAGGTGATTGATTTCGGCTATCGCAGCCCCATCGATCTGGCCCGGGTGGCCGAGGCCCTGCGCGCCGATACCGGCCATCGGATCAAGGGCGTGCTGGCGGTTCATGTCGATACCTCCAGCTCGGTGAAAAATGACATTGCCGGGTTGCGGCGCGCGCTGGACGCGGCGGGGCATCCGGCGCTGCTTTTCTCGGATAATATCGCCAGCCTCGCGGTCGATGAATTTCACATGGATGACTGGGGTGTCGATGTGATGGTGGCGGGGTGCCAGAAGGGCCTGATGGTGCCGCCGGGTATGAGTTTCGTGTTCTTCTCGCCACGCGCCGATGCCGCCCGCGACCGGGCCGATTGCGTGACGCCGTATTGGGATTGGCGTCCACGGGCCGCGCCCGAAGCCTATTACCAGCATTTTTGCGGCACCGCGCCGACGCATCATCTGTATGGGTTGCGGGTGTCGCTGGACATGATCCTGAGGGAAGAGGGGCTGGAGGTCGTCTGGCATCGCCACGGCGTCCTGGCGCGCGCCATCTGGGCCGCGGTAGAGGCTTGGGGGCAGGGGACCGAGATCGGCCTCAATATCGCGGACCCGGCGCATCGGTCGCATGCCGTGACCACGGTCCGGATGGGGGGCGCATATGGAACCCGGCTGCGGCATTGGATGGAGCGCGAGGCCGGGGTGACGCTCGGGATCCCTTTGGGGGCCGCGGCGGAAGAGGAAAACGGCATCTTCCGCATCGGTCATATGGGCCATGTCAATGCGCAGATGATCATGGCCGTTTTGGGCAGTATTCAGGCCGGGATGATCGCGTTGAAGGTGCCGCATGGGCCGAGCGGGCTGGAGGCTGCGGCGGCGGTTCTGGCGGCGGGGTAGGCGCGCGGCATTGATGGATTTCGTCGCCTTCGGCGTCGATCCGGGCCGCCCCTGCCGGGGCGGCCTGTCAGGCGTGGGTTTTTGGTGCGTTGGCGCGTTGTCGGGACCAACACGGGATGTCCGGGCGGGTCTTTGAGCGCGGATTTTTGGATATTTGAGGCGCAAAGAAGCCAGGGGATCCCGTGTCTGTCGTTACTTGTGTGCCGCTTTCAAGGCATCGGGCAGTACGGCGGCGAAGGCGGCCAGATCCACGTCGCGCCCGCAGGAGACGCGGATGCAGCGATCTTGCGGGGCGGTGAAGGGCATACGCACGAAGATGCCCCGGTCGATCAGCCCGGCCAGAACGGTCCGCGCGAATTCGCCGTTTTGGCCGCAGTCGATGGTGACGAAATTGGTGGCCGAGGGTAGCGGCGTCAGGCCGTTTTCACGGGCAATCCCGGCGATGGTCTCCCGCGCGGCGGCGATCCGGGCGACGGTTTCGGCCAGATAGGTTTGATCGGCCAGCGCGGCGAGGGCTGCGGCCTGCGCCACCCGCCCCATGCCGAAATGGTTGCGGATCTTGTTGAACCCGTTGATCAGATCGGCCTTGCCGATGGCATAGCCCACACGCATGCCGGCCAGCCCGTAAGCCTTGGAAAAGGTGCGCATGCGGATGACGCGGGGCTCGGACGGGTCGAGCGGCGGGATGGCATCAGGCGGGGCGGTGTCGGAATAAGCTTCATCGAGGACCAGCAGGCAACCGGGCGGCACGGCGGCGATCATCGCTTGCACGGTCGCGGCGTCATGCCAGCTGCCCATCGGATTGTCGGGATTGGCGAAGTAGATCAGCTTGGCCCCCGTTTCCCTGGCCTTTGCAATCAGCGCCTGCGGGTCTTCGTGGTCGCCCTTGTAGGGCACCTTGTGCAGCACCCCGCCAAATCCCGCGACATGGTAATTGAAGGTCGGGTAGGCCCCGTCGGAGGTCACCACGGCATCGCCCGGGCCGACCAGCATCCGCACAAGATAGCCCAAGAGCCCGTCAATTCCCTCGCCCACCATGATGTTTTCCGGGGCAATGGCGTGATGAGTTGCCAATGCGGCGCGCAGGTCATGCGCCTCGGGGTCGCCATACATCCAGGCGTCTTTCGCGGCCTCTGCCATCGTGACGATGGCGCGGGGCGAAGGGCCAAAGACGCTTTCATTCGCGCCGAGCCGCGCCGTAAAGGCCGCGCCACGCGCGCGTTCCTGGGTTTCGGGGCCGACAAAGGGAACGGCGGCGGGAAGGCTGGCGACGAGCGGGGTGTAATTTGGGTCAGACATGGGGGCCATGAATGCGCGGATGCGGGATTTTGCGCAAGAGATTTGTAAATTTGGCGCGCTGTGCCATGCGGGCGGTGGACCGGTTGGTGCCGTGGGGGAGTAATAAAAAACGCCGCCCCATAAATCGCGGGGCGGCGCAGACCGTTCAGAAACCGACCGTGATCACCCCACCTCGGCCAGCCGCGCCAGCGCGGCCTTGATCTTTCCCTCTTCCTCTTCGCGCGCATCCAGATTGGCCTGGGTTTCCTCGACCACTTCCGGCGGCGCGCTTGCGGCGAATTTCGGGTTGTTCAACCGCCCCCGCAATCCGCCCAGTTCCTTGGCCAGCTTGCCCAGAACCTTTTCCAGCCGCGCCTTTTCCTCGGCCACGTCGATCAGATCGGCAATCGGCAGGCCAAAGACGCCGCCCTCGACGGCGATGGTCGCGGCCCCTTTGGGCAGGGCTGCCACGGACTCGACCCCGGCCACGCGGGCGATGCGCAGGATCATGGCCTCGTTGCGGTTCCAGGCGGCCTGGCCCTTCGCGTCCAGTTCGGCCTGCAACAGCGGCACTTTCAGACCCGCCGGCACATGCATCTGGGCGCGGACGGATCGGATCTCGTCAATCAGCGCGATCACCCAGTTCATCTCGCGATCGGCCTCGGCATCGACCAGTTCCAGCCCGTATTCCGGCCAATCGGTATGCACCAGCAGCTTGTCGCGCTCCGCGATCTCGCCCCAAAGTTCTTCTGTAATAAAGGGCATGACGGGGTGCAAAAGGATCAGGCATTGGTCGATCACCCAGGCCATGGTGGCGCGGGTTTCTTCGATTACGGCCTCGTCGCCCGAGAAAAACAGCGGCTTGGCAAATTCCAGATACCAGTCACAGACCTTGCCCCAGGTGGTGGCATAAAGCCCGTTTGCGGCGTCATTGAACCGGTAGGCGGTAAGCGCCTCGTCATGGGCCACGCGGGCGCGTGCGATCTCACCCACGATCCATTTATTGACGGTCTGGGTGACGGCAGCGGGGTCGAAACCGGGCACAGGCCTGCAATCATTCATCTCGGCAAAACGTGCGGCATTCCACAGTTTGGTGCCGAAATTGCGGTAGCCCTTGATCTTGTCGACGCTGAGCTTCAGCACACCGCCGATGGCCGCCATCGAGGCATTGGCAAAGCGCAGCGCATCGGCACCGAATTCGTCCACAATCTCCAGCGGGTCGATGACATTGCCGGTGGTCTTGGACATCTTCTTGCCCTTCTCGTCGCGGACGAGCTGATGCAGATAGACGGTGTGGAACGGGTTTTCGTGGACCACGGCCTGTTGCATCATCATCATCCGGGCGACCCAGAAGAACAGGATATCCTGGCCGGTGATCAGAACGTCGGTGGGGAAGTATTTCTGCGTGCTCTCATCCCAATTCGGCCAGCCAAGCGTGCCGATGGGCCAGAGGCCGGAGGAGAACCAGGTGTCGAGCACGTCGGGGTCGCGCCAGACGGGGTAGAGCAGATGGGTCGGATCCTCGTCGCTCATCTCGTAATCGGCGAGGCTCTTGGCCAGCAGTTCCAGGGCCGCGTTGCGGTCGGCCACTTCCACGATTCGGGCGTGGTTGAGCGGCACGGGCAGCGTTGCAAGCGTGTCCTTGAATTTCTCGACGACATCGGCCAGCGCCGCGCCGCATTCGGCGTGTTCCCCGGCATGGACCATGTGGTCGGTCGTCAGCAGGCGGCCAAGCTCGACGATATCCAGTGCGCCGTCGTTTTCGTCGTCTGCATAACCGGGTGCCGAGAGGTCGAGACCATACCAGACCGGCACCTGATGCCCCCACCACAATTGGCGCGAGATGCACCAGGGCTCAATATTCTCCAGCCAGTGGAAAAACACCTTCTCGCCGCTCTCGGGCATGATCTTGACGGCGCCGTTTCGCACGGCATCCAAAGCCGGACCGACGATCTTGTCGGTATCGACGAACCATTGATCGGTCAGCATCGGCTCAATCACGACCTTTGAGCGGTCGCCAAAAGGCTGCATGATCTTCTTCGCTTCGACGTATGGGATGGTCTCGGTGATCTCTTCGCCGGTTTCCTTGTCCTTGCGGGTCACCGCATGGGTGACGGAAAGCCCTTCGGCGTTGATCTGCTCAACCACCCGTGCCCGCGCCTCGAACCGGTCCAGACCGCGCAATTCGTCGGGCACCAGGTTGAGGGTATCGACCTCCGTCCCCGTCCAATCGGCCCCGTTCGCGATCTCCTGCGCGCGCGTCGCTGCCTCGGCGTAGGGGGCACCATCGGCCCGCATGGCCCCGCGCGTATCCATCAGGCGATACATAGGGATATTGCCGCGCTTGGCGACTTCGTAGTCGTTGAAATCATGCGCGCCGGTGATCTTCACGGCACCCGATCCGAAATCCTTGTCCGGATACTCATCGGTGATGATCGGGATCAGGCGGCGATGTTCCTTTGGCCCCACCGGGATTTCGCAAAGCTGGCCGACGATGGGGGCGTAACGCGCATCAGTGGGATGCACCGCAACCGCGCCGTCGCCCAGCATGGTCTCGGGGCGGGTCGTGGCGATCGAGATATAGTCGCGGGTTTCTCGCAGGGTGACGTTGCCGTCCGCGTCTTTCTCGACATAGTCATAGGTCGCGCCACCGGCCAGCGGGTATTTGAAATGCCACATATGGCCGTCGGTTTCGATATTCTCGACCTCGAGATCCGAGATCGCGGTTTCGAAATGCGGGTCCCAGTTCACCAGCCGCTTGCCGCGATAGATCATGCCCTTGTCATACATATCGACAAAGACCTTGATCACGGCATCGTGGAAATCGGGGCTGTTTTCGTGGCCGGTGCGCGGATCGCCCGCCGCGCCCGCCATGGTGAACGCGTTGCGGTCCCAGTCGCAGGAACAGCCCAGGCGTTTCAGCTGCTCGACAATCGTGCCGCCATATTTGCCCTTCCAGTCCCAGACCTTCTCAAGGAACTTCTCGCGCCCCAGGTCGCGCCGGCCCGGTCCGCCTTCGGCCGCCAGCATTTTTTCGACCTGTAATTGCGTGGCGATGCCGGCATGGTCCTGACCGGGCTGCCACAGCGTGTCAAAGCCGCGCATCCGGTGCCAGCGCACCAGGATATCCTGCAACGTGTTGTTGAAGGCGTGGCCCACATGCAGCGCGCCGGTCACGTTGGGCGGCGGGATCATGATGGTGAAGGTCTCGTCGCGGCTGGCATTGGCACCCGCCGCAAAGGCCTTGGCCTTGTCCCATTTCGCCGAAATCCGCGCTTCGGCCCGGCCCGCATCAAAACTCTTTTCCATCGCCCGCATATCCCGTTCTTCAAGTTCAGCGTGACTTAACGGACCTGCGCGCAAAGGCCAAGACTGCCCGCGCCGCGATTTCATCTTGTTTGGACCTCTGGACAGGCGCGGTGCGCTTGATACCTATGGGGCAGGTAAAGTCACGAGAGGCAGGGATGCGACATTTCGGAACCAGCCAGCCGGTGACGCGGTCCGGGGATGCGCCCTTGGTGCGGGATGCGACGGCGCATGGCGGGTAACCTGAGCATATGGCAGCGGCTGCGCGGATTTCGCAGTGCCGCCCCACCGCCACGCCGGCCCGATGCGCCCGCACCGCGCACCCATGTGGTGCTGCTCGATGGCACGATGTCGAGCCTCAAGCGCGGCTGCGAGACCAATATCGGGCTGATTTATCGGCTGCTTTCGGAGGTCGGGTCATCGGCCAACCTGATGATCTATTACGAGCCGGGCATTCAGTGGCGCGGTGTGAAGCGGGCGATCGAGGTGATCGCGGGTATCGGCATCAACCGCCAGATCAAGCGCAGCTACTTGTTCCTGGCGCGCAATTACCGGCCCGGGGACCGGATCTTTCTGATGGGCTATTCGCGCGGGGCCTTTGCGGTGCGTTCGCTTGCGGGGCTGATCGACAAGCTTGGCCTGTTGCGGCCCGCGCAGATCAGCGAAGAGACCATAGCGCGGCTCTATTACCTTTATGAATGTGACCCTGACGGGCCCGAGGCGCAGGCCTTTCGCGCCGCGCGCTGCCATGAAGAGGCCCCGATCACCATGGTCGGTGTCTTTGACACGGTGCGCGCGCTTGGCCTGCGATGGCCGGTGCTGTGGCGGCTGGCCCCGCAGGCACATGCGTTTCACAATCATCGGTTGGGGCCGGGCACGTTGAACGGGTTTCACGCGCTGGCGCTGGATGAAACCCGCGACGCCTATGCGCCGGTGCTGTGGCAGGTGCTTCCCGAGCGGGAAGGCGATATCGTGCAGATGTGGTTTCGGGGCTCACATGGCGATGTCGGCGGCAATCTGGGCGACTGGCACGTGGCACGACCGCTGTCGAATATACCGTTGGTCTGGATGTTGGAACGCGCGGAAAGCTGTGGCATTGCCTTGCCGCCGAATTGGCGCGGACGATATCTGACTGATCCGGCCGCGCCCTCGATCGGAAACAAGCGCGGATGGGGGGCCTTGTTTCTGTATCGCCATCGCCGCAAACCGGGGCAGGACCAATCGGAACGGGTGCACCCGACGGTGGCCCCATATCTGCGCGCGGCAGGAGTGGCGGTGGACGCAGAGGGGCGGATAGGGTCGTGATGGGTTTCGTCGCGGCGTTGCCGCGCCGACCGGGGGGGGGTTTCACCCCCGCACCCCCGAGAGTATTTCTGCAAAGAAGAAGACGGGTACGAGGAATTGAGTCGCGCGCGGATCTGCAGGGTCATCGAATTGCTGCGCAATCCGACCGGCGGTGTTGCCGGCTCAGCGCGCCCGTGGTTTGGCGCGCAGCGTCGGGGGGGCTTTGGATGGATTTTCCGGCCAGGGGTGTTTGGGATATTGGGCGCGCATATCCTTGCGCATATCGGCATAAGATCCGGCCCAGAAGCCGGGCAAGTCCAGTGTCGTCTGGACCGGGCGGCCTGCCGGTGACAGCAACGTCATGCGCAGCGGCAGCCGGTCGGGGCCGATCAGGGGATGGGTTGTCGTGCCGAAGACCTCCTGCACCCTGAGCGCCACCTCAGGCTGATCGGTGCCATAGTCGATTGCGGCACGCCGCCCCATCGGTGTTGTCCAATGCGCCGGTGCAAGACGGTCGAGGGTCTGGGCCGCCTCCCAATCGAGGCTGGCCTTGAGAGCGGCGCAGGGATCGAGGCGGCGCAGATCGGCGGCGCTGGTCAGGCCGGTGAGGAAGGGGGCGAGCCATGTTTCCGCCCGCTCCATGAGGCCCGCATCCGACATATCGGCCAATCCGGCAAAGGCAATCCGGGCGCGCAGAAAGCGCGCGGGTTTGCTCCAGTTCAGCGCGTCGATGCCAAGGCTGCGCAGCCCCTCAAGCAGGGCCGCGACAATGGCGGCCTCGGGGGCGGATTTCCACGGTCTGTCCTGCAGGATCAGGGCCCCGAACTTTTCCTGTTCGCGGGCCAGAACCCGGCCATCACGCCGCGACCAGTGGCAGGTCTTTGCCCAGGCGATCTGATCACCATAGAGCGCGCGCAGGTCGGCCTCGGAAAAGGCAATTGCCTGACGAATGCGCGCTTCACGCGGGTTGCCATCCAGATCGGTGGCCACGATCAGCCGCTGACCGGCCAGCGCATCGCCCTCTGCCATGATCGCGCCCTTGCCACCAGACAGAACATAGCGCGGCACAGCGCCTGCGCGTCGCAACCCGATACGGTCGGGATAGGCCAGCGCCGCCTGTTCCGCCAAGCTATGCGCGGTCCCCCTGGCGAACCGGGCCAGGCGGCGGGCCTCATCGCGGATGCGCGCGATCGCGCCGCGGTCGGCACCCATTGCGCCCGGATTATCAAGCGCGCGCATCCTGAGCGTCAGGTCCACGCCTTGCCCGCGCAGCGGATCGCGGTCGGCCAGCAATGCGGCCAGCCGTTCGGCCCCCTTGCCGCCCGTGGTCAGCATATGGGCCAGACGTGGATGCAGCGGGATCCGGGCCAATGCGCGCCCATGGGCTGTAATCCTGCCCTGATCATCCAGCGCGCCAAGCCCGCCCAGCAGCTTTTGCGCTTCGGCCAGCGCGCCTGCTGGCGGTGGCGTCAGAAAGGCCAGCCCGCCGCCATCGCCCGCCCCCCACAAGGCAAGATCCAGCGCCAGCCCGGTCAGATCGGTGGCCTCGATCTCGGCTGGTGCAAAGGCGGGCAGCGCGCCTTCGCCCCCCTTGGTCCAGTCGCGGTAACAAATGCCTTCGGTCACCCGGCCCGCGCGTCCCCGGCGCTGGTCGGCTTCGGCGCGCGAGACCGGCTCGGTCACCAGCCGCGCCATGCCCGAAGAGGGATCGAACCGCGCCCGCCGCGCCCGGCCGCCATCGACCACCACCGCGATATCGGGAATAGTCAGCGAGGTTTCGGCAATCGCCGTTGCCAGCACCAGCTTGCGCGTGCCGGGGGACTCAGACCTTAGGGCGGCGCGTTGCGCGGCAAGCGGCATGGCCCCGAACAGCTGGTGCAGGGCGATGGTATCGGGCAGGTCCGACAGGAGGGCGGCCGTGCGGCGGATCTCACCTTCGCCCGGCAAAAAAGCGAGGATGCCGCCCGCGGTGTCACGGATTGCGGTGCGAATCAGATCGGCCACACTGTCCTCAAGCCGTGCTTTTGCCGGGGCGGGCCGGTCGCGCCAGCGGGTCTCGATCGGGAAACCGCGCCCCTGGGATGTGATCACCGGCGCATTGTCCAGCATTGCGGCCACCGGGCCCGCATCCAGCGTGGCCGACATCACAAGGATCACCAGATCCTCGCGCAACGCCCCGCGCACCTCCCAGGTCAGCGCCAGCCCCAGATCGGCGTTAAGCGAACGTTCGTGAAACTCGTCGAATATCACTGCGCCGACGCCGGGCAGGTCGGGATTGTCCTGCACCATGCGCGTCAGGATGCCTTCGGTCACGACCTCGATCCGGGTGGCTTTGCTGATACTGGCATCGCCGCGCACGCGGTAGCCGACGGTCTGGCCAACGGCTTCGCCAAGCGTTTCGGCCATGCGTTCGGCGGCGGCCCGCGCGGCCAGGCGGCGCGGCTCCAGCATCAGGATGCGGCCCCGGATACGGCCCTCGTCCAGCAGCGCCAGCGGCACCCGCGTGGTCTTGCCCGCCCCGGGCGGGGCCTGCAAAACGGCGCGCCCGTATTGGCCAAGCGCGGCCAGCAGTTCGGGCAGGATGGGGTCGATGGGCAGGGTGGTCAAAGGCGGGCCTCGGGCTGTTATTCTGCCATAAGCCGTGCGCCCCCGGTCAAGGTCAACACCGGAATGCGGGGCTGGACAATCGGGCTGATGCCGGGGAAAACCGACGCAGGACCTGTGCAGAAAGACCCCGACCGATGCCCGAAACCCGCCTGCCCGATGATCTGCCGGCCCGCATTCTGGCGGGCGAACGTCGGGCCCTTGCGCGCGCCGTGACGCTTGTCGAAAGCACCCGGCCCGATCATCGACAACAGGCGACGGCGCTTTTGGATGCGTTGGCTGGCCATGGGCGGCAGGCGCTGCGGGTGGGGCTGTCCGGCACGCCGGGGGTCGGCAAATCCACCTTTATCGAAGCCTTCGGCATGATGTTGACGGATCGGGGGCTGAAGGTCGCGGTTTTGGCGGTCGATCCCTCTTCGACCCGGTCGGGCGGCTCGATACTGGGCGACAAGACCCGGATGGAACGCCTGAGCCGGCAGAAAAACGCCTTTATCCGGCCGTCGCCTTCACAATCGCATCTGGGTGGGGTCTCGCGGCGCACGCGTGAGGCGGTGGCGCTGTGCGAGGCCGCCGATTTCGACGTCGTGCTGATTGAAACCGTGGGTGTCGGCCAGTCCGAAACCATGGTGGCCGAAATGTGCGACATCTTCGTGCTGCTGCTGGCCCCGGCGGGCGGCGATGAATTGCAGGGTGTCAAACGCGGCATCATGGAGATTGCCGACCTCATCCTGATCAACAAGGCCGATGGCGATCTGAAATCCACCGCAACCCGGACCTGCGCCGATTATGCCGGGGCGCTCAGGCTGATGCGCAAGCGCGTCCATGACCCCGATGGTTTCCCCAAGGCGATGCCGGTTTCCGCGATCGAAGGCAACGGGCTGGCGCTGGCCTGGGAGGAAATGCAGGCGCTGGCCGAGTGGCGGCGCGAGCATGGGCATTGGCAGGCGCGCCGCGCCGAACAGGCGCGGCACTGGTTCGAGGCCGAGGTGCGCACGGGGCTTTTGGCGCAAATGACCGCCAGCCCCGACATTCGTGCCCGGATGGCGGATCTCGGGGCCGAAGTGGCGGCGGGCAAGACCTCGGCGGATGTGGCGGCGGCCGCGATGCTGGCGACGCTGAAACGCTGAATCGAGCGTGGCCATTTGCGGATTATCCGTGGCGGCCTGGTCAAAACATGCGTAGTTTTGCCCGATTGTCACACCGCGCGCATTCCCCTTGCATTTTATCCCGTTTCGGCCCATATAGCGCCGGCGACGTTACCTCTATCGACCAAACTGCTCCTATCGGCTCAGTCTCTCGATCTTGCACTGACTTTGCCGACCTGCCGCATCCCGTGGGCAGTATTATAGGAGAAACGACGATGGCTACTGGCACCGTCAAATGGTTCAACGCAACTAAAGGCTTCGGCTTCATCGCGCCCGATGGCGGCAGCAAAGACGTGTTCGTGCACATCTCTGCCGTTGAGCGCGCAGGCCTGACCGGTCTGGCCGACGACCAGAAAGTGACCTTCGACATCGAGCCCGGCCGTGACGGCCGCGAAAGCGCAACCAACATCGCGCTGGCGTAAGGCTCTGCCCCCAATCTCGGGGCATTGACGAATTGAAAACGGGCGCGCCATAGCGGCGCGCCCGTTTTTCGTTCCGGCCCTACCCCCAGGGCGGGACATAGAAACCGGCCTTGATCTGGTCCATCACCACCGTGGTCTTGAAGCCCTTTATATCGGGGTTGTCATGCAGGAAGGTGCGGGTGAATTCCTCGTATTCCTTGATGTCGCGGGCGCTGATGATCAGCATGAAATCGCTGTCGCCGGTGACGTAATAGGCGCTCATCACCACCGGTTCGCGGCGCACCGATTTCTTGAAATGGTCGATGATGTCGGCGCGTTCGCGCTCCAGCTGGACGGCGACGATCATGGTCAGGGTGCGGCCAAGCTCGGCCCCGGCCACCACTGAAATATCGCCGGTAATCACCTTGTCGCGCCTGAGCCGCGCCAGCCGCCGCTGCACCGATGTCGGCGACAGACCGACACGCTCGCCCAACTGGGTCGAGCTTAGTTGGTTGTTCATCTGCACCTCGTGCAGGATCTTGCGATCCAGATCGTCCAATTTGCTCATGTGACCCGCCCTATGCGCAGAAATTCGTCGGCTGACGGCCAAATTCGCAGAATTCCCCCGCCCATGGCCGTTATGCTGCGCGGGAACTCATGCGAAAGACAAGCCTATGCTGACCAATGACCAACTGGCCCAATGGGACCGCGAAAATTTCTTCCATCCCTCCACCCACCTGGCGCAACACGCGCGCGGTGAAACGCCCACGCGGGTGATCACCGGCGGCGACGGCGTGCATATCACCGACCGCGACGGGCGGCGGATGCTGGATGCCTTTGCCGGGCTCTACTGCGTCAATGTCGGCTATGGCCGCACCGAGATCGCCGAGGCGATTGCCGCGCAGGCGCATGAGCTGGCCTACTACCATTCCTATGTCGGGCATGGCACCGAGGCGTCGATCACGCTGGCCAAAATGATCCTCGACCGCGCGCCGGCCAATATGTCCAAGGTTTATTTCGGGCAGAGCGGATCGGACGCCAATGAGACCAACATCAAGCTGGTTTGGTATTACAACAACATCCTGGGCCGCCCGGAAAAGAAAAAGATCATCTCGCGCTGGCGTGGCTATCACGGTTCGGGCCTGATGACCGGCTCGCTGACGGGGCTCGATCTGTTTCACAAGAAATTCGACCTGCCGCTAAGCCAGGTGATCCATACCGAGGCCCCCTATTACCTGCGCCGGGCCGACCGCGGCATGAGCGAGGCCGCTTTTGCCACCGATTGCGCCGAAAAGCTGGAGGC
>Ga0316204_10007049_pt1 | contig 16770 bp, 12 predicted proteins | sample 6monrhotite_MG_2_FD_205661 | JGI IMG/M metagenome (GOLD analysis project Ga0316204, IMG submission 205661) | Microbial mat bacterial communities from mineral coupon in-situ incubated in ocean water Damariscotta River, Maine, United States -... | ecosystem: Environmental > Aquatic > Marine >... | reverse complement strand
GCCCCAAGCGATCTGGCGCTGGTGCTGGATTATCGTATTCAACATCTGCTGGTGGATGAGTTTCAAGATACCTCGTTTGGTCAGTTTGAATTATTAAAACGCCTTACCGCAGGTTGGCAACCGGACGATGGTCGCACGCTGTTTCTGGTGGGTGACCCAATGCAATCCATTTATCGTTTTCGTGAAGCGGAAGTGGGGCTGTATCTTCGTGCCCGCCGTGAAGGTATTGCCGACGTAGCGCTAACACCGCTGACGCTGAGCGTAAACTTCCGCTCCCAGGCTGGCATTGTCGACTGGGTCAATCAAAGCTTTGCTGAGGTGTTTCCTGATAACGAGGATGTCACCGTTGGCGCTGTCGCATATTCCGAATCGGTGGCCTTTCATGGTCATGATGGTGAGGCGGTGCAGGTCCATCCTGCCCTTGAGCAAGATACGGCAGGGGAGGCCAGTCAGGTTGTTGAACTGATACGTCAGGCGCAGTCAGAAAATCCTCAAGGTACGATAGCTGTGTTGGTGCGCGCGCGTAGCCATCTGGTGGATATCATCGCTGCCCTGAAGGACGCGGCACTGCCTTATCGTGCTATAGAAATAGAACAACTTGGGCATAGACCCGTGGTGCAGGATCTTTATGTGCTGACCCGTGCCTTGCTGCATCCGGCTGATCGGTTGGCCTGGCTAGCTGTGTTGCGAGCGCCCTGGTGTGGGTTGGAACTCGCCGATCTAAATAAACTGGCTGCGCACGATTCAAAGGCAGTGATCTGGCAGCAGTTGCAGGATGCCGAACTGGTCGCTCAATTGTCAGGCCAAGGTCAGCAGCGTCTGGCGCGCCTGCAAACAGTTTTTACACAAGCGATGGCGGCTCGCTTTCAACATGGCCTGCGTCACTGGCTGGAATCAACCTGGCTGCAACTGGGTGGCCCTGCCTGTGTTGAGAATGCCACTGACCTTGAAGATGCAGAGGTGTTTTTCAGTCTGCTGCAACAGCTGGATAGTGCCGGCGGCCTGGATGAGATGAAACTGCTGGATGAGCGCTTGGCCAAGCTGTTTGCCCTGCCCGATATTGCTGCCGATGATCGCCTGCAATTGATGACCATACACAAGTCCAAGGGGCTGGAGTTTGACACTGTGATCCTGCCTAATCTGGGACGCCAGGCTGCAGCCGATGACAGCCCGTTGTTGATGTGGCTGGAACGTTGGTCTGCCGGTGAACATGGTGAACTGTTGTTGGCACCGTTGCGGGCTACGGGTGACAAACACGATGCTATATACAGTTATCTAAAGAGCGTCGACAAACACAAGGCCGAATTTGAGACCGGCCGAGTGTTGTATGTGGCGGCGACACGGGCGCGTAGACAACTGCATCTGCTAGGGCATACCACGACAAAAGATGATGAACTGAAACCACCGCGTTCCAGTTCGTTGTTGTCATTGCTTTGGTCGAGGCTGGAACCTGAGTTTGCCGAATTACTGCAGCGTCAATCAGATATTGATGTTGGCAGCAGTGAGAATGAAACCTCTCTGGTGTCTGAAAACAGCCTCAAGCGCCTTAGCCTGCAATGGCAGCCACCAACGCCCGTTGCCTCAATAGAAAACGCCGACAGCAAAACACAATTTGAAGACGAGACCAATCTTGAATTTATCTGGGCTAGCGAAACCGCACGCCATGTCGGCACGGTGGTGCATGCCCTGTTGCAACGCATTGCCCAACAGGGTCTTCAGCACTGGAATGAGCAACGGATTAATGATTTACAGCCTTATTATCGTGCCAGCCTGTTACGTCATGGGGTAATGCAGGAAGAGCTTGATTCTGCCGCAGAGCGTGTTGAAAAAAGTCTGTTGCTAACCCTGCAGGACCCACAGGGCCGCTGGATACTGGACGGGCAACATCAGGATAGTCAGTGTGAATATGCCATGACGGGAGTTTTGCGTGGTCGAGCCATGCGTATGGTGATCGATAGAGCCTTCATCGATGCAGATGGCAACCGCTGGATTATCGACTACAAAACCGGCAGCCATGAAGGAGGCGAGGTAGAGGTCTTTCTTGATGACGAACAGGATCGTTATCGCAATCAATTACAACGCTATGGCGCGCTGATGCGCCTGCAGGATGACAAGCCGATTCAGCTGGGTTTGTACTTCCCCATGATGCAGGCATGGCGAACATGGAAATATGAATCGTAAAGGAAAATTTTTTGGAACTGCTAAAAACAATTCACGTTGCTTGTGCGCTGTTGTCTATTTCGGGTTTTATGCTTCGTGGAATTTTGATGCTGCGTGATTCGGCCATGCTGCAAATGCGCCTGATCAAGATTGCCCCGCATATAATCGACACCTTACTCTTGGGTAGCGCCATCTGGCTAGCTGTTCAATATGGCCTCAGCCCAGGTGATAATCCATGGCTATTAGCCAAGATTGTTGCTTTGCTTGTGTATATTGGTTTGGGAACGGTGGCCTTGAAAAGAGGTAAAACAAAACAGATACGCTTTGTCGCCTGGTTAGCTGCCTTGCTGGTGTTTGCTTATATCGTCGCAGTAGCGGTGACTAAGTCGCCTTTGGTGTTCGTTTGAGGCAAAGGCTCAAATGTGCCCATTGCTGACGATCGGCTGATGCACTGCAAACGGCAGGTCTGTCGCGAAAGAAGTCAGTCGACTGGAAAAACGCCCAAAGGATACCGTGAACCAAAACAACAAGCTTTGGATTAAGTGGATAACCAATAAAACAGAGAAAAATAGAGGTGCTTTTGAATAGAGCACCTCGATAGATTATAGATTCTAGAGTGTAACCTCGATTCTTACACCCGCGATCAAAGCATTTTTAACTGCTGGATCTGTACCGGGATTAATAATGTATTGCACGTCAGGCTGAATAGCCAACCAAGGAGTAATGGGTGCACGATAGCTTAATTCGATGGCTGTTTCTTTATCTTCTGCACCCGCTAATTGTTTGTATTTATCACCATTGATGGCGGTAGCGACTGCCAGACCAAACTGATCTTCGTCACGACCGGCAAACGGGCCGGTATAAACCAAGCCATAACCTAAGTATTTAGCAAATTGATTAATATCATCGTTGGCTGTACCAAACCGAGCAAATACAGATAGCCCCTGAGCTGGATCGGCAGATTCACGAGTAACTGCGTATTCCCCCAGCAGATAAAAACCCTGGTTATTGCTACGTTTAACCGGGTTACTAGAGCCATCGGTATCACTAAGATCGTCAAACTCTTCACTGAAACGCCATGTGCCTGCACCCAATTTGGCATTTGGGCGTTCGTCGTCTTCTACGGTACTTTCTATTACCATGCCGCCTTCGATGACTGTTAACACACCATCACCGCTATCAAATTTTAGATGAGTACCTTTAGGGGTATCAGGGTCTCCAGGAACTCCATCCCATATCGCAGCCATCGCGTAGCCCTGTTCTCCAATGCTGCTTTTGAAGCGTAGCCCAAGCGAGGTTGTGGGGAATATGGAAGGGGCATTAACACCTGCTTGTGAAAAATCAGGACCGATGCCTTGAGAAGGGTGAATGAATAATCCGGCGCTAGGCATAACGTCAAATTCGGAATTGAGGTCGTAAAGGCCGAATAGCAAGGCCATCTCGTTTTGTCTATCAAAACGCTGTTCGTACCATGCTTCATACAATTTAAATGTATCAGGGGCTGCGATATTACTAACACCTTGTGCGTCACCGGTGTGATCTGTTGGGTCGCCACCACCGTTGCCGAGAATGTAAAAAAAGGCGGTGCCTCCATCCAAGCCCCATAGCTTTTCAGCATCCAGGGTGAGGGCAATATCTGTGTTATCGAGGTATTCACTTTCCTGATTGAGGCCACCGTTAGTGTTACGCCAAAACTCTCCGGTATAAACAATCTCAAGAGTAGCACCAGCTTCTTCCCATGATGTTCGAGACCCACTCCAGTTACCAGTAAATTTATCCCTTTGCATTAGATCGTTAGAACCTTCCTCTGCTTGAACCTGTGTTGATAGGGTGAGCGCCGCAAGAACAGGTATGAAAAATGCCTTTCTTGTGAGAGAAGGAATAATGTATTTATTACGCAGTTGTTGCGATTTTAGACGGCCTGTGCACATGATGATAAAGAGTCCTTGTTGTTTATGTGTGATCTATCAAAATACGTCCACCGAAATCAACGGTTTACTCAATGTAAACTTTAAATACAAGTAGTACGAACCATTTTGGGCATTGAGGAGTAGTCAAAAAAGTGGATTGTTAACGCATAAAATCTGCTGTTTAAATTATTATCAAGGATCGCTTGTAACAGCCGATAAATAACTTGCTTTCAAATTATATTATTGTCTAAACTGCCGCATATGGAATTTTTTCGCCGGATTAACAAACGAACATTGCTGCTGTGGAGCTTATTGCTCTGCCTGTCGCTGCTGTGCGCGCAAGGTGTAGTTCTGCATGTTCATAGCATGGATCACGGTCATGATGATCAGCAGAGCCATATTCATGCGGCTGATGAAGCAAATGATCACGCTCATATGAGTAAAGCTCATTTTACCCACGATACATCTCACAACGATCATCATGATAGCGTCGCATCCGAAATCGATGTCAGCCCTGATGGCCTGTTGAAAAACTCCAGTAACAACATTTTTGCTATAGCTTTAATTTCTTTCTTTTTCATCTTGGTGATGTTTGTTCCTTCGCAACGGCTGATCCATTGCTGTAGGGAAAGCAAACTCATCCTTCACAGAAACTACGTCCTTTCCCCGCCTCTACGGGCACCACCACAGCACTAAAACCCTTCTGTTCATTTCCGGTTAGCGTCGCGCTGAGCGCTCTGCACCGGCTGGTTTTGTCATGCTTTTTTGCCTGACGAGCATCCATTGAATGATTTGACTTAGGAAAATTTCCTTTTTGGGGTTTTCTACAAGTCAGCCCATCTATTGGGCGTGCGTGTAAAGCGCACACAAGGAGTTTTTAATGTGGAAATCTGTTTTTGTCCCAACTGCGGTTGGTAAGCGAGCGGCTGCGTGTTGTTTGTTATTGCCCAGTTTGTTGCTTGGCACTAGCGTAAATGCCGCTCCCAACATAGGGGGTGACACGCGCTCAATTAGCCTGCATGAAGCAGTGACTAAAACCCTCGCCAATAACCCTGATTTACGCGCTTTTGATTATCAAATGAAGGCACAGAAAGGAAGAGTGCAACAAGCGGGTTTAGCCCCAAGTCCTGAGGTTAGCTTCGAACTGGAAGATGCCTTAGGCACCGGCGACCACACAGGATTGACCAGTGCCCAAGCAACCATCAGCATTGGCTGGGTGCTTGAGCGTGGACTACGCCAGCACTACATCGATGCTGCACGCGCAGGGTCATCTCTATTCTCTGTTGAAGCGGATATCAAACGACTTGACGCTGCGGCTGAAACAGCGCGTCTTTATCTCGTTAGCCTGGCATTTCAGGCGCGCATGGTAAACGCAGATAAAACAGTCCAGCTAGCTGAAGAGACCATTGAAGCCGTTCGAAAAAGAGTGAAAGCAGGAAGAACACCTGACGCTGAACTCTCCCGAGCCCAGGCCGAACTGGCGCGCAGAAAACTGGAACGCGAAGACATTGAGCATGAACTGGTTTCCGCAAACCGTCGCTTGGCGGCTCAATGGGGAGTGACCGCACCGAGCTTTACGCGCGTTGCGGGTGACATTATTAACCTACCCAAGGTGGCGTCATTCAAAACACTCCAATCACAATTGCAACAAAACCCTGAGTTTGCCCGGCTCATGTCGGACCAGCGCTTAAAAAAGGCAGCGTTACAACTCGCCCAAGCACAGAACAAACCAAGTTGGCGGGTTAACGCTGGGATTCGTCATATCGGTAGTAGCGACGATGTTGCCTTTGTGACTGGTATCACCATTCCTTTTGGCGAACGCACACGTAATCCGGGGCGTATTGCGGAGGCCAGCGCCAACCTGGAAAAAATCGACCTGGAAGAAAACGCTGCACGCGTTCGTATCGAAACGGCGCTCTATGTGATGCATGAAAAACTGCAACACAGTTTGCATGTGATCAATACCGTGCGAGATGAAATTATTCCACCGCTTGAGAAAGCGCTTTCAGAGACCCGTCGTGCTTACAACCTTGGGCGATACAGCTATCTGGAGTGGCGCAGTGTCCAGGCTGAACTATTGGATGCGCACGATGCACTGATTGAAGCCAGCATTGATGCACACCAAAACATTATTGAAATCGAACGCTTAACGGGTGTGCGCATCGCGCAACCGGTGACAAATCCATGAGGCTCTCTATGAACAACGTTATAAAAACATCCAGACGTGCAATTTGGCTACCCCTGCTGTTGGTCACTTTCCTTACCGCTTGCGGTGGTACGAATTCAGAACAAGCTATGTCGTCAAAAGGTGCCCATGGCGAAACAGCTGAACCGGAAGTAGAAAAGGGTCCGAACAATGGGCGATTGCTGAAGGATGGAGACTTTATCCTTGAACTCGCCATCTTCGAGACCGGTGTCCCCCCTGAGTTTCGCGCCTACGCCACAAAAAGTGGTAACGCATTGAGCCCCGAAGAAGTGAATCTCAACATCAAGCTCACTCGTTTAGGTGGCAAGGTGGATGATATTAACTTCAAACCGCAAGGTGATGCATTAAGGGGCGATACCGTCATTTACGAACCGCACTCGTTTGTCGTCACCATCAATGCCACACATGCTGGCAAAACCCATAGCTGGGAATACGATAACTTTGAGGGCCGGACCAAGATTGAAACGGCAGTCGCCGAGGCGCTGGAAATCGAAACCACGGTTGCTGGCTCGGTGGTGATGCATGAAACCATCACCGTGTACGGCCAAATCAAGGCCAACAGTGAGCGGATGCGTGAAGTCAGTGCCCGTTTTGATGGCGTAATTAAATCTGTATCACCATCCATCGGAGATAAGGTTCGCAAAGGTCAAAAGCTCGCTACGGTTGAAAGCAACGAAAGCCTGAAGCTGTACGACATTACCGCGCCCATCAGTGGTGTCGTGACCCAACGTGATGCCAACTCCGGCGAACAAACCAATGGCCGCCAGCTGTTTACCATTATGGATACCTCGTCTGTTTGGGCAGATCTATCCGTCTTTCCGGGTGATCGTGCCCAGGTGAGCGTAGGAGCCTCCGTCACCATTATTGATGCCGCTGGTAGCGAACCGGTAACTGGCAAAGTATCTCGCATTGATGTGATGGCGCAGGCTAATCAATCAGTGAATGCACGTGTGGTGCTTGATAACAAACAAGGTCTGTTGTTGCCCGGTAGTTTTGTCATTGCGCAAATAGAAGTGGCTGAACATTCAGCTCCTCTTGCAGTAAAACGAAGTGGCTTGCAAGCCTTCCGTGATTTTACGGTGGTCTATGCGTTAATCGGTGAAGAGTACGAAGTGCGTATGTTGGAGCTTGGCCTACAGGCCGGTGAATGGGCGGAAGTGCTTGGCGGTCTGGAACCCGGCACCCGTTATGTCAGCGAAAACAGCTACGTCATCAAAGCGGATATCGATAAATCCGGCGCATCTCACGATCACTAGGGGCCTACCATGCTTGAATATATAATTAACTTTGCACTTGCCCGACGGGGCTTGGTGATGGCGCTGGCCCTCATGATTATGGGGCTGGGCGCATGGAAATTTACCCAATTACCGATTGACGCTGTGCCTGACATTACTAATGTCCAGGTCTCAATCAATACTGAATCACCCGGCTATACACCGCTTGAAGTAGAACAGCGGGTCAGTTTTCCGGTAGAGAACGCAATGGCGGGGATACCAAAACTCTCCTACACACGTTCAGTTTCACGCTATGGTCTGTCTCAGGTAACCGTTGTGTTTGAAGAAGGCACGGATATCTATTTTGCCCGACAGTTGGTCAACGAACGCCTGAGCTCTGCGAAGGCGGATCTCCCCCCTGCGTTAGAGCCGACCCTTGGCCCGATTGCCACAGGGCTGGGTGAAATCTTTATGTTCACCGTTGATGCTGAACCCGGCGCGCTTAACAGCGATGGTGGCCCGGTGACACCGATGGATCTGCGTTCCGTTCACGATTGGATTATTCGCCCCCAGCTAATGCGTGTGCCCGGTGTGGCGGAAATCAATCCTATTGGTGGATTTAAAAAAGAGATACTCGTCGCACCTGAACCGGCGAAGTTATTGGCCTATGGCGTGAGTTACAGCGATGTTTTAAGCGCCATACAAGATAACAACGGTAACCGTGGCGTTGGCTTTATTGAGCATAGTGGTGCGCAATGGTTGATGCGTGTGCCAGGTCAAGCATCCAGTTTGGATGACTTGAACAATATTGTCATTGCCCAACATCAAGGAGTACCTGTTCGCGTTAAAGACGTGGCCAGCGTCAGTCTGGGCAAGGAGCTGCGCTCAGGGGCGGCAACTCAGAACGGCCGAGAGGTGGTGATGAGCACCGTCTTTATGCTGATCGGCGAGAACAGCCGCACGGTTGCCAACGATGTTGCCATTAAATTGGAAGAAGTGAAAAGTAGCCTGCCTGAAGGGATTACTGTCACTGCGGTATACAACCGCACCAGCCTGGTGGATAAAACGCTGGAGACGGTTCAGAAGAATCTGCTTGAAGGCGCACTGTTAGTTATCGTTATTCTATTTTTGTTGTTAGGGAATGTTCGTGCGGCAATATTAACCGCCGCGGTGATTCCGATTGCCATGTTAATGACTATCACCGGCATGGTGCAGACAAAAACCAGCGCTAACCTGATGAGTCTTGGCGCACTGGACTTTGGTTTAATCATTGATGGCGCGGTCATCATTGTTGAAAACTGCATGCGCAGGCTGAGCGAATCGCATCGAAAAGAGGGGCTGTCGCTTAATGAACGTTTGGCGGTGGTATTTGAGGCCACTCGCGAGGTGATTCGCCCGGCACTGTTTGGCGTCTTCATCATTACAGCGGTGTATATTCCCATTTTTGCGCTGGATGGTGTGGAAGGGAAAATGTTCCACCCCATGGCAACGACGGTCATTATTGCCCTGGTTAGTGCGATGATTTTGTCCATCACATTCATACCAGCAGGCGTTGCCTTGCTCTTTAAAAAACCGATTATAGAGAAAAAAAATGTTGCTATTCAGGGGGCACGTTGGCTCTATAAACCCATCTTATCCTTTTCCTTAAAGTTTAGATGGGTGGTTGTTACATCAGCTGTCGCGTTGGTTGTTTTCTCAGGTCTTCTGATTCCCAAGTTGGGGTCTGAGTTCGTGCCAAACCTTGATGAAGGTGATATTGCCATGCATGCCTTGCGCATACCCGGCACGTCACTGAATGAAGCCATCCATCTGCAAAAAACACTAGAGGCGGAGATTAAGAAACTGCCAGAAGTGGAAAGAATCTTTGCCAAGATCGGTACGGCTGAAGTAGCCACCGATGCGGTTCCTCCAAGTGTTGCGGATAATTTTATCATTCTGAAACCACGCGAAGAATGGCCAGACTCTAACAAACCAAAGACGCAAGTCGTCGCTGAACTTGAAGAATTGGTGACACCGATTCCTGGCAATCGCTATGAATTTTTACAGCCTATTCAGATGCGATTTAATGAGCTGATCTCCGGCGTGCGTGCGGAAGTAGCAGTCAAGGTGTTTGGTGATGATTTTGATCAGCTGATTGCCTTGGGTGCTGAAGTGGGCAAGGTGATCGAGGGCATCCCCGGCGCAGCTGATGTGGCGGTAGAGCAAACCACAGGATTGCCGGTGATGACCATTCAACCCAAACGCGAAGCAATGGCGCGCTATGGTCTGAGTATCGTCCAATTGCAGGACCTATTGGCGACTGCGCTAGGTGGAACCGTGGCCAATCAGTTGTATGAAGGCGACCGCCGTTCCGACATCGTGATTCGATTGCCGGAGCGTCTACGCACAGATATCGATGGTTTGTCCGCGCTGCCCGTTATGCTTGCAGATGGTAGTTATCTACCACTCGGTGAAGTGGCTGATCTCGAACTCGTCATGGGCTACAACCAAGTCTATCGAGAAAACGGTAAACGCCGTGTGGTGATTGCAACTAACGTTCGTGGGCGAGACCTGGGTTCGTTTGTTCAAGCGATTCAACAAGCCGTGAAAGAAAATGTTGAAGTGCCTGCGGGTTACTGGGTGGAGTATGGCGGCACCTACCAAAAGCTGCAATCCGCGACACAGCGTCTCTCTATTGTAGTACCGCTGACGTTGGCATTGGTGGTTGCGCTGCTTGTGATGGCACTGGGTTCATTTAAAGATGCCGCGATTATTTTTTCGGGCGTTCCCTTGGCTCTGACTGGCGGCATCATGGCCTTGTTGCTCAGGGATATTCCATTCTCCATTTCTGCTGCTGTGGGCTTTATTGCGCTCTCGGGTATTGCGGTTCTGAATGGCTTGGTCATGATCTCTTTTATCCGCGACTTGCGCATTCATGGCCAGGCGCTTCAAGAGGCGATCATTGAAGGGGCCTTAACACGTTTGCGGCCTGTATTAATGACTGCATTGGTTGCCGCGCTTGGCTTTGTGCCCATGGCATTGAACACCGGCATCGGCTCCGAAGTACAACGGCCGCTGGCGACGGTTGTCATCGGGGGAATCATCTCATCGACCTTGTTAACACTGGTGGTTTTGCCTGCACTTTATCGACTAGTACATGGGCGACGTACTGCCGTGCAGAATTAATAACTGCCGGCAGACAATTAAGTTCTGATTATCAGATTGTTTTTTTAACTAACACATATTGAGAATAGACAGGAGATAAAAAATGTTGAGGAAAACACTAACATCACTTGGTTTGGCCGTGGTAGCAGGCACGCTTATAGCAGGTTGCGCAACAAATGGCATGGCTAAACAGAAGCAGATTTCAATTGAGCGCGTAGACTCATCGAGTGTAAATGTTGGGCACGCGTATATAGATAAAACGGCGGATGGCTTAACGTTAAGAGGCGAAGTCAAGCGCAAAATTCATAGCCATGGAAAGGTTTCTGGGCATCTTCATGTCGAACTGATCAATCCGCAGGGCCAAGTCTTAAAAACCGCTGAGGTTAATCACAACAGGAAAGCGAGTAGCGATCATATCGCTGATTTCAGTACGTTGTTACCCATGGAATTGGCTCCTGGCAGCGTCGTACGCATCATTCATCATGACATGAAGTCTCATATGTCCGATGCATCCGACTCTCAGTGGAAGGACGTCACCGAATAGGCATAGGAGTAAAGCAGGTGTCTTTGTAAGCGACACAACAAAGCAAACGCGGTATCAGTTTTTCACCCTTGATGGTCACTATATCGCGGCCAATTACACCGGCAATTAAACGATCTAGGTGAGCACAACTGTTGTGCTCACCTGGCCCAAACAACTTTAGTCCAATGGCAGCTATTATTAAGAAGCCTTTGAATAAGTGTTTGATGTCCATAAAATACGAACTCAGCGAAAGCGAATTTTTGCCTTCACTTAATCGGATCGGCACTTCCCTACAGATGAGCAGTCACTTAGCTCTTGTAATCTTGACAAAAACTTGGCCCAATATACCGTATGAATACATGGCGCTTACTCAGTAGATCAAGCACCGGAAATAGCCTGCTTGGCCTCTTTCTGGTCGTTGCGCTATTGTTTTCCATCATTCATATCTCTCAACACGATGGTAATGGTAGCGATGGCCATCTTGAGGATAATTGCCAAATTTGCCGACTAGCCCACTTGCAAGGGGCAGATGCGCCGGTGATAACAATTTTTACACCCTTGCTTGTCTGTTTGGGTGCCCTGGTCGCCATTGCAACACGCTTTTTCTCATGCGAACGCCTCCATTCCTGGAATTCGCGCGCCCCTCCCTCCCAACTGGTTTGACTCGGCTTTAATCAGATTTTCTAACTTACTTTTTTGCAGGATAGATGTATACCTGCGTGAACTGTATTGATCTTTTGGGAGAACACACATGCAACAACGTAAACGTTTGTTGGCGGCAGCTGCTGTCAGCCTGTTTTTTATCAATTTCAATATTACGCTGGCGGCCGATCGTGATTCCGCCAAACAACTCTCTATGGCTAATTTGCCTATTCAGATTGGTCTGTCGGGCCTGTTTTCAGCGGGAGGCTCCAGCGCCGATAATGATGAGCTGGCGGGATTACAGGCCGGTGGCCATGACCCAAATCGTAATGGCTTTACGATGCAAAATGTCGAGTTGTCACTTAGCAGTACAGTGGATAACTATTTTGATGCCCAGGCTAACCTGATCTATTTGATCGATGCCGAGGGGGAGACCGTGGTGGAATTGGAAGAGGCCTTCCTGACAACACGGGGCCTGCCGGGTGGATTGCAGGTCAAGGCGGGACAGTTTTTCACTGAATTTGGTCGTCAAAACAAACAGCATCCACACACCTGGGCTTTTGTCGATCAGCCTGTAATTTTGTCGCGCCTGTTTGGCGGGGATGGCTTGCGCAGTCAAGGGGTTCGTTTAGCCTGGTTGATGCCGATAGCGTGGTATTCAGAACTCTATGTGGGTACTCAAAATGCTAACGGCGAGACGGTAACGAGTTTCTTGTTTGCACCGGGAGAAGAGGTCGGCGGTCATCTGTTGCAGAACCGTAGCGCGGACAAAGGCAGTGACCTGCTCTATAGCGCTCGTTGGTTAAATGGCTTTGATCTGTCGGATACAACCAGCATGAATATCGGCGTTTCCGGCCTGGTGGGGCCCAATAGCAGTGGGATGGATACCGACACGGCCATTTACGGCGCGGATGTGTATCTTAAGTGGCAACCCGCTCGATCCCAGCGCGGTTTTCCTTTTGTGGCCTGGCATACGGAGATCTTAAAACGTGATTATGATGCCGGTGATGCTTCTGACCCTACAAACGAAACCTTGAAAGATTCTGGTGGTTTCAGCCAGCTATTGTGGGGCTTTAAGCCAGGCTGGATTGCGGGGCTACGTTACGATTACGCCCGCGCTGACGGCGACACTGCCGCCGATCCTCTGCGTGATAGTCGCAAGCGGATCTCGCCCAATGTGACCTGGTATCCCTCCGAGTACAGTAAGCTTCGCCTGCAATACAACCACGATAAGACTGAGCACCTAAGCGACAATACCAACCACAGCCTCTGGTTGCAGTATGAGTTTAGTATCGGCAGCCATGCCGCGCACACGTTTTAGGAGGTGTGGTATGAGAGCTTATCTTGCTTCACTCTTATGGTGTGTTGCCCTGCTTGCTGTTCCGCAAGCACAGGCAACCTTGCAAGTGGTGACTACCACTCAGGATCTAGCCGCTATTACTAAAGCAGTAAGTGGAAAACATGCTGAAGTGCAAAGCCTGACGCCTGGGACGAGAGACCCACACTTCGCCCAGGCAAAACCGAGCATGATCCGCAAAGTCTATAACGCCGACCTGCTGCTACTCATTGGTGCCGACATGGAAGTCGGTTGGTTACCTGCATTGTTAAAATCGAGCCGCAACTCCCAAGTATTGCCGGGGAATGCCGGTTATTTGGATCTTTCGGCCACGGTGACATTAATGGATAAACCTGTAGGCCCGGTAACCCGTGATATGGGGGATGTGCATACCCAGGGTAACCCCCATTATTGGCTCGATCCAGACAATGGTCGCATAATGGCTCGGGCGATTGCCGAACGATTAGCAACACTTGATCCGGGGCATGCTGACGCCTACCAGCGCAACCTTGTCGCCTTCGAGCAGCATCTGGAGGATAAGATGCGTGAATGGCAAGCCGCACTGGCCCCGCTCAAAGGCGCGAAGGTGATCGCTTATCACACCTCATTAATCTACCTGGCCAAGGCATTTGGCTTTGAGATTGTAGGCAAAGTGGAACCCAAGCCCGGCATTGCCCCCAGCGCCGCCCATTTGAATCGTTTGATCAAGCGCATTGAAGATGATCAGGTCAAATTATTGATCATGGAACCCTATTACGAACAGCGCTCGGCCAAGTTTCTTCAGGACAAAACGGGGATTCGTATCGGCATCGTGCCGCAATCTGTCGGGGCAAAGCCGGGCATTGATGATTACATCCAGTTATTCGACGGCATTGTCTCGGCGTTGAAAGAAACGGATGTGTTGTGATGGATGCTTGGTTAATCCTGCTTCCTGCCAGCGTCATGCTGCTGTTAATGATCCTGACCCACACTTACTTAGGGCTGCATGTGCTGGCGCGTGGCATTATCTTTGTCGACTTAGCGCTGGCTCAGGTCGCTGCTTTAGGTATGAGTATTGCCTTTTTGTTGGGTGAAGAAGCGCACGGTTTTACCGCTCAATTGTATGCCTTTGCGGCGACCTTCTTGGTCGCCGTCGCCTTTGCCCGCTTACGTACAATTCCGAGTAAAACAGCACGTGAAGTGACCATCGGCTGTGTCTATGTGGTCGCCACGGCGCTGTCGATTGTGATTCTTAGTCGCTCCAGCCAAGGAATGGAAGAGCTGAAATCACTGTTCAATGGCAATATTCTGTGGGTAAGCTGGGATGAGATTATCCTTGTTGCAGTGGCCTATACCGTGCTCGCTGTGTTGCATGCTATTTACCGCAAACGTTTTTGTGCCATGTCTTTTAGCGAGGCTGGCGAAGAAAAGTCCTCGTTTCTATGGGAGTTTATGTTCTTCGCTTCATTTGCCGTGGTCATTACCCTAGCGGTAAACCTAGCAGGCATACTGCTGGTATTTGCCCTGCTTATTATTCCCGCGTTTAGTGCCTCGATCATCACCTCATCATTTGCGGTACGATTAGGTTTAGGTTGGCTATTAGCGATTGTCGGCAGCCTGATTGGTCTGTGGTTGGCGTATGGTGCAGATCTTCCAGTCGGTGCAACGGTGGTTTCAGTATTAGGGGGTTTACCGTTGGTTGCGGTGGCCATTATGTACATCAAATCTCTGCGACGTTAAATGCCACAGTTTGTCTGGCACGTTGACCTATGCAGTCGGCTTAAGCCTATCCGTTATACTCGACTTGCTATCAGAAGAAAGGATGTTCGCCAATAGCGAGTATTTAGTTGATTCAATGTGGATATTTATTTTGGGGGGGAGTAACCACTTATTTCTAACATTATTTGACAGTCCGCTTTGTCTAGCAGCAGACCTTCATGCATTGAACCTTGAAGGTCGGGAGATGGCCCAGACTGTGTGAAAACACAAAACCTGTGTCTAAGTCGCTAACTCTGCAGCCAAAGCGTTGCCTAAATAGGCTCTAAACGGTTAGCGCTTACTTTCATTATCATCGTATATTGATGGCCTTTTTGAGAAAGCCTTGCCTGAGGCCGCTATGAGGCGTTGAAGAAAGTTATTTTCATCGGCCAAGCGCAGAAATTACGCCTGCATTGCTGCGATTAAAGCACCAACCCCCATGATGTTCATCACGCGTTTCAGATTATACGAAAGAACATGCAAACTCATCTCTGTACTGACCCGCTCTAGTGTCCTCATCTGAAAATGTGTGTAGCCCATCCATAATTTGATGGTCCCAAAGGGATGTTCGACGGTATTTCTTCTGGATGCCATTCGTTCAGGTTCTTTGTCGATTCTGGCCTCCACAACATCGAGTATCGCTTCGTGTTCCCAGCGACTGATACGCCGATATTTAGAGGTTGTACATTGTGGTTTCATCGGGCAACGAATGCATGCCTTTGCCCAATAGCGTCTAATTGTTTTCCCGGCTTCCTGGCGGCTAAAACGATAGATAGCGGTTTCACCGGCAGGACATTTATACGTGTCATTCTCAGCGTTATAAATAAAATCACGTTTGCCAAAAAAACCTCTGGCTTGATTATTTGAAGTTTGACACTTAGGTAAATACGTTTTAATGCCTGCGTCTTCGCATGCCTTTATTTCTTGTCCATTGTAGTAGCCTCTATCCGCGACAACGGTCAGATTATTAGTGCCAATCGCTTCTTTTGCCTGATTAGCTATGTTCGCCAACTGCGCACGATCATTACCTATATTGGTTGTTTCGTGTGCCGCGATTAAGTGGTTTTTGACATCAACGGCTGTTTGTACGTTGTAGCCAACGATGCCAGCCCCGCGGGTAATCATGGAACGTGAGTCTGGGTCGGTCAGTGATATTTGCTTGTCGGGTGCTACTAGCAACTGGGTTTCAATGTTGTTGAGCCTTTCTATCTCTTTCTTTAATTTTGTGATCTTATTTTCAAGGCGTTCGGTTTTTCCTTTTGAGGCCTCTGATTCTTGCCGATCAACACTTTCTATCTGCACAAGATAGCGTTCAATACTTCCATCTATATCTGCTAATCTGCGTTTTAATTTAGCCTGCGTAAAGTTTTTATCTCGGTTGTTGACCGCCTTAAATTTACTGCCATCGATAGCAACAAAAGCATCCGTAAATAAATTGAGATTTCGACAGACCATGACGAAGTCACGATTGACCAAACGAATAGCCTTGGTATTATCTTTACGAAAATCGGCGATGGTTTTGAAATCAGGCGCTAAACGACCCAGCAACCACATCAGTTCAACATTACGACCGGCCTCTCGCTCTAGGCGACGTGTTGATAGCACCCGATTAAGATACCCGTAGACATAAAGTTTAAGCATGGTGGAAGGATGGTAAGCGGGGCGCCCTGTGATTTCAGGCACCGTTTTAAAACCCATCCTGGCTAGGTTAAGCCCATCGATAAAGACATCAATAACACGAACTGGATTGTCTTCAGCGATATAATCGTCAAGCCTTTCAGGAAAGAGTGTGGCCTGGGTCCGGGCTTCGCCCTCGATGAATCCACTCATGGTGATGCTCCATCTAATCGGAAAATATGATTATATAGCTGTTTTAGTTTTCACACAGTCTGGGCCGA
>Ga0316204_10007048_pt1 | contig 16771 bp, 25 predicted proteins | sample 6monrhotite_MG_2_FD_205661 | JGI IMG/M metagenome (GOLD analysis project Ga0316204, IMG submission 205661) | Microbial mat bacterial communities from mineral coupon in-situ incubated in ocean water Damariscotta River, Maine, United States -... | ecosystem: Environmental > Aquatic > Marine >... | reverse complement strand
GGCATTCAGCGAAGGTGTTATCACAATTAAAATTCGCAATAAATATTTAAAAAAATGCGACGAACTGGATTTGAAAAACTTATGACTAAAAAAAAGAAAACATACAAAGACGTGGCCAAAACATTTGAAGGTAAAAGTCGACGCGATTTAATATTATATATTGATTATCTTTATACTCTAAACAAGAAAGCGAAAAACTTTTCTATTTTTGCTGGTATAATGACGGCTATGTCTATAATATTATTGGTGTATAAATGATTCCTTTACTTGTATTAATATTAAACATTAACGGCGTCGACGTTGGTGAAATCCATAACTTCGACTATCCATTGAACGAAGGTCGTGTTAAAATAGTCACTCACATATTTAAAAACGGTTTTGAATAATGAGTCATAGAAGGGCCGCAAAAAACGACGCGAATCAAATCGAAATGGTCGAAATATTAAGAAAATCGGGATTCAGTGTAGAAACCGGTCACGACGACGTTTTAATCGGTCGTAATGATGTAACACAATGGACCGAACTGAAGAAATCGTCACCATTTGGCAAAAAAGGCAAAATTTTAAAAGGATTTATCAAGGATTCACAGTATAAAATCTTAAGAACCTGGAAAGGCCAATATAATATAATTTGGAGAATTGACCAAGTAAGGGCCTTGTATAATTTAACCGAAAAAAAAGGATTTTTTCCGATTGGATTAACGCCTCAAATGTTTAAATTCCATTATAAAGAATGGCTAACAAAAGAAGAACTAATCAGATTGAAATCACTTCCGTGGTGGTAAAAAACAGAGGTAAATAATGGCTACAATCATAAAACATAAAACAAATGAAGACTTCTTTCACGAGTTACAATATTTTGAACCAGACGACCTGACACCGATTGATATAACAAATATTGATATTTGGGTTAAAATTGAAGACGAAAACGGCGTTGAAATTGCTTCTTATGAAAATGTCGGAAATGTTGCGGCTGGAATTATCAAAACCGAAGCCACCAGCGGCAAATATACAATTGAAACCGCAAAGGAAACCGCGAAGCTTTGGCCAATAGGAAATCATTATGCTGACATATCATACAAAGATGTTAAACACGTTTCAACTGATGATTTTATTTTGAAGGTTTCAAAGGGGCGCGCAAATGTCTAAAAATATTACTAAAATCAGTGAAAACAACAAAACAATAATTGAGTCAACAAAATTAGAGCGCGTCACCAATATTTCATCATATACACCGTCTAGTGACGGCGGTGGCGAAACTGCCGCAAGTATCAAAACAAAGTATGAATCAAATGCTAATACTAATGCGTTTACGGACTCATATTTGACACAACTGGCAAATACAGCGCCACAAGCAACAACATACACCAAAACAGAAATTGACGCGCTTAATTCTGCCATTGTAAGCGGGGTCTCTTTTAAGGCAGCAGTCGCAACATTTGCAGATTTGGCGACAACTTATCCGACACCGTCTGAAGGTTGGGCGGCTGGTGTAAACGATGAAGACAAGATTTATATTTATACAGATTCTGGTTGGATTGTATCAGGTGGTGATTCTGTACCATTAGCAACGGCTTTGCTAGATGGTAAATTGAGCGCGGCTGATTTTATAAAACTTGCATCATTAACAATTGATGGAAGTGGAAATATAACAACGCCAATATTACAGGCAAATGGAACTGGTGTAGTTCAGATAAACGCCAATAATTTAAAATTTGCAACATTTGCAGGAACGTTGCTAGTCACATATAATTTATCAGGATTTAAATTATTAAGAACGGCGGCAATTTCTGGAACTTCGTTTCAATATGATTCTGCTGTTACTGATGCCAGTGCTGAAACAGCAGGATTTTATATTAACAATAAAAACGTTACAACTAAAAAAATTATTAGTTTTGAAAGTAATAATGTTGAAAAGGCTTATATTGATAAAGATGGCGGATTTGTAGGAAACTTTCCATCTTATGATGATGATTCAGCTGCTGGTACAGGTGGATTAACAACTGGTCAACAATATCAAACAACAGGCTCAGGAGCATCACCATTAAATGTTGCTGGAATAGTTATGGTTAAACAATAATCAAAATGGAATGCACTATAGTAAAAACAATCAATAAAGGTATTTTATGAAAATTTTAATATTAATAATAATGTCTATAAATTTAATCTCATGCGAAAACTTTGTTGGCAATACTGCAAAAGACAGATGAAGAAAATCAAGCACCTTAAAATTCAGTTTTACCTGATTTTAATTATTGTTGTCTACCTTGCAGCTTTTTTCGGTTCGATTATATATGTTATTTCTTTGGTGGTATAAATGAAAATAAAAGAAAAGTTAATAAATTTGTATCTCGGTATAGTCTTATTGTCAATGACAACAGGTATTGTATATTTATTTTATAGAGTTGTAGTATTGAGTTTATAAATGGCCATAAAGAAAAAGACCACTAAAAAGAAAGTGACGAAAAAAAAAGTCACACGGAAAAAAGCACCGGTTAAAAAAACCACACGGAAGAAGACCACAAGAAAAGCACCAGCCAAGAGAGTCAATTACACGCCTGCAATTGTTAATCGTTTATGTGATTGGTTAATCAGTGGTAAATCATTAAGGTCTTTCTGTTCCAAAACAGGGACACCATCAAAGTCAACTGTCATGAGATGGTTATTAAAATTTGAAGACTTTCGGGACCAGTACGCGATAGCCAGGACCATGCAAGCGGAAACACACGTCGACGAAATGATTGAAATCGCTGACACTGAATGTAAACAGCCGATTGTCCATGAAGGAAAAGCAGTAGAAGTAAATGGAAAAATCTTGATGACGGTCACGTCTGCCGGTGTTTCACATGCAAGATTGAGAATAGAGACCCGAAAATGGGTGGCTGTTAAAATGGCGCCTAAAAAATACGGCGAACAAGAGAAACACGTCATTAAATCGCCTGAAGGGACCGGCGTTCTAAAAATTCCAACGATTGCGACCATGGACGAATGGGACAAAATGAACGACGAAAACAACGCGGACTTATTAGAAAAAGAAAAAGTTTACAAAGTCGATGAATAGTCAAGCGCTAACAACCAAGACGAAAGAACCTGAATTATTAGATTCTCATGTTGCATGGCAGCCACAAAAAGGCGGCCAATTAATGGCCTTCATGTGTCCTGTTAATGAGATTCTTCTTCATGGCAATCGTGGCGGTGGTAAAAGTGATTTGTTAATTACTCTTTTCTTGCGTGGAGTTGGCCAAGGCTACGGACTGGATTATGTTGGAATAATATTCAGACCAGAATTCAAGCATTTAGCCGACCTGGTCAGAAAGTCAAAAAAGATAATTCCGAAGGTTTTCCCGACTGCAAAGTTCAAAGAATCTACAAATGCTTATATGTGGAAGTTCCCCGAAGGCGAAGAACTTCTATTCAGGCACGCGAAGAAAGCGGCCGATTTCGATGAATTCCATGGCCATGAGATTCCATTTATTGGATTTGATGAACTGACAAAGTTTCCATCGCTTGATTTTTACCATTTAATGAAGACCAATCAACGGTCTCCAGTTGCTGGAATGCCGAAGTTTTTAATTTCAGCCACAAATCCCAGTGGTGTTAGTCATAACGAAGTTAAAGCGTATTTCATAGACAAAGCGCCAGTCGGAAAAATTATCACTGATGAAAGCGGCTTAAAACGTATTCATTTAAAGATTACATTCCTTCAAAATAAATTCATTCAAGTCAATGACCCTGAATACATAAAGAGACTGGAAGCGATACGGGACCCAATGTTAAAAGCTGCATGGTTGCGCGGTGAATGGAATATTATCAGCGGCGGGGCTTTCGATGATGTGTTTGACATATCAATCCATGTGTTTGACCCGACAAAAGTAAAATTTCCTGAACACTGGAAAAAAACAAGGTCTTTCGATTGGGGTTCATCAAAGCCGTTTTCAGTTGGTTGGTGGTTAACTTGCCCCGAAGACACTGTTATTGATTGGATTGGTAATCGCCAAAAGAGAATATCAAAGGGAACAAAAATCCGCATAGCTGAATGGTATGGCGCCAAACCTGGTAAAAAGAACGAAGGTCTACGAATGACAAACAAAGAAATGGCGGAAGGTATAAAAGAACGTGAAGTTGTTCGTGGCTGGATTGGTGACAACTCTGTTCAACCTGGCGCGGCTGACGCTGCCATATTTCCGGACCCAAACAAACAAGAGAAAGGCATTCACGATATTTTCGACAAAACCGGCGTTGCATTTGAAAAAGCGCCAAAGGGACCAGGTTCCAGAATAACTAGAATGTCCTTAATGCGTGACAGGTTTGTCGCGTCTGAACCTGATATAATGGAAGAACCTGGAATATTTATATCTGAAAATTGTCCGAAGTTCATTGAACAAATACCTATGTTAAAGCGTGACGAAAACGACATTGAAAAAGTTGACACTGAACAAGAAGACCATCTTTATGACGAAGCAAGTTATGAAATTATTCACTATGAAACTAATTCGGGAATGTTTAACCCGTAACAATAGGAAAAAGCCATGAAAAAACTATTAACACGAAGAAGATTCTTAAAAAACGCAGCAATGACAGCGGTGGCCGTATCGGTTCCAGCCTTGCCCGTGACGATTAATCCAGTTGTTGCAAAAAATGCAACAACTGAAATAGATGACATTCACGATAACATGACTAGAATAATTCATGAAGGAATGAAAAAGTTTAAAAAAACTATAGAAAAACCACTATATGAAGCCATGGCAGTAGGCGATTATTTTTCAATTGAAGGTGATGACTCAATGTATATTTGTATTGGTGAATCAAAGGATTCAAAAGGTCGGTTCAACGGTTATGACATTAAAAGGATTTCATCATGAATAAAATAAAAGTAAGGTCTGAAAAATTCAGACGATTCAACAGTGACGAATATTATTATTCTGCCACTTGCTTCGGTCATTGGGTTTACTTATCATCTTATAAGCCGATTGACAAAAGAAAAGTTAAAAAGCTTTTAACTAAGAAGGCCAGAAAAGTCCGTGATAATTTCAACAGTTCTGGAACATTTGAAAAACTACTATCGAGAGGTTTGTATAAATGCCGGAAACCGCTTCAATTTCTCAGTGCAGCAAACGCCGATTATAAAAAGCCGACTGGTGTTATTAACATACCGACTGAAGTCGAAGCCACTGAAGAACAAGCGCGCCAAATAAGAACAGCTATAGACAAATTGAATTCAATTCCTGTTCCAAGTGAAAACAGATTGTTCCGTGGTTTACCGTTTAGGGTCTGGCCACATAGTTTTAATTCTTCAGACATGCAAACATTAAATAATAATGCAACAATCAATCGCATGAAAAAACTTGAAGGTGTAGATTTTTCAATCGCAATTCAAGCATTTCGAAAATTTAGTGAAGCATGTAAAAAAGGAATATTAGGAAAATGAAGATTAAAACGACAATTATATTCAGCGAACATTTTGACATGTATGTTTATGAAGTCTATTACAAGAAGCAAGTCTTCGGATTTCAAAGCACAAACAAGCAAGACAAAAGAAAAATTCGAAGGATGGTCCGCAACAGGTTCAAAAAGAAAGCGTTTTTATTAGAAATAACGGTCGGTGGTTTATACAATACTTTTCAGCCTGATAATGTGAATATAACAAGAAGAAGTCATCACATGAACCAGACTGTTGATATTCCAATTATATGCAATAATCAACATTTTCATTTTATAACAGGAAAAAACAATGACAGATAAAAAAGACAATATCACTTCAATAGCGCCAATTTCCGACGAACAAATGATAAAGCGTGCCATTCAAACACTGGAAGACGCAATCGTTGAACTTTCAAAACCAGACTTTAAAGGGTATAATAAGATTTTGATAATTGCCTTGAACGATGCAAATGGAAATTATAACATTTCGAGAATGAAGTCAGGGTTAAAAGACAGTGAATGTATTTCCTTGATAGATTGCTGTAAAACTAACATTAAAAATAAGATGGGAATATCATGACTAAAGAAAAAATACACCAAATTGAAGAAAAACACCCAGATTTCGAAGAACGCGCGGAACATTGGAAAATCACAAGTCTTTTGATGGGCGGAACATTGGCCATGAGAAAAAACCATAACGACACACTTCCGCAATACCAAAGGGAACCAGATGAAAATTACAATGCTCGTGTTTCTGGTTCTGTCTTATATAATGCCACTCGTGAAAAAGTCATAAAGTTTTCAAAGAAACCATTCGCCGAAAAGGTTAAGTTTTCCGCAGACCTTCCGCCTGAATTTGATTTCATTTATAATAATATTGACGGCAATGGATGCACGCTAGACAAGTATCTTGAACAAAACATTAAAAGACGCCTTGTCTTTGGCCATGCTATAAACATGGTGAAAGGCCCTAATCTGTTCGATGATAACGGGGTTAAAGTCAGCGAAGCGGAAGTTAAAAACAAACAGTTATATCCATTTGTGGCAACAATTCATTCGAATTCTCTTATTAGTTGGAGTTATGACAGCCAAGGAATGGAAATGGCCAAAATTCAATATGAAGTCATGGAATACGATGGCGAAAACATTAAAAAGAATTTAAAAATTGATAAGTGGACCCGTAACGATAAAGTCACCTGGACCAAGACGTCAGAACACAAAGACGGATGGACCGCAGCAGCGCCAATTGAGAACGAAATAAAAGAAATACCTATCGTTATAAGTGGTGATTTATATGGAAGGCCTGAAGTCGAAGACATGGCACATTTGAACTTGACACACTTTAGAAAATCGTCGGCTCTTGATTCATATGAAAATTTGGCTTGCGTTCCTTTCTTGTTCTTTAAAGGATTTGACCCTGAAACAACCGAAGTGAAAGTTTCAGTTAACCAGGCATATTTTAACAAAAATCAAAACAGTAACATTGAATGGATTGAATTGGAAGGCGGCGAAGGCTTAAAGCAAGCATCGACAAGCCTTGATAAACTTGAAGCGAAACTTCAAGCGTCAGGCGCCGACATTGTGACAGAGAAAAGCGCAAGCCAGAAAGAAACCACAGCGACTGAGAACGTTATTCATGACGATGACAAAATGTCACCGCTTCAATCAATTGTAGTGGACGAAGTGAACGCATTTGTCAAAATCCTTAGATTCATGTCAATGTGGATGGACGTCAAAGTCCCTGACGTCGCTTTGATTATATTTAAAAATTTCAATATAACCAAAAGAGCAAATACAAAAATCGAACAGTTGTTAAAAGCTCGCGCCAGTGGTGAAATATCAAGAGAAACATTTTTGAAAGGACTGGAAGAAGTTAAATTTTTTAGTGACGATTTTGAAATCGAAGAAGAAATACAAAGGCTGGAAGACTCAAGTGAAATATAATGTTTTTTGATATAGAGACAAGATTTAAACCACGAATTCGAAAAGTCGGCGCTTTGTGGTTCTGTAGCACATGGGATAATAAAAACATTGGAATGGGTTCTACTCCATGGGAATCGTATTTCGTTTTAAAAATGGGAATTAGACAAAAAAATTTAATTGACGAAGGCGTGGCGGCTTTAACTAAAAGATGATTAATCAAAAGATACTCGACTCAATACTTCACCAGTTTATCGGATTGGAACGATTGGCCGGTGGTGCGATTGATAGATTTCTTCCATTGCTGCAAGAAATTGACGAACGCTTAATCGGTGCTTATTCTGTTTCATATGGTGGCAGTCTTGGCGCTCAAAGAAAGTTTATTAATAAAGTTAAGGAATTGAAAACCCTTGCTTATGCAAATTTTGAAAAGGAGTTCACAAAGGAGCTGATTGAACTGGCCACAAATCAATCACAGTTAATGTCTGGCATGTTTTCCGGTTACTTCGGCAAATCGTTGGCCAATTCACCAGGTCAAGCAGCAGTCGACAAGATAATTAATTCTGAAATCCGTGGCTTCACAATGTCACAATGGATTATCGGATTAAAAAATTCAGATATATCCAAGTATGTGGCCACGGCAAAAACGGCGGTCCTGGATGGTTTAACACTAGAACACGCAATCGATTCGCTTGAAAGGCTTCATGTCCGTCGTGACCACAAAACAAAAGCGCTTGTAAAAACTTTAATCACTGGATTCGCAAACAAAGCAAATGTCGCAGTCTTCAGAGAAAACAAAACATTAATAAAAGGCTTCAAACTTGTTGTCACGTTCGACAGTAAAACGACGCCTATTTGCATACAACACAGCGCCGATGATATTCTTTACACGTTCGACAATTACCTGGTTCCGCCTTTTCATGTAGGCTGTCGGACGATACTGGTTCCCGTGACTTATTCATGGCAAGAACTTGGCGCAAGAAATAGAAGAAAGGTCCCTGTCGGAACCCGTCAGTCAATGGACGGCGGAACACCAATCACGAACACGTATCCAAAGTGGTTAAAGGGACAATCTAAAGAAATTCAAGACGACGTTTTAGGCAAAACGTTTGGCAGAATGTTCAGGACCGGAAAATATAAATTGACACGATTTATTGACCCAACTGGAAAATTATACACAATCAAAGAATTATTTAAAATAACTTAAAAGGTAAAGAAAATGGCACTAAAAGCACTTATCAAAGATTTATCAGACGTTTCAAAAGAAATTCAGTCGGAGTATGTGAAGAACACAGACGGCGACGGTTATATTTTGGACGTAATTAAAACAGAAGGCCTGGAACTTCAAAACGTTGGCGGCTTAAAAACTGCATTAACAACTGTTACAAGTGAACGCGATACCATCAAAGAAACATTGAAGTCATTCGGCGAACTTAAGCCGGCCGACGTTCTTCGCAAGATTAAGAGATATGACGAAATAAAAAATCTTAATCCTGAAAAACTGAAGAAAGAAGCAGTCAACGAAATGCGTGAAACTATACGCGGCGAATTTAAAGAAGTGATTAAAAAAGCCACTGACAAAGTTTCAGCTTATGAAAATTCATTAAAGTCCGTGGCCCGCGAATCTATTTATAGTGAGATAACAAAAGCCGGCGGATTTGCTAAAGGTTTAAAGTCTGAAGTCATTGAAAATACAAGCGTTGAAATTGTCGACGGTAAGGCTGTTGTTAACTTTGTGAAGGATGGAAAACAAAGATTAATCTCTGACGATGGTGGCAACACAAGAAATTATTCAACAAAAGATTTTATAAAAGATATGAAAAACGATGACGATTATGGTATGCTGTTCACTACAGGGCGAAAATCTGGCGCGGGTGGCGAAACTAACTACCAGCAAAATGATAAAAATGTTACCTATATAACGCAAGCTCAAGCGGCGTCAGGTGACTTTATAAAGGAAATTAACAACGGAACTGTCCAGGTTAAATAACCCGAAGAAATACCCGAAAACAGCGAGTCTGTTTTCAATCTGTCCAACGATGTTGGAAAGGTCTTGTGACCGCTCGACGAGTTCGAATTAAATAAACAATTTTTTAATAATTCTAACTCGTGAGGTCACAAGATGAATAACTTTATTAACATTATGTACAAAACCATAGCTAGTGGTTTATATTCGTACAGAAAAAAACTCCCTTTCGTCATGTCTGCAAACAGAGATTTCAGCTCTGAAGCAGCGGAAAAAAATGACGTGATTAACGTTCCAATTTCAAAAGCAAAAACCACAAGCGACGTTGTTCCTTCTGGATTGCGTTCTAATACATTGCCGTCAAGCTCTCAAGACAAAGTTCAAATTCATTTGAATCAATGGAAGAAAACAGAATTTTCATTGACTGATAAGGACCTTGTCGAAATTCAAAAAGACAAACATTTTATGCCGATGGATTTCCACGAAGCTATCAAAGCCGAAGCGGAAGAAGTCGAATCATTTGTTGCTGGTAAATATGTCGAGTTCTACAATTACACCGGTACGGCTGCAACCACTCCCTATGGTTCAACTCATGCAGACAGTGTAAACTGTAGAAAAGTATTAAATAATAACTATGTCCCCAAAACTGACCGAACTTTGATTGTGGACGGTGAAGCCGGTGGCAATATGTTATTGTTAGATACTTTTATTAATGCCAGCAAGACAAACGAAAGCGGCGTTATAATTGACGGTGAAATCGGTCCGAAACTTGGGTTTAATAATATTGAATCCGAAAACGTTCCAGACCATATAACTGGCGCGGCCGGTACAGTGTTGGCAGTTGGCGCACAAACGGCGGCAGCGGCAACGGTTCAAGATGGCTCCACAGGTTTGTCGACAACTACTTTAGCTGTTGACGGATTAACCAACCAGCCAAATGTCGGTGACTTGTTTACTATTGCGGGAAATACGCAATCTTATACTGTTGTAAGTTCGACAACTATCGCAAGTACAGCGTCAACATTGACGATTCGTCCTGAATTGGCTGCTGATGTTGCAGACAATGCGGCATTAACTTTCGTTGGAGACCATACATCAAACTTATTCTTCCATCGTGACGCGATAACATACGCAGAACGTTCGCTCGCAATAACTGACCCTTCAGGCGCAATGTTGGCGTCTATGACTGACGCTGAAACAGGTCTTTCAATGAGAATGGAAATCGTAAGAGTTAACAAAGCCACAGTTTATGAAATAGATAAATTGTACGGCGCAAAAGTTACCCGCGATTATGCTGGTGGCCGTTTGTTAGGTTAAAAGAATTTAATCGGGTTAAGTTGACAATGTTGACTTAACCCATTGATTTTAAAAGTAAAATAATTCAATAATTAATTAGGAAAATAACATGAAATCAGATAGAAGAAATAAAAATTTAGAAACTGTTGAAGTGGCCGGCATAGTGGTTAACAAGGCAGATTATAAAGCTGGATTCGTTTTAAATTCGGAATTAGGTCAAACGATTGCGGAAGCAACGAAAAAAGCCAATGACGGAAAAGCTGAAGCGGCAGCAGCTAAAAAAGCTGAAGCGGCTGAAAAAAGAAAAGCGAAAGCGGCTGAAAAAAAAGCGGCTGAAGCAGCTAAAAAAGAAGCTGGCGATAAATAATGAATGTTCCCACTCATACAATTAGAAATAAAAAAGGCGAAACAAGAGTCGTTAATCAATATGATTACCATTCTAAAATGTCCATGTGTTTCGGTGGTGAGTGGGAAATCATTCAATCTGACAATCGCGGATTGAAAGAAGGTTTCGAAGCAGGCAAAGAAAACACCGAACTTGTTCGTGGCCTTGCCAAGAAACGTTTAACCAATCCATTAAAAAAACCAAAAACTAGTCCAATTATAATATTATGACTTTAATCGCGACACCAATGGCCACAAACGCCAATTCTTTCGCCACTGTCGTTGAAGCTGACGCGTATCACGATGCACGTTTGCACAATGCCGAATGGTTGGCAATAACCGACGTGACAGACAAAGAAAAAGCTTTAATATGGGCGACTAGATTGTTGAACGCTTTAACCTTTCGAGGTTTAAAAACTACAATTGAGCAATCTTTAAAAATGCCGCGCAATCAGACATATGACGACGACGGCAATTTGTTAAATATTGAAATTATTCCAGACGAAATAAAAAACGCGACCGCTGAACTTGCTTTTTTGCTTTACATTAAAGACACCACAAGGGCGTCAGGTGACAAAGGCTTTAAAAGTATTAAGGTGGCAGTAATAAACCTTGTTATGAACGCAGACGACAGGAACGAATCGATTTCTAAGTCAACACTTGATATGATTCGGCCATGGTTGGTAAGTTCTTCAAGCAAATCGGTGTATAAGGCGTGAGTATTTTTAGTGATGGTGTAAAAACAGCTTTTTCAGTATCGGAAGCGCTTGGACTTTTAAAAAGTGCTGTCTTTGTATCTGACGCAGAAACTTCAGTCTATGACGAAGATTCAAGGGAATACATTTCAAACGCGGAAAATGATTCGGCCAAAGTTTTGAAATATGATTTCGAATCCAACAAAGTAAATGGCGACAGTGTCCAGAAAGGCGACGCAAATATTGCGGTCCAGGTTTCTGACCTGGAGAACGCTATATATGAATTTATTACAATTGGTTCGGAAAAGTGGACCATTAAAAATATTGAGACTGACCCGTCGGACTCTCTTAAAATATTTCATGTGAGACTGGCCAATGACTGAACAATATGAAGTTGATAAAAGGATTGAAAAAGAATTTATTGCAGAATGGACGAACGGGATTCCTTTTTTCTTTATGAATGCACCGTCCAAGAAAATGCCAGCAACATACATTAATGTGTTGTCAATGACTGACAGCGAGGAAAATATTTGCATTGGACGCGTAAGAACATTTTGTTCGTTGATTGGTGAAATTAGAACACCTTTAGGCGTAGGCGTACAAGCCGCTCAAGAACTGGCGTCAACATTTAGAAATATATTTAGAAATAACGATATTGGCGGAATAAGTTTCACCGTTGGAAAATCCGAACCAGGTGAACGTGGTACACATTATGGAATAGACGTCATGGTTTCATATGATTGGGATTCTAATGTGGTGTTAACATAATGATTGAAACAGAATTCAATTCAAATACTATAGACTTAATTATGGACGGTTTGGACATAACTGTCGCAGAAGCAAGAAACAAAATAACATTAGATTTTTTTACTGGTGTAGTTTTTAGAACACCAGTTGACACGGGAATCGCGAAACATTCGTGGAATATTTCGATTTTACGTCCCGACAAAAGAGTTCCGACGGTAGGCAATAAGAACAATCCGCCAACACCGGAAATGAATGACATGTCACAACAACCAGCGTTTTGTACGTCAAGCCTGGTTTATATGCCACCACTGGAAGACGGTCATTCAAAGCAAGGCAAACACATGGTCAAACGGACCATAAAAGAAATTATTAGAAAACTACCGAGGTAAAATTATGAGTGATTCAAATAGAGGACGGTTATCATATAACCGAAAATTAACAAGTGCAATCGCGACAGGCGCACTTCAAACCGTCAATATGTTGAACGAATCGTTTGCCGGTACTAAACAAACTGCACAAGACGACACGATTCGCGAAGACGGAAACGAAAACGGCTTGATTATGTTAGACATGCAAGGTTCTGGCGGTTTTACTGCTGAATTTGGACCTGATTGGCATGACGACTTTTTTGAAGCGGCGCTTCGTTCAGTTTATGACACACCTGTTTCAATTTCTGAAATAACATTAAGCATTACAGCGGGAACACCGGCAACACTTGACGATTCTGGCAGTGGTTTGGCAGTTTTAGAAGTTGGCGATATTGTGTGGATTGCTGGATTTACAACAGCCGCCAATAATGGGGCTTGTTTTGTTTCAGCAGTTGCAGCCGGTTCAATTAGTGTTATTCCACTGGACCCAACACAAACGATGGTAACGGAAGCCGCTGGCGATTCGGTAACAATTAAAACAACCAGAATGATGAACGCAAACGCGAACAACTTCTTTGATTTTGAAAAATTATTCGGCGACCTTTCGAACGTATATCATACATATTTAAATCAGCAATTAAACACGCTGACTGTTGAATTTGGTGCCGGCGCCAAAGTTGCTTTTTCTGTTGGCTTTATAGGTGATAAACACAATACAGCAGCCGCGACAATCGGTTCAAGTTATGTGGCTCAAGCAACGTCGAAAGCACTTAATCCAGAAAATCATTTTCTTGGTTCGTTGGTTGGCAATAATGGCGCCGCAGTTGCGCCAGTCGGTTCATGTGTCACAAAAATAGCAATCACTATAACCAATACAGCAAGACGAACAAAAGGCTTAAGTGACGTTTGCTTCGGAAAAGGTTCTTTCAATGTACAAGTCAATCTTGACATGATGTTTGAAAACAACGACCATTATGAACAGTTTGTCAGTCACAATGAAGTAGCTATCGCGACAGGTATCGCAGACGCTTCTGGCAATGGATACGGCTTCCATTTTCCCAAGTTGGAATATGCTGACGCCAAGGTCAATATTTCTGGAAAGAATGCTGACGTTCCGCAAACATTCCAGGCTACTGCATCTTGGAAGTTGGTCGGCGCTGAAACGTATACAATGAAAATTTGTAAACTTTCACAATAGTAAAAAAACAATCCGACAATAGAACAACGTGTTTTATTGTCGGATAATTTAAATTAAAACAAAGGTTAAATAAAATGTTAAAAAATTTCCGTGAAGTAGTTGAGGTTAAAGAAGTATTTAAAAAGCATAACAACGCTGTAATATTTCCATACGGTTCGGCAACGTGGTCAATCAAACCATTAAGTGACAAAGGCTTTCAAAAGCGCTTTGATGTTTTGATGAAGCCATACAAGCGATTGGCTGCAAAAGGTAAAGTTGACGAAGAACGTTGTTCAGAACTTTTAGCGGTTGCATTGTCTGAAACAATAGTGACAGGCTGGGAAGGTGTATACATTGATAAAGAAGACATGAACGAAGATTTTCCAAATTGGAAATATAAAGCCAATGAAGAAGGTCAATGCAAAGTTCCATATAGTCGCGAAAATTGTTGTCTTATTTTAAGCCATGTTAATTATAAAGACTTATTGTTATGGGTCAAAGACATGTCCACAAGTGAAGCGGATTACATAATTAAAACGGAGAAAGACAACGCAAAAAACTAAGTGACTTCATGTTCTACCAGTTAAATTATGCAGAACATGAAGAGCATTTTAAAATGGCCAGACGCTTCGGACTTAAAGTCGGGAAAGAAAAGCCAACATTGAACCTTGATACTTGCGACGTTTACGAAGCGCTATCATTTTTTAAAAACCGCGAAAATGAAATGATTAAATTTAGTGGCGTAGGCGGAAAAGCTGGCGCCACTGATATTGAATCCTGGTTAAGAACCTTTTCAACTTTCGACGGGACAACAAAACAATTTTTGAGGTTGTATCTGTTAGCTGAAGACATGCTGACACCAAAAAAAGAAGATGAGTAATCAAGATAGAATAACAACAATTGGAATGAAAGTTGACCCGAAAGGCGTTAAGTCTGGCGGTCGTCAAGTTAAAGACGAATTAAATGATATTAATCGAGTCGCCAAAGGAACAAAGGGACTTGTAAAATCTCTTGTCGCTAGTTTGTTGGCCATTGGAGCAGGTTTCAAGTTGAAAGATTCAATCACCGAATTCGCATTATATCAACAAGGTTTGAAAAATGTGGGTACAGTTGCCAGCGCGACCAGTTATGAGTTGGTCTTGCTGGACAACACCGCCAAAAGTTTGGCAGAAAAAACAAGATATGTGCCTGAACAAGCAATCGAAGGACTTTATTCTTTGGCCAGTGCTGGCCAGTCGGTCCGTGAACAAATAGCAACGCTTCCAAATGTTTTGGATTTGGCTGAAGCTGCACAAGCAGACTTGGCAACAACCACAGGCCTTGTAGTTTCTGCAATGGCACAATTCAATATCGGCGCTGATGAATCACAAAGAATCGTCGACGTTTTAACCGCTTCAATCGCAAACAGTTCAACAAATGTCGAAAGGCTTTCAGTTGCATTGAGAAATAGTGGCGCTGATGCAAATGCTTTTAATCAAGATTTCGAATCATCAGTCGCAGTATTATCAATATTAACAACAGCATTCCAGAACGGTGAAAAGGCCGGAACCGGTTATAAAACACTATTGTCTTCGCTTTCTAAGAACGCCGGAAGTCTAGGCGTAAACATAAAGGACTTAAGTGGCGAAATGCGTCCACTTGGTTTGATTCTGGACGATATAAAGGCCAAAGGCTTGCCAGTGGTTGACTTAATGCAAAAGTTTGGCACTGAAGCCGGTTCGTCGCTTGCTATTTTATTACAAGAAGGCTCGGAAGGAATTCAGAGCATGACTGATAAGTTAATAAGCAACGGACAAGCTGCCGAAACTGCTTCAAGTCAGTTGGACACATTAAAAGGTGACTGGGACCAGCTTGGAAGCGCTACCGATTTATTAAAAATTGAAATCGGCGCATTGACTGAAAAAGGATTAAGGCCATTTATTCAAACTGTCACCGAAGCAGTTAAATCAATTCGCCAGAGTTTGCCGGAAATAATTGAAATGTTTAAAACATTTGGTTCGGTCTTGCTTGGTATATTTGGCGGAAAATTAATACAGGGAGGAATCGCACAATTTGCAAAACTGGCCGTAACATTCAAAGCCACTGGCGCGGCCGCTTTTATATTACGGGCCAAGTTCATCGGTGCGACAAGTGCTGTTTTATTATTCAAAAAAGCCGGAAACGGTTTACTTGGAATATTGGGCGGAATACCTGGTGTTTTAATTACTGCAACAATTGGACTGAATTCATATATTGATAGTTTGATGGGCGCCAAAGGCGGGACCGAAGAATGGAAGGACGAAACAAGAAGATTAATCGACACCATGGCTGAATTGAACCTTGAAAGTCAAAGGACTGTTATTCTTCAGTTGATGAACACCGTTACAACTTACACAATCGCACTTGATGAAATGCGACGCGGTTCCGAATGGTTTGGCGTTGACTTTTCAAAAGGTGGTATTGATTTATTACAAAACAGACTTGACGGTTCACAACAAAGATTGAAAGAAGTGACAGACTCGTTTAATGAAATGAATGAAGCTCAAAAAGATACTATAAAATCAACTAGTAATTTGTCGGACGAAACCGGCGGATTGACTAATAACATAAAAATCGAAACAACTGCGATTAAAAACTGGTTAAAACAAGCAAAAGAAAAAGAAAAATCATTGTTTAATTCTAATAAATTACTTGAATTAGGCGAAAAGCTTTATATTAAATATACAGGAAAACAAGCGCTTGCGATAGCAAACACACAAGCCGAAAAAGATGAAATAAATGATTTAATAGGTTCTCAATTGGCCCTTATTGATTCAAGG
>Ga0316204_10007046_pt1 | contig 16780 bp, 10 predicted proteins | sample 6monrhotite_MG_2_FD_205661 | JGI IMG/M metagenome (GOLD analysis project Ga0316204, IMG submission 205661) | Microbial mat bacterial communities from mineral coupon in-situ incubated in ocean water Damariscotta River, Maine, United States -... | ecosystem: Environmental > Aquatic > Marine >... | reverse complement strand
CCCAGGTACTCGCCATAGACGCCCCCTCCCTCGCCGGCGCTGTTGCGCTCGAAGAGGCCGCCTTCGATGGTCACGTCGCCCTCCGAGATGCGGATCGCGCCGCCCTGACCCGTGGTCGCGTTGGCGACGTTGTCGCTGAAGGTGACGTCAGCGAGCTCGCTGTCCACCTCGTCGGCGTTGGCCGGGTACATCATCACGGCGCCGCCGTCGTCACCGGCGACGTTTCCGGTGAAGCGCGCCCTGGTGATGTCGACGACCCCCTCCACCCAGATGGCCCCGCCGTCGGCGTCGCTGGAGTTGTCCTCAAACAGCGCCTCGGAGTCTGCCTCCTCGCCGAGCGCGAGCGGGCCGTCTCCCCAGATGGCGCCGCCGTCGGAGCCGGCGGTGTTCCCGCTGAACGACACAGCTCCCTCCAGGTTCAGCGACCCGGTGTTCCAGATGGCGCCGCCGTCCAGGCCGGCGACGTTCCCGCTGAACGTCACGTCCCCCGCCAGGCTCAGCGCCCCGGCGACCCACAGCGCGCCGCCGTCGTAGTCCTCCGTGACGTTCGCGCTGAACTCGACGTCCTCGAGATCGAGCGCGCCGACCACGTAGACGCCGCCAGCGTAGTCGTCCGCCGTGTTGTTGACGGCGTAGACGTCGCTCAGGCTGATCGTCGTGTCCTCGGAGACCGCCGCGAGGTAGAGGCCGCCGCCGCTGCCGTTCTGATCGTCCTCGGTGTCGTTCGACTCCAGCACCAGGCCGCTCAAGCGGATGTCCCCGCCCGACCAGGCGTAGGCGCCGCCGCCCGAGTAGCCCGAGGCGTTGTCATAGAGGTTGGCGTCGGTGATGGCGATGGCCCCCGAGCGCACGGCGTGGCGGTCCTTGGAGTCCACCGGGTAGGTCTCCGTGTAGAGCGCGCCGCCGTCGTCGCCCGCGCAGTTGCTCCAGAGGACCGGCCCCCGCATGTCCAGCTCCCCCACGACCGCGTAGATAGCCCCGCCGCGCTGCCGCGCGTAGTTGTCCTGGAAGATGAGCCCGTCCGGGTTGACGGACTCGCAGGCGTCGTTGGTGAAGGTCGCTCTGGCCGACGTGCTGTAGAGGTAGAGCGCGCCGCCGCTGCCGCCCGCGATGTTGCGGTCGGGAGACGACTCGATGGGATCGGACGCGCCGACCAACGGGTCGACCCTGCACAGATCCAGCGCGTCGCCGGCCGCGCCGCCAAACCGCGAACAGTGCACCAGCACCTCGTCAATGACGCCGTCGGCGAAGAGCGCCCCGCCCGCCCCGGAGATCGCCGAGTTCCCAACGAACACAGTGTTATCGAGGCAGAGGGCCTCATCGCAGAGCCCGAGCGGCCAGTCCGCGTCAGCGCCCTGACCGCTGAACATCACCGCGCCGCCGGCAGCCGGCGCGGTGTTGTCGGAGAAGCTCGAGCGCACGATGTGGAGCTGGGCGCCCTCGATATAGAGGGCGCCGCCGTCGGTCGCGCTGCAGTTGTCGAAGCTGCTGTCCGAGACAGCCACGCCCACCATCTGCTCCGCCAGCACGGCGCCGCCGTCTCCGGTCCCCGCGATGAGCGCGTGGAAGCTGCTGTCCTCGACCACCAGGGAGCCGCCCTGGAGCTCGAGGGCGCCGCCGCTGCCGTCCGAGAACGCCAGCCCCCGCACAATCAGCGCCTGCCCGGGGGCCATCGCCATTGACAGGAAGCGATCGCCAGCGGGCTCCAGCGTCGGCGTGACCTGCGTCTCATCCGCGCGCAGCGTGACCTCCCTCAGCGCCGGCAGGGCGGAGATGTCCACCGAGACGGACTCGCTGTAGACCACCCCCGCCTCGCCGCCGCGCACGACGATCTCAAGCGCCACGGAGTCCAGCCCGCCGCAGCCGGGCTCCTCACAAGTCAGGCCCAGCGAGCAGTCCGCGAGCTGTCCCATGGCCTGGCCGATGGTGGCGAAGGGGACGCCAGCGGAGGTGTCCGAGCCGTTCGTGCCGTTGCGGAGCCCGTCCCACTCCTCCCCGCTGTAGGTGGCGTCGACGTAGAGGAGCAGCCGCTCGTCGTCCTCCTGATAGTCAAAGCCCCCGCCCACCTTGCCCGGGAGGTCCACCCGCTCCCCGTCGCAGTCCCAGTCGATGGTGTCACAGCGCTCCACGACCCCGGGGTTGATCGCCTCGCCGCTCCCCCGCGTATCGTCGCAGTCGCTGCCGCTGGGGCCGCCGTCGTAGCCGTCGCCGTCCACATCGGTCAGGTCCGCGCCGTCGCAGTCATTGTCGATGCCGTCGTAGTGGTAGGACTCGTCCCCGTACTCGTCGAGGCCAGGGTTTCGGTCGTAGTCGCAGTCATCACAGTCGGACTGCGCCAGCAGCTCGTCGGGGGCGTATGCCCAGTTGTCGCCGTCGTAGTCCAGCACATCGACCAGGCCGTCACAGTCGTTGTCGATGCCGTCCGTGGTCCACCTGGGGGGCTCATCGCACTGCGCCTGCTTCCCGGCGGCCCGCTCCCAGACCATCGCGTCCCCCGTGAACACTGTGGTGATCGGCGTGTCTTCGGAGAGGCCGTCCTCCTGCCAGGGGTGGATCTCGCTGGCGACCTTGCCGATCTCCGGGTCGTCGTCGTCCGGGGTGTCGTCACAGTCCGCGAGCCAGCTCCTGTCGTGGCCGACGGTGAAGACACAGTCGACGCTGAGCCATCCATCACCGTCAGCGTCCGTCTGCACGTCCGGGTTGTCAGGCGCGCAGTCCTCCTCGTCCGGCTGGCCGTCGCCGTCCGAGTCGAAGCGGGTCGCGTACAGCATGGACGGCAGGTCACACCCCGCGGTCGAGGACAACACCAGCAGCGACGCCAGCGCCTTGATTCGTACCACTCTCATGTTCACCTCCTCACCCTGCTTCGATATCGCCACCCTGACGCGCTCACCCCGAGCCCAGCGGACCAGGGCGCCTCAGCCGTCAGCCCCACGGACAGGTAGGGGTCGAGGCTCACCCGCAGCTCGCCTGAAGACAGCGAGACGATGGGCAGCTCGGCGCCCAGCATCCCGCCGCGAGCGCGCAGATCCACGCCGGCCCAGACCGGTATTGGATCCGCGCCGCCGGTCGCCTCGACCCCAACCTTCAGCAGCACGGTCGGCTGCAGCGAGGCGCCGTGGACCGCGACCGCGAGGCCGCCGAAGGGTCCGTACTCAGCGCCGCCGCGCAGCTCGACAGCGGCCCCGGGTGACCACCCGAGCGCCTCGTCGAAGGCCGCGCGGATGGTCCCCCCGCCGCGAGCCGCCAGGAACCAGCGATCCGTCGCGAGGGTGATGTCCTCGACGGTCTGGAACTGGTACCAGGGGAGCTCGCGCTGCAGCCCCGAGAGGTCGTCGTCGTGGCCGGGGGCGAGCAGGGCGGGCGCGTAGCCGTCGGGGTCCAGTCGGTTGAAGGCCAGGGTCAGGCCAGCGCCCGCGAACAGCGGCGGGCCGACCTCTGGCGCCCGCGGCACCTCGACGATCCCCTGAAGAGAGATCACCTGGGACGCCCAGGCCCCGATCAAGATCTCAGGGTGAACCTCCAGCGCGCCCGGGGACTCCCAGAGGAGGCCCGCGCGGAGCCGAACGCCGCCGACCGCGCCGCCAGCCGCGGGCAGGAACTGCCCCGCGCCCGGGTCGTAGGGGGCGACCCCCAGCAGCGCCGCCTCGGCGGCCAGCACCGGGTGCCAGGTGCGCAGCGGGGCGCCGGTCCAGCTGACCCCGGTCAAGCCGAGGCCGCGCGGCGGTGAGAGCAGCGGCTCCTGGCTGGGCGCGTTGCCCTCGCTCGTCCAGGTGTCGAAGTGGGAGCGCCCCGGGAGGAACTGCACACCCGCCCCGAGCTCAAAGGACAGCGTCCTGGAGAAGCCCACGCGGAGCCCGACGCCGACCTCGCCGGCCGCGCCAAAGCCCAGCGCGTAGGCGGCCGTCGCGTCCTCCAGCACATCGCCGCCGAGAGAGAGGCTGCCCGTGTAGACCGGGGTGACCGCGCCCGCGACGCTCCGCGCCCAGACGACCCCGCCCACGCGACCCTCCCGGCCCAGGTACATGCGCTCGAAGACCTCGCGCTCACGCCCCAGCTTCAAGTAGGTGATGTACAGCTCGGGGGACATGCCCAGCCGGGTCGCCTCACGCACCAGCGCCAGCGAGAGCACCCCGTCCGAGAAGGTGATCGTCTTGTCCGCGATCGCGGCGACCTCGGACGGCCCCGCGTCGAGCTGCTCGTCGGGGTCGATCGCGTCGGCGACGACGGGCCTCGAGCGCCGGATGTCCTCCTGCTCCCGGCGATCGTTCCACTCCGCCAGCCGCTCCGCCAGCCAGCGCGCGGCCTCCGCCGGCGGGGTCTCCGCGGGGGCGGAGATCACCAGCGGCTCGAAGTCTGGATCCTGCTCGATGAAGCCCTCCACGTTGGAGTAGCGCAGCTCGATCAGGTACTCGCCGATGTCCGGCTCGTAGAGGTAGGTCGCGCCGACGACGTGCCTCGCGACCAGCTCCGGGCGCACCTCGTAGTAGGCCTCCCACAGGTGAGCGGCGCAGAGCAGCTCACAGGTGGCCGCGTCCTGGTGAGACTCGCCGTCGCAGTAGCGCAGATACGCCTCGGCGGTGCGGTAGCCGCCCGCGTCTCGCAGCGGCGGGACCGCGTCGATCGGGATCAGCAGCCCCAGGTCCACGAGCTCACCCTCCAGCGCCGCCTGCAGCGCCTGGGATTGAGCGGCGAAGTGCCGGGGCTCGTCCGCGCGGACCCCGGTGAAGAGCACCTGTCCCCAGGCCCCTGGCGCCAGCGCGGCGATGGCGACGAGCGGGCTCACCGGACCTCGACCTCTCGCAGGGTGGTGGAGATGTTGCCGTCCTCGTCCCAGAGCCGCAGCACGAGCAGGTGCCGGCCGACCGTCAGGTCGTCGACGCTGAACTCGACGCGGTCCCCGGTGACGGTCAGCGGGACGCCCAGGACGTCACCGTTTCCAGGGACCAGCGGGCCGTCCCAGACGCTGGACCATATCGCGAAGACGTCCCCCTCTCCGGCGCGGGTGATCTCCGCTGAGAGCGGGATAGGCTGCCCCACCTCGAAGACCTCATCCTCCAGCGGAGACGACACCAGCGCGGTCGGGGGCGCCAGCGGGGTGACCGTGAGGGAGGTGGAGCCCACGCCGCTGGCGGCGACCCCGTCGACGGCGAGGGCGACGAGCACGCGCTCACCGGGGGTGTCGAAGTGGGTCCGCAGCCGCCCGCGACCGTCGACCATCGCCACCCCGGCCTCCCCGCTGTCCAGGTCCGAGAGCTGACCGTCCAGGTCGGAGTAGAGGACGATCCAGCCCGCGTTGTCCGAGAGGCCGGCGGCGTCCGTCACGGCGACCTCGATGTCGACGGCCTCGCGGAGCCGCACCTCTCCCTCTGAGAGGGTCACCGTGACCTTCAGGCTGTCCTGGCTGTTCGCCATCGCGGAGCCCGAGAGCGCCGCGGTCACCAGCGCGCCTGTCCAGATGCACATCATCATCATCCCTCCTCCTCGCAGAGCTCACCGTCCGTGACGCACACCCGCACCGAGTCGCTGCCGACCCCGCCCTGTTCATCCTCCACGTCGACGGCGATCGTGACCCAGGTGGGACCGTCGACCTCGCGCTTGTTGAAGAGCCGGAACACCTGCCCGATGTCATCCGGCGTCAGCGCCAGATCCGTCTCGGATGAGTCGTCGTAGTAGGCGTTGGCTTTGAGGGAGCGGGACGGCGTGAAGTCATCCTCGACGTTCGCCAACACGTAGACCGGATCGCCCGGGAAGAACACCTGACCGTCATAGGGGCGCCGCAGCGACACCGAGGGCCGCTCGTCCGGCTGGATGACCAGGGGGACGTTCGCTTCGCTGCAGACGTCGTTCTTCTCGTCACAGCGATCCTCCTCGCCGGCGGGCCTGAGCTCGCCAGCGGCGACCTGGAGGATCCAGTGGCAGGCGCTCGCCGAGAAGTCGACCGCGAAGATGTACACCCCCTTCCAGTCCTTCCCCTCGCAGGAGTGGATCCCCTCCCGCTCCTCCAGGTCCAGTCCGCTCGCGCAAGTCAGCGCGGGCGCGATGCAGTCGAGCCCCTCGTTGTCCGCCTCCTCGTCGATCAGGAGCGCCACCGCGACCTCCCCCTCGGAGCGCATGTCGAGGCGGGTGATCGCGACGATGCTGCGGTGCTCGCGGTAGGCGTACTCCGGCTTGGGGGCGAGGACCTCGATCGCCGGAGGGGTCTCCTCGCGAAAGAGCCCGTAGTCGTTGTTGTCACAAGCCATCAGAAACAGAGCAATCATCGCCGCCTCCTGCAGATCGCAACGAGCAGTCCCAGCCACCACCACCCACCCTGGGGGGCCACGGCGCAGCGCGCCGTCTCCACCTGGATAATCTCCAGCGATACATCCCCCGCCTCCTGAGGTTCCTCCACCTCCGCCCGCGGGCGCGCGCCGGGGAACTCACCCGGGTCGCTGTCGTCCTCATCACCGTCTATCTCGCGGAAGCCGTCCAGGTCGTTGTCGACCCGATCTTCCGGGCACCCCTCATCCCGCCACCCATCACAGTCGTTGTCGACCCCGTCGCAGCTCTCCAGCTCCGCGGGAGAGACGCCGTCGTCGAGGTCATTGCAGTCCGGAGGCTCCGAGCTCCAGGCGCGGGTCTCCGCGCAGTCGGGGGTGGTGTCGACGTAGCCGCCGCAGGTGGTGAAGCCGTCGCCGTCGCCGTCGGAGGTCTCAGCGTCCGAGTCCTCGTCCACCACCCCGTCACAGTCGTTGTCGACCCCGTCGCAGACCTCCTCGACGTCCGGGGAGCTGACCAGGCCGCTGCCGGCGCTGTCGCAGCAGTCTCCCGAGATCTCCGTGTACCCGTCCCCGTCTTCATCGGCGTACTCCTCGATGTTGAGCTGAACGACGGGCCGGTAGACGCCGCCGCTGGTCCGGTCGACGACGGGGACGCTCCAGTGGGTCGAGGCGGGCTCCGCGCCCATGACCACCAGCCCGTAGGCGGACAGGTAGGTCGTCGGCTCGACGAGCCAGCGCTCCGCCAGCGCGTGGATGTCGACTGACACCCCCCCGGTGCAGCCCGCGAGCGACTGCTCGATGACGACGTCGTCGTGGAAGGTCGGGAGCTCCTGGTCGTTGCTCTGGGAGACCGTGGCGGCGAGGGCCACGCGGACCGTCGCGCCCACCTCCGCCGGCTCCGCCTCACAGGTGAAGTAGAGGACCGCGCTGGTGAGCTGGTAGCGGCTGCTGCTGTCGCTGTCGAAGAGGCCATCCCAGTCCGGCTCGGTCAGCACGAAGCCCACGCAGGCGTCTGTGTTGGAACCCAGGCACTCCGAGCTGTCGACCCCCACCTCCACGCGGCCAGTCGGGGACCAGATATCCGGCTCGTAGTTGACGCCTGCGAGCGCGACTGAAGAGAAGAAGAAGATCACGGCGCCTCCGCGGTGTAGCGCAGTTCCAGAACAGCGGCGTCGGTCACCCAGCGCCAGGGAGAGCCCTCATCGGCCGACGGCACCACCCACAGGCCGTCGCGCTCCGGGGCTTCATCGAGCAGCTCAAGCACGTCACAGACCAGCGCGTCATCCTCTGGTGAGGAGGTGTCCACGTCGCAGGTGATCGCCTGGGTGAGGGCGGCGTCCACGTCCTCGCCCCAGGTCTCCGAGCCGGCCTCGTCCCAGCCGTCGATGCGCTGGAGCGCGAGCTGCTGCTCACCCTCCGAGCCGCCGGCCTCACCGACGATGCTCAGCGTCGCGGACTCCAGCTGGTAGCAGGCGTCGTCAAACGCGGTCGCCTCGCCGATGGGCAGCCGCAAGGCCAGCGCGGTCGGGACGAGCTCCTCGCCGGCCTCCGGCGCGTAGTACCCCAGCGTCGGGATGCCCGTGGCGATCTCCAGGCTGTCCCAGGTGACGGCGACGATCTCGTCCGCATCCCACACCAGCCCGTCGGACACCGCCCCGCCGGTGTCACCGGTGTCCGACTCCGCGCAGACGGACTCATCGACCGACTTGTCACAGTCTTCGTCCTCGCTGGTGTCACACAGCTCCAGCGCGCAGGGGTTGATGGCGGCGGCGCTGTCGTCGCAGTCGCCCGCGGCGGCGCTGGTCCCCGGCGGCGCCAGGCAGGCGTACACCGGATCACCGAGCGCGGTCCCGTAGCCGTCACCGTCACCGTCCTGGTACCAGGTGAGGGTGTCCGGGTGGCTCAGCGAGATGAGGGGGTCCTCGTCGTCGATGAGCTCATCACAGTCATTGTCTATCCCGTCGCAGATCTCCTCCTCGTCCGGGCTCGTCGCCGGCTCCGAGTCGTCGCAGTCCCCGCTGCCGACGGCCTCGGTGCACGCGGCGTCCTGCTCGCGGTCGCAGTCGACGCCGTCGCCGTCCGCGTCGAAGTCGCTGGCGCCGTCACAGTCCTGATCGATCCCGTCGTACCAGGTCTCGTCCGCGCCCGGGTTGACGTCCTCGTCGCCGTCGTCGCAGTCTTCGCCGCCCGAGCCCGCGAGCGCGTGACCGTCGCCGTCGCGGTCATACTCGTTGGTGGGATCACAGTCCTGATCGATCCCGTCGTACCAGACCTCCGCCGCGCCCGGGTTGATCGATGAGTTGTAGTCGTCGCAGTCGTCGCCGCCGGCGTAGTAGTTGAGGTACCCATCCGAGTCCGCGTCCTCAAAGTCACAGTCCCCGTCGATGTCGTCGAAGATGTCGTCCGCGGCGCCCGGATAGACCTCGGGGTCGCTGTCGTTACAGTCCCCGCCCCGGGGCGTGATGCACGCCTCGGAGATGCTGTCGACGCAGTCCGCGTCCAGCTCGGACTCGCAGTAGCAGTCTCCGTCGTCGTCGTACCACTCGGTATCTTCGTCGATCTCACCGTCGCAGTCATTGTCGACGCCGCGGCCGCTCGATGCTTCGCCGACCTCATCAGCGCCGGGGTACCGCGAGGCGTCGTCGTCACAGTCATCCGGCTCGGCGCCGACGATGCCCTCACAGGCTGGATCATCGACAAAGGAGGCGTCTTCCGGCGCGCCGCAGAGATCGCTGATGTAGCAGTCCCCGTCGACGTTGCGGCACCCCGTCAGGCCGCCACCGCTGGCCTCGATGAGATCCTCGAGGTCGACGTTCTCGCGGTGAATCAGCGGCAGGGTCGCGCCGTCCGCCTCGCCCCAGCTCCAGTAAGTCGTCGCGACGCTGGTCCCCTGATCCTCAACACAGTCGCTGATCGTTTTCCCCTCAGAGGTCTCGTAGGGGATCACCAGGCAGAAGGCGCCGGCCAGCGCCGAACAGTAGTCGGCGGGCTCACAGCCCTCGTCCACCTCGGGGTCGCAGCAGGCCGGGTCGTCCGGATCGGCGCCGCAGGTGTGCACCGCCCGCGGGTCCACCATGCACGACTCCGGGTAGAACGACAGCGGCCACTTGTCGGAGGCCGCCTCCGCGATGTCGATGTTCACCTCGAAGCGCGACATGTCCCGCTGCAGCTCGACCGGATCGAGGTCCAGCAAGCAGGCCCCCGTCTCCGCGAGCTGCGCCGCGCCGTAGCTGAAGAGGTGCTCCGTATCCACGGGCGTCACCGGGCGCTGGAGGGCGCCCTCGCAGCTGATCCCGTCGATCCCCGCCAGCGGCTCGAGCAGCCAGTCGGTGAGCCACTGGAACCCCTCCTCCAGCGCGACGGGCTCCTCCGCCCCGGCCTGGCGCGCGAACAGCGCGAGCAGCGCGATCGCTCGCTGCTCCGCCGAGACGCTCTCGGCCCCTCTGCCCTCCGCGAACCGCAGGGCCGCCTCCTCCTCCACGACCTGCTGCTCCCAGCGCTCGAGCAGCGCGGTCACGTCGGCGTTGAGATCGGTGAAGCAGCGCTGGGGGCGGAGCGTATACGACAGCAGGATCGGGAGCCGGACGCCGTTATCTCCCCAGATCCACTCCTCGTTCAGCGTCGCCGGGTTGGCGGCCACGGGGTCCACCGCCAGCGTCGCCTCCGCGACCAGCGCCGACAGCTCCAGCAGGTAGGGGAGCGCGGCCACGTCGGCGGCGCCGTCGAGCGACGCGGCGCTCCCCAGCCAGGGCGCCTCAGCGGCGCCCCGGAGGAGCACCCCCCGCGTCACGCCGAGCCCGGCGTCGATGGCCGCCGCCCGGTAGGAGTCCTCCAGGCCGTCCTTCTCCCCGACGCAGTCGGCGAGGAGCTCAGCGGGCGACGCCCCGCCGGCGGACGCGGCGCGCTCCCCCGCCAGCGCGCCGACGAGGTGAAGCAGGGTCGTGTCCGCGAGCGAGCGGTCGGTGGGATCCTGCTGGCTCTTGAAGCCGTTCAGGGTCGCCTCCGCGACGATCAGCAGGCGCTCCTGGAACGCCGCGGCGGCGTTCAGGATCCGGATGTCTGTCTCCGTGGGGCCGCCGGCGCTCCCCGGACCGCCCGCGTCGCTCAGCGTCCGCAGCTCACGGGCCAGATGGTTGATGGCCCAGGCGCTGCGCTGGAAGGCGTCTTCAGTGGGCTCTCCGACGGCCTCGCCGCTGGGCCGCACCCGGTCGGTGATGTCGATCGCGAGCGGCGTGCTGTCGATCGACTCGCTGTACACCTGCAGGGTGTAGCGACCCGCCGAGAGCGCCGGAACCCGAACCTCCAGGCGGGCGTCCGAGTCCTCCTCACGCACCACGCGGGCCGGGCTCGGGGTGTCGTCGAAGAGCACCACGGTCAGCGCCTCGTCATCCAGCGAGTCGAAGCAGCCCGAGAGCTCCAGCAGCGCCCCCGCCTCCGCCTGCCCGTGGACGGGCTGCGCGTCGACGAGGCACAGCTGTGACAGCACGCCGGAGTCGTCCGGAGAGGCGCAGCTCGCCAGGAGGAGCCACATCACCATGACCACCGCCCCAGCTCCAGGCCGATGCTGGCGGTGACCGCGTAGTAGTCGCGTGTGTCGAAGCCGTCGTCGCCGCTGCTGTCCAGGGCAGCGCCGACCTCCATCTCGACCCGATCCCGGAACCCCAGGAGCTCGAAGAAGAGCGTGCCGGAGGTGCGCAGGACCGACAGCGAGCTGCTGGCGTAGATGGTGGGGTTGCCCGGGGCTCTGCACTCGGGGTCGGCGTCGGGGTTGAGCTCGGGATCACAGCTCTGGCTCTCCGGCCAGGTGTGTGTGCGGGTGCCCCCCGCGCCGCCGCTCAGGGCCCACATCAGCGAGCGCCGGCCGAGGTGTCCGCCGAGGCCGGCGCCGGCCAGCCCGCGGTAGCGGAGCACGGTCGCCTCGCCAGCCTCAAAGACCGCCGACGGACCGACCTCCAGGTGAGCTCGCGCCTCGATCTGAAGCTGAAACGGCGGCGGGAGGTTGAGCGGGTGCAGGCGGGCCACGGCGCTCAGCTGCGCCAGATCCCACAGCGCGGGCTGGTTGTCTATCAACCACCCCTGATGGCTGCTCTCCTTCTCATTGCCGAAGTCGTCAAAGACGAGCGCGTCATCATCCGAGTCCGAGCTATGGATCGCGCCCGGCGCCTGCGCGCGCTGGTATCCCAGCCCCAGGCCCACCGCGGCCTGACGACCGACCCGACGTGCGCCAGCGGGGATGCGGTGGCGGGCGAACATGCCGTCGTTGGTCTGTGAGGTGCGGAGGTACTCCGGCACGGCGCCAGCCAGCACCGGCGCGTCGGGGAACGAGTCCCACTGCCGCCGATCTTCGACCGGACTCCAGTCCTCGACCCGCCCGACTGGTCCCGCGGGCTCCCCGTCAGCGTCCACCCCGAGGTGGTACAGGTCATACAGGGTCTCTGAGCCGGCGTGAGGGATGCGCAGCTCGATGTCCCTCCCCTTCAGCAGCCACCCTCCCTGCACATTGACCTCAGTGACGACGCCGTCCGCCAGCGCCCCTTCACCGTCCGCGCCGGCGACCGGGACGGCCGACTTCTCGACCACCACAAAGCGCCCACCCAGCTCACTGGACAGCGACAGCACCTCCTCGCCGTGACCGTGCCGCAGATCCATCAGCACGGCGTGCTGGTTGCTCCCCGGCGACTCTGTCTTTCCGTCGAACTCTCCGCCGCGCGTGGAGTTCAGCCAGTAGTGATCCGACAGCTCCGCGAAGGTGATTCGCTGGTCGTGGTTCTCATCGGCCGCGCCCATCAGCCCCGAGAGCACGACGTGGGTGAGCGCGCCGCTCCCGAGCTCGCGGAGCTCGGGGACCACGCCGGCCGCCCGGAACACCGCCACCCCTCGCTGACCCTGGATGACGCGGGGCACATCCGTCGCCGGGTTGACCTCCCGCCCGCCCCGCTCGTCGAAGCCAGAGGCGTAGCAGGAGTCCAATACGACCACCACCAGCTCGGCGCCAGCGTCCTTCAGCTGATCAATCAGCTCCTGAAATCCCGGCTCGCGGAGGGCGGGTCTCGACGCGCCCTCGATTGTCTTCGCGTGGAGGATGTCGTCGGCCAGCATCAGGCCCTGATACACCCCGTGCCCTGCGAAGTGGACATAGACGACGTCCGTGAAGTCGTCTCCCCGCCCGCTGGGTGGAGGGGGCGCACAGTCAGCCGGGGCCTCCCCGGTCTTCAGCCCCCCGATGCGACAGGCGGTGTCGTGGAAGGCCTGCCGAACCCCGGCGACCGTGCTCTCTCCGCGAGTCACGCTGACGGTCTCGCCGCCCTGCGGCGCCGGGGGAGACGCGCCCGGCGGCAGGAGCGTGGTGATCAATGACGCGGGCGTGTGCCGCGCCAGGAAGCGCTCGAAGCGCAGCGCGTCATTGAGGGTGAAGTCCAGCGGATCCCCTCCCTGTGGATCAGCCGAGTAGGGGACCAGCTCCAGGCCCCGCTCGCTCCGGGGGTCCACCCCCCTCGGGGGCTCCACGAAGCTCCCGTTCTGCTTGGGGAGGTTGTCGTGGGCGATCAAGATGCCGTGGTAACGGTACCGCTGGCCGGCGGCCCGGGCGTCGGTGGTGAACACCAGGGCGCCGCAGAGAGCCACCCCGAGGGTTCCCGCCCGCTTCAGTAAATTGTACATTGCAACCCCGTTCTCGGCGTCATCTTCCCAGCTCTACCCTGAGATTTCAATGACTCCGCAGCAACTCGCTGGTCCCTGAAGCAATCCGGAGGACTTCCCCAATTGGGGGTGGACTCTTTCTGCTACAACCAGTACGGACTCACTGTGCTCATCATCCTCTGCCAAGATGGCGCCCGTCGACACGGCGGTACGCTCGTCGCGAAGCTCGTCGACCGCGGCGCGAGCGTGGGCTTCGTCGAGTGCTTCGACAAGTGCGAGACCTGTGAGCGGCGGGTGCTGGCGCGCATCGACGGGGCCAGCGTGGCGGCGAAGGACACGGGGGCGCTGCTGGAGATGGTCGACGCCCTCTTACAGCACGAGGAGGGCGAGTGAACTGGTTGGCGATCGGAGCCACGCTGATGGCGTTGGCGGTGGGCCTCGGGGCCTTTGGAGCTCACGGACTGGCGGACAGGGTCAGCCCGAAGGATCTGGAGATCTGGCGCACCGGCGCGCACTACCACATGATCCATGCCCTCGCGCTGGTGGCGCTGAGCGCCAGCGGTCGGGCCGCCGACACCCAGCCCGCGAGCTGGCTGCTGCTGGCAGGGATCGTGATCTTCTCCGGCTCCCTCTACCTGCTCGTCCTGACCCAGCAGCGCTGGCTGGGGGCCATCACCCCCATCGGCGGCCTCGCCTTCATCGCCGCCTGGATCGTGGTCGCCGCGCGCGCCGCGCAGGGCGGCTCCTGATGCCCGCCGCTCCGCTCCCCCACGACGAGTCCGAGCGCATCTCGGCGCTCCGCGACCTGCAGATCCTCGACACCGACCCCGAAGAGGCCTTCGATCAGATCGTCCGCCTCGTCTCCCGGCTCTTTGATGCCCCCATCGCGCTGGTCTCATTGGTGGACGAGGACCGCCAGTGGTTCAAGGCCCGCGTCGGGCTCGGCGCCATCGAGACGCCCCGCAGCCAGGCCTTCTGCGCCCACGCCATCCTCGACGACGTCCCGCTGCTCGTCCCCGACGCCACCAAAGATCCCCGCTTCTCGGACAACCCGCTGGTGACCGGCGCCCCGGACATCCGCTTCTATCTGGGTGTCCCGCTGATCACGGATGAGGGCGCGCGCATCGGCACCCTCTGCGTCATCGATCAGGAGCCCCGGACCCCGCCGCAGGATCTGGTGACGCTGCTCCAGGAGCAGGCGCGCATCGTGGTCGCCCAGCTGGAGCTGCGCCGCGCCAGTCGCCGCCTGATGGAGCACAATCGGGCGCTGGAGCGCTCCAACGAGCTGCTGAAGAGCTTCGCCCACGCCCTCGCCCACGACGTCATGAGCCCCATCCGGCACATGGAGTTCTTCCTGGGTGAGCTGGTGAAGGTCGTGCCGGAGGCCGGGCAGCAGGATCTCACGCTCGTCACCGGCGCCGCCCAGCAGCTCAAGCGGCTGGTGCTCGCGCTCCAGGAGTACGTCATCACCGGCGGCCTCATGACGATCGCGCCGGTCGACCTGAGCCTCACCATCCTCGCCGCGAGCGCCGGCCAGGAGGGGCGCCTGGAGGCGATCGGCGCCACCCTGACGATCGGCGAGCTGCCCGCCGTCATGGGGCACGGCGACCACCTCCAGCGGGTGTTCACAAACCTCCTGAGCAACGCCATCAAGTACCGCTCCGATCGCCCGCTCACCATCGACATCAGCGCCCGGCCCGTCGACGCCGGCTGGCGAATCGAGGTGCGCGACAACGGCCAGGGCATCGCCCCCAGATTTCAGGAGCGCGTCTTCACCCCGTTCGAGCGCCTCCACCGACAGAGCGAGGTGCCCGGCAGCGGCCTGGGCCTCACCCTCTGCAAGCAGGTGATCCTCTCCTGCGGTGGTACCATCGGCGTAGACAGCGAGGCCGGGGTGGGGAGCACGTTCTGGTTCGAGCTGCCCGCCGCCTGAGATCAGGCGAAACACCTGAGGGCCCGCATCGGTAATAATCAGAGACGTAATAATCAGCGACAACGCGCTGAATCTCCCACACCCGACGGGACGCCATGCTGACGGTCTACCTGTCTTCCTTCATCTTCGGGATCATCTTGATCCTCGCGTCGCTGGTGCTCGGCGAGAAGGAAGCCGACCTCGACGCAGACGCGGACATCGATCTGCACCTCGATATGGACGTCGACATGGACGTCGACATGGACGTCGACGCCGATATCGACATGGATCTGGACGGGGATCTGGATCTGGACGCGGACATCTCCGGCGACGGGGACTTCAGCAAGGACTTCGAGAAGGACATCGCCGGCGGCGCCCTGCCCTTCTTCTCCGTGCGCTTCTGGACCTTCTTCCTCTCCGCCTTCGGCCTGACCGGCGCCCTGCTGCTCTGGCAGGACATCCCCACCCTGGTGCACCTGCCCATCGCCCTCGTCACCGGCGGCTCGATCGGCACCCTCATCTGGTGGGTCTTCCAGAAGCTCAAGCAAGGCTCGGTCGAGACCACCAGCCTCGCCACCATGCAGGGCCAGGAGGCCAGAGTTCTCCTGGCAATAAACCCGGGCGGCATGGGGAAGATCAGGCTGACGGTCGAGGACCGACACATCGATCTCCTGGCCACCACCAAGGACGGACGCGCCCTGAAGCGCGGCGAGCAGGTGCTGATCGTCTCCATGGACGGCCCCACCGCCTGCGTCACTCCCATGGGGCGCCTCAACGACAGCCAGGACAACAGTGAGAAAGACGACGAGGCTTCCGCGGACCAGAAGAAGAAGCTCGCCGCTCAAAACGCAACCCGAACCAGGGAAATCTAAATGGAAGTCATCGCTGCCCTAAGCGCGATCGCCATCATCATACTGCTGGCCGTTTTGAAGCAGTTCATCATCATCGTCCGTCCCAACCAGATGATGGTCATCTCCGGGCGACGGCGACTGCTGACCGACGGCAGCCAGGTGAACTACGACGTGAAGCCCTCGGGGGCCTTCTTCCGCAAGCCCTTCGTCGAGCGCGTCGACCCCATGGACATGCGGAACATCCCCATCGATATCCGCATCACCAACGCCTACTCCGAGGGCGGCATCCCCCTCGACGTGCACGCCATCGCCAACGTGAAGGTGTCGGACGACGACACGCTCATCAACAACGCCATCGAGCGCTTCCTGGGCCGGGACATCGGCGACCTGCGGCAGGTCGCCAAGGAGACCCTCGAGGGTCACCTGCGCGGCGTGCTGGCGACGCTCACCCCCGAGGAGGTCAACGAGGACCGCCTGAAGTTCGCCGAGGCCATGAGCCGCGAGGCGGGCGAGGATCTCACCAAGCTGGGCCTGCACCTGGACACCCTGAAGATCCAGGCCGTGGACGACCAGATCAACTACCTCGCCAGCATCGGCCGCCAGTCCATCGCCCTGGTGATCAGGGACGCCGAGGTCGCCGAGTCCGTCGCCAAGTCCGAGGCGGAGCAGCAGGAGGCCAAGGCCCGCCAGGAAGGCCAGATCGCCAACGAGCAGTCCGAGAGCCTCGTCCTCCAGAAGCAGAACGAAGTGCGGCGCATCAAGGCGGAGTTCGAGGCCCGCGCCAAGGCCGAGGAGGAGACGACCGAGCAGGCCGCCCTGGAGGCCCGCGCCAAGGCCGAGCAGAAGCTCCAGGAGATCCGCCGAGAGGTGGAGCGGGTCCGCCTCATCGCCGACGTGGTGCTGCCCGCCGAGGCCAACCGGGACGCCGCGGCGCTGCTCGCGCGCGGCGAGGCGGCGGAGATTCAGGAGAACGGCCACGCGCTGGCCATGGTGCTGCAGCTCATGACCAAGGCGTGGCTCAAGGCGGGCGACGACGCCAAGGACATCTTCCTCATCCAGAACCTGGAGCAGGTGCTCACCACCGTGGTGGAGCGCGTCAACGCCGTGGAGATCGA
>Ga0316204_10007045_pt1 | contig 16781 bp, 17 predicted proteins | sample 6monrhotite_MG_2_FD_205661 | JGI IMG/M metagenome (GOLD analysis project Ga0316204, IMG submission 205661) | Microbial mat bacterial communities from mineral coupon in-situ incubated in ocean water Damariscotta River, Maine, United States -... | ecosystem: Environmental > Aquatic > Marine >... | reverse complement strand
TCATCCCCCGCAAGCATGAGATTCGTCAACCACAGGGTCAAGCAATCAACAAGGCGCGGCTGTCCGGTGTCCGTGGCGTCAAGTGCAGATGCCAAATCCAGATCGACTTGCAGTGTCGTCCATTCTGGTCCCCGCCGCGCAACATGGGCGTCAATACGAGCGGTCATTTCTGCATCAAAGGCTTTGGCCGTCGCGATATAAACCGGCTGTGCCCCCAGTTTTGTCGCGAGCCGCTCTGCGATGGCGCTTTTGCCAGATCGCGTGCCACCAGTGATGAGTATCGACTTTTTCATAGGGCTGTGACATTGCAGAATCTTCGACCAAAGGGAAGATGTTGGTGGCGGTAACTGACAACATTGTTGAAACGCGCATCGCCAAGACGTTCGGTCACTTTGGCGAATGGCTACAGGGGCGCGTCGGGACCAAGGGTCCGGTTGCGTTGATCAGCGTGCAATGCCCTCAGTTTTGGGTGCGGGTCAGCCGTAAAAAGTCAGAAAGCTTCCAGTATGCCGACGTATTGCCGTGCCTGCCGCGCGACGCCATGAAGGCCCTTTTTGCCGCCCTGCAACAACCGCATACAGGGGTTTTCACCGTCAGCTCCAATATGCAGTTCGGTGCGGGGCTTGGGGCATCGACGGCGTCATTGTTGGCCGCAGCGCGTACGATTGCAGATTTTGGCGTCCAAACGGATGCTCTCGCGAAAAGCATTGTCGCGGTCGAGGGTGCTTCTGACCCCCTGATGTACGACGCGTTTGACCGCTTGCTTTGGGCGTCGCGCAAGGCAGAAATCTTGGATCGGTTTGCCGCGCCGCCTCTGTTTACGGTTTTGGGTGGCATGTGGGGCGCACGGCAAAAAACCAACCCGAACGACCAGAATTTCGCGGATATCTCGGATCTGCTAAAGGCTTGGCAGACGGCGACCAGCGCCAAGGATCATGCGAAAACGGCTGAGATCGCGACGGAATCCTTTAGACGCACATCTGAGCTTCGGCATGGCGGTGACGACCCGACCTTGGGCATCGCTCGCGACGTGAAGGCCCTCGGAGTCATTCGCGCCCATACCGGATCTGCGCGTGGTTTTCTGTTTAAATCCGACGCCGCCGCTCAATCAGGATTGAACCTGCTGGCCGAGGCAGGGTATTCAGGGGTAACCACGTTCCAGACCGGAGGCACCCTTTGACGATTGCTGCGATACTACTTTGCGCTTTGGTGCTTGACGCATGGATTGGTTGGCCGCCAGTCCTTTTTGATCGTATCGGACATCCGGTAAGCTGGTTGGGCAAGCTGATTGGTCACTTTGATACCGCCCTCAATCGGCGCGAATGGCATACGGCCACGCGTAGGTTGATGGGCGCAATCACGGCCTTGTTTCTCATCGGCTCAAGTTTTTTCATCGGTCAGTTTTTGCAAACCCTTTTTGGTGACGGGATCGTCGGGTTCATTCTGTCCGTCCTAGTGGTGTGGCCGCTTCTTGCGGTGAATTCGATGTACACCCACGTCGAAGACATCGCCGTCCCACTAGAAGAAAACCGCATAACCGAGGCGCGGGCTGCCGTCAGCTTGATCGTCGGTCGCAACCCAGACAATCTTGATAGCGCTGGCATCGGCCAAGCCGCTATCGAAAGTCTGGCCGAGAACACGTCGGATGGGATTGTGGCCCCTATATTTTGGGGGCTGATCCTCGGAATTCCTGGTGTTTTAGCGTATAAGGCAATCAACACGCTGGATTCCATGGTCGGCTATAAAACCAAAAAACACATTCATTTTGGCTGGGCGTCCGCAAAGATCGACGACTTGGCCAATTTCATCCCTGCGCGGTTGACCGGATGGCTTTATGCGCTGACCTCAGGCAATCGCAAGCAGGCCCTGACTGTGATGAGCTTTGACGCCAAGAAACACCGCTCACCTAATGCTGGCTGGCCTGAAAGCGCCATGGCGGGGGCGCTTGGGGTTCGGATCTCGGGACCGCGCATTTACGACACAGGGCAAACCCGCGATCCGTGGCTGAACGATAACGGTCGCAAGGTTGAGGCGGGCGATGTCACAAAATCCCTAAGTTTGTTTAAACGCGCTATGTACGGGCTTGCTGCCGTTTTGGCTGTTCTGGCCGTCGCAGTCTAAATGAACATGCGTGATCACGGCGGAAATCTCGATGCGGCGATTGTGGAGTTTGGCGGCGCGCCGACCGATTGGCTTGATCTGTCCACCGGCATAAATCCGCACCCCTATAGGCTACCGCCATTGTCGGCGTCCGCGTGGGACACTCTACCGACGAAAACCGCGCAACGTGCTTTGGTTGAAGCCGCGCAAACTGCGTTCAAAACGAACTGGGATTGTCTACCGGTAGCGGGCGCGCAAGCGGGCATCCAGATGCTGCCCCGTCTTCTAGCGCGCGGCGCGGCAAAGGTGCTTTGGCCGACATATAATGAACACGCCGCAAGCCTTAAGGCCGCTGGTTGGAGTGTTGAGAACGTCCACCGTTTCGACGATTTGGCCGGCGCGGATTTGGCTGTTGTCGTTAACCCCAACAATCCAACAGGCGAGATTTTCGCGCCTGCGGACCTGTTGAAGCTCTCAAATTCAGTCGGTTATTTGATCATCGACGAAAGCTTCTGTGATCCCCACCCTGACGCGTCGATTTTGCAGTTGTCCCAGAAATCCAACGTCATCGTCTTGCGCTCGTTTGGCAAGTTCTTTGGTTTGGCCGGATTGCGACTAGGGTTTGTTTTGGGGGCGAGCGATTTAATCGCGACCCTTAGGGAATTTTCAGGCCCATGGCCCGTCTCAGGCCCCGCCATCGAAATCGGCTGCAAGGCGCTTGCCGACACGGTTTGGCAGGCTGAAACGTCAGACCGCTTGGCGACCGATGCCGCGCGCATGGATGACCTTGCGGTTTCAGGTGGCTGGACGGTTTTAGGCGGCACCACGTTATTTAGGCTCTATGACGTCGGCAGCGCTTTGGAGACACAACGCGCCCTTGCCACGCACCACATCTGGTCACGCGTTTTTCCATATTCGGACGCTTGGATCAGGCTTGGGCTTCCTCATGGACGCTCACGTTGGACCCAACTTGAAACGACCCTAGCGCGCTAACGCAAGAAGCCCGTCAACGTCTAAGTGGGCTTCCATATGGTCGGCCAGCGTCTCGATCACGGCCTCAACCGTCGCGTCGTATTCGAGACCTGATGACGTAGCCCCTAGCCCGTTCAGAAACGTTCTGCGAAACGCATCATCGCTGAACATGCCATGAAAATAGCTGCCAACGACGCGGCGATCTGGGCTGCTCGCGCCGTCAAACTGCCCGTGCCGCTTAGCAAAGGGGCGATCACAATCGGGACCACTGGTTTGGCCGATATGAATCTCGTAGCCTTGAAACCGGGTCTGGCTGTCAACGTGTTCTGCAGTCACTTGTGACAGGCGCTTGTTCGGCGTCATGATCGTTTCAACGTCCAAAAGCCCCAATCCATCGCTTGAACCGGCATCGCCCTCAATGCCTTGGGGGTCGTGAACTTTGCGGCCAAGCATCTGATATCCCCCGCAAATTCCGAGAACATGCCCCCCCCGCCTGACGTGTGCCTGTAAATCGATATCCCAGCCTTGGGCGCGCAAATACTTCAAATCTCCGCGTGTGGATTTGCTTCCTGGAATGATCACGAGGTCCGCGTCAGCTGGCAAAACCTCGCCCGCGCGCAGCATCGTCAGGCGGACATCAGGTTCCTGCCCAAGCGGGTCAAGATCGTCAAAATTCGCAATCCGCGACAGTTTTAAGCAAACAATATGGAAATCCCCAGACCCACTTCGCGATCCCAAATCCAACGCATCTTCCGCGGGCAATTTCCACGCGTCGTGAAACCAAGGCAATGTGCCAAATCCCTGCCAGCCGGTTCGCGTTTGGATCAATTGATACCCTTGATCAAACAGCGACGGGTCACCGCGAAAGCGATTGATCATAAACCCTTTGACAAGCTTGGAGTCCGCGTCTTCTAGAACGGTCTGCGTGCCGACCATCTGTGCAATTACACCGCCACGGTCAATGTCGCCAGCCAGAACAACCGGCACGTTGCAGGCTTGGGCAAATCCCATGTTCGCGATGTCACCGTCGCGCAAATTGACTTCGGCGGGGCTGCCAGCGCCTTCGACAAGAACCAGATCGAATTCCGACTTCAAACGGTCGAAGCTTTGAACAACGCTTTCAAGCAACCGAGGTTTCAGCTTTGCATAATCCTTGGCCCGCACGGTCGTCAGGCGTTTGCCCTGCACCACCACTTGCGATCCCACGTCAGTCTCGGGCTTTAACAAAACCGGGTTCATGTCGACCCGCGGGGACAAGCCGCAGGCCTTGGCTTGTAGGGCCTGCGCGCGCCCGATTTCGCCACCGTCGGACGTGACCGCTGCATTGTTCGACATGTTTTGGGGCTTAAAAGGCGCTACCTTAATCCCGCGCCGCAAAGCCGTGCGACATAGGCCCGCAACAAGCATGGACTTGCCCACGTTGGACCCGGTGCCTTGGATCATAAGCGCTTTGGACATGGTTATCCCTGCCTCGGAAGGAATACTTCAATCGCGGCTTGTGCGACGACGGCGTCGCCGGAATTGAGGCCACCGTGAACGACACCTATTGCGACATCCCCAACAGGAAAAAGCGCCCTAAGCGCATCCGCGTCCACTTGTGACGGGTCTTGTACACCAATCGTCGCGCGCACCTTAAGGTCTTGCTTGAGATCGGGGAAATTGCCTAAAAGCGCCAAGATGGCCCCGTGCAAAGCAGTTTTGACAGCGCGACGTGCGGCTTTGGTATAATCCCCCCCGTGGAGGTCATTGCCCATGCCCATTTCGATGATAAACCGTTGATGGGTCATGCGCAGGCATCCAGATCGAGTGACACCGATATCGCAACATTGGCCATAACATTTGGCAACCCGTCAGGGCGATCGACATCTAGACCACCCGCGCAGACGTCTACACGCACCTGGCCATAAGGGAGCACAGCCCTCAGTGCGTCAACATCGACGGCATCGGGCTGGGCGACACCAACTTTGACGTCAATGATCATGTCGGTTTTTTCTTTGCCAAACAGCTCTGCCAGATTGATCGAATTGCGCCAAAGCGCGTGCTTGATCGCACGCACAGATGCTTCGGTATAGTCTTGACGGCGCAAAGAGGACCCCATGCCAAATTCAGTTAACAGGTGGGTGACGGCCATCTAGAATTCGATCCCGGCTTGGGCCTTGATCCCGTCGCGGAAGGGATGTTTGATCAGCTCGACCTCAGAAACAAGGTCGGCCGCCTCGATCAGCTCGGGTTTGGCGTTTCGACCTGTCAAACACACATGCGTCATATCCGGCTTTTGGGTCAGCAAAAACTCGACAACCTCGTCGATATCCAGATAGTCGTTGCGCAAGGCTATGTTGATTTCATCAAGCAGAACAAATTGGATTTCAGGGTCGAGAATGAAGGCCTTTGCCTTTTCCCATCCAGCCTGAGCGGCGGCAATATCGCGTTCGCGGTCTTGGGTTTCCCACGTAAACCCTTCTCCTGAAACAACAAATTTGCACTTGTCGGCAAAGCGATCCTGAAGCAACGCGCGTTCTCCGGTGGATCGGCTGCCTTTGATGAATTGCACAACGGCGCAAGGCATATCATGTGCGATACAGCGAAGGATCATCCCGAAGCCGGACGATGATTTACCCTTCCCCTTGCCGGTATTTACAATGATCAGACCCTTTTCTTCGGTCTTGGTCGCCATCATCCGGTCGCGCGCTGCTTTGATCTTTTTCATTTTCTCCGCATGGCGGGCATTCACATCATCACTCAAAGGGCACCTATTGCTTGACATTCACGGGCCAGATCGCCCATGTGCGACCTGCTGGTGCCTTTCTTATGACAGGTGAAAAGGGAATGCGATACGGGAAGCGACCTTCCTTGAAACGCAGCCGCCCCCGCGACCGTGACCGGATAGGTCGCCCACAGCCACTGGTGCGTCGTCACCGGGAAGGCAGGGCAACCGCCAGAGGCCTACCTCTGACATCCGCAAGCCGGGAGACCTGCCAGCAAATGCAACGTGAACCGGGCGGGGTGTCTTCGGTGCGGGATAGGCTTTGGTCCCCGTTTCTTTCCCCATCCGATAAAAGGAATGATGACCCATGACCCAAAAGGTCACCGAACTTCTGGTCTGCGTCACGTGTCGAATGGGCATGCCGACCGATATTGAGGCCCAACGACCCGGTGCACAGCTTTTCGACGCATTGGCCGCCGCCGATCTGCCCGAAGGTGTTGTGCTGAAACCCGTCGACTGTCTCTCAAACTGCAAAGAGGGGTGTTCCGTTGTTTTGCGCTCAAAAGGTAAGTGGACCTATGTCTACGGGCGTTTTGACCCCGAGCACGGCGCGACAGATGTCATCGTTGATGGCACAACAAAATACCACGCCTCGGACGATGGTCTTGTGCCTTGGCGCGAACGCCCTGAACACTTCCGCAAAAATTGCATTGCCCGCATTCCCCCATTGGAGATCCCAAATGTCTGATCTTAGCAAACTACCCGTCACCGTGATCACCGGCTTTCTTGGGTCCGGCAAAACCACTCTTGTGCGGCATTTGATGCAGAACCCGCAGGGCAAGCGCCTTGCAATCATTGTCAATGAATTTGGCGATGTTGGCGTTGACGGCGACATCCTGAAATCCTGTGCGATCCCGAATTGCCCTGAAGAAAACATCCTTGAGCTGGCGAACGGCTGCATTTGTTGCACGGTCGCTGACGATTTCATTCCGACAATCGAAGCCCTGATGGCGCTTGATCCGCGTCCCGAGCACATTTTGATCGAAACGTCGGGCCTTGCTTTGCCAAAACCGCTGCTCAAAGCCTTTGATTGGCCCGATATCCGTTCAAAAATCACCGTCGACGGAGTGATCGCCCTTGCCGACGCCGAAGCGGTCGCGGCTGGTCGCTTTGCGCCAAATGTTGCAGCCGTAGACGCCCAGCGATTGGCCGATGACAGCATTGACCACGAAACCCCGTTGTCCGAAGTCTTTGAAGATCAGATATCCTGCGCCGACATTATTCTGCTGACAAAACCTGACCTTGCGGGACCGGATGGCGTTGCCAAAGCCAAAGCAATCATTGCGGCAGAATCCCCGCGTCCCTTGCCAGTGGTCGAAGTGGCCGAAGGCGTTGTTGACCCGCGCGTTATCCTTGGTCTGGAGGCGGCTGCGGAAGACGATATGGACGCTCGCCCAAGTCATCACGACGGCCATCACGACCACGAACACGACGATTTCGAAAGCATTGTCGTTGATCTGGACGAGATTGATGATGCCGCTGAGCTGACGGCCAAAATTGAAAGACTTGCTAACGAAAACAACATCTTACGGGTCAAAGGCTATGCAGCCGTTAAGGGCAAACCTATGCGTCTTTTGGTTCAAGCCGTCGGTGCGCGTGTGCGGTCGCAGTTTGATCGCCCTTGGACGCCGGAAGAAACCCGTCTTGGCCGTCTGGTTGTGATTGCTGAGCATGACGATGTTGATCGCACGGCGATCGAGGCGATCCTGAAAGGCTAACCCCCGATGCATGTCATTTTCCGCGAAAGTCATGGGCTTGAAGAAACCGAGGCGCCACGCGACCTCGGGCAAAGCCCCGCCGACCTCGTGGTTTTGTCGTTCTCCGACAGTGACTTAGGGGCGTTTGCTGCCGGATGGCATCGTGCCGATGGAAAACTACCTACGCTTCGACTGGCAAACCTTTCGGCCCTCAATCACCCGCTTTCGGTCGATACCTATATTGAACAAACGCTTGAACACGCGACGGGCATCCTCATTCGCTTGATCGGAGGCGTCCCATATTGGGCCTACGGTCTTGAACAGATTTACGCGATTGCAAAACAAAAAGGCATCGCCCTTGCGGTGCTTCCAGCGGATGGACGCACCGATGAACGACTAGACGCCTTTTCAACGCTTCCGGTGTCGACTTTACGCCGCCTCGCACATTTGTGCGACCAAAGCGGAGAGGTCGCCGCCCAAGCCGCGCTCGCACAGCTGGCAATCGCGGCTGGCCTTTATGCCGGTCCGGTCTCGGGCGCTAAGTCACTGCCAGATTTCGGGGCGTGGACGGACGAAAGTGGCATTCTGGCGTCGATTGATAGATTTGAAAGAGAGACCTCTAAGCCTTTAGTTCTAATCACTTTTTATCGATCTTACCTTAGCGCAGCGGACATCGAACCGGTAAGGGCACTTTCTCAAGCATTCTCAAAAGCCGGATTTCAAACTCTCGGTCTGTTCGCCCCGTCTCTTAAAGCACCTGCGGCGCGAGAATGGCTAAAGGCAACGATTACGCATCTCGATGCATCAGCAATCGTGAATCTTACAGCGTTTTCAGGCCGGGGGAAAGACAACTCGTCCCCTTTGGATTGTGCTGGCGTACCAGTCTTTCAAGCGGCCTTGGCGACATCGGATCGTGGCAGGTGGGCGGGATCTGAGCGCGGATTATCGCCCGCAGATCTTGCGATGCACGTGGTGTTGCCCGAGGTTGACGGTAGGCTTTTCGCAGGCGTCACAAGTTTCAAAGAACAGGGGCAACGCGACGAAGATCTAGAATTTGCACGGACCTTGCATAGGGCTGACCCCGCGCGCGTCGATGCAATTGTTGGAAAGATCAAAGCATGGGTCGACCTTGCGCGAAAACCGAACGGTGACAAACGACTGGCGATCATATTGTCGACCTACCCCGGCAAGGCTTGGCAAATGGCCCATGCGGTTGGGCTTGATGCGCTGGCGTCCGTTCATGCCATCGTCGACGATTTGAAATCCGACGGGTATATGATCGATGATTTCGTAGTCCCCCTAGATCACGTACTGAAAGAAACGTCCCTCAAGGTCAGCCTGCAAGACTACCACCATGCGCTAAAGATCCTTCCGGCCAAGCTTCAGTCTGACATTTCCGAAACATGGGGCCCGGCCGAAGATGACGACGCCGTCGTGAACGGCGCGTTTCAGTTTTCGGCAGTTCAGGTCGCCAATACGCTAATTGCGTTGCAGCCCGAACGCGGCCAACCCAAAGAACGCGATGATGACTATCACGATCTTAGCCGGACACCCCGCCACGCCTATGTTGCCTTCTACCTTTTCTTGCGGACGTCTTTTGGGGCCGACGCGCTTGTCCACGTCGGGGCGCATGGCACGCTAGAATGGCTTCCAGGCAAATCCGTCGCGCTTTCAGACAACTGTTGGCCCGAGGCACTAATCGGCGCCCTGCCCGTCATCTACCCCTTTATCGTCAACGACCCCGGCGAGGCCGCACAAGCCAAACGCCGGATCGGCGCAATGACCCTCGGGCACATTCCCCCCGCCCTCAAAGACAGCAAGACACCTGAACGCATGTCCGGTCTTGAAAGCATTCTGGACGAGTTTTCCAACGCTGACGGCCTTGATCCAAAGCGTCGAGACCGCCTGCAATCCGACATTCGCGAACTGGCAAAGGTCTTGGGAGTTGAAGATGATCTGGGCATTTCCGATACCATCAGCACCGCCGAGGCGATCACGCGGATCGACCGGTTCGTTTGTGACATCAAGGAAAGCCAATTCGGAGACGGGTTGCATATTTGGGGTCGCAAGCCCCATGAAAAAGGATCGTTTAATCCTGATCTATCAGTCGCCTCAGAACGGCAATCGCTTCTGGATGCACTGAACGGCAAGCGCATTGAATCAGGGTCAAGCGGTTCGCCGTATCGCCGTCAAGACGACGTGCTGCCAACGGGGCGAAACCTGTTCACGACCGACCCGCGCTCTGTTCCTACACGATCTGCCTATGGGCAGGGGGTGAAGTTGGCGGAAGAACTCGTTCGGCGGCACTTGCAGGAAGAAGGCGACTATCCCAAGGGTCTCATCGTTGATCTCTGGGGGTCAGCCACAATGCGCACAGCTGGTGAAGAATTTGCGATGGCTTTGCATTTACTGGGGGCAAAACCGATTTGGGACAAGGGATCAGAACGGGTCTCAGGGGTCGAAATCATCCCAATCGCGGACCTTGAGCGCCCAAGAATTGACGTCACACTTCGCGTATCCGGCCTTTTCCGAGACGTCTTCCCGTCGCTTTCAGCTTTATTCTCGCAAGCCGTTCAAGCCTTGTCCCAGCGGGATGAGGCACCGGACTGGAACCCCTTTGCGGGCAAGGACACCGGCTTTCGCGTGTTTGGACCTGCGCCCGGTCAATACGGATTGGCCATGGGAAACGCGATGGACGACTACAGTGATCAAGGCCGCACGAATGCCGGTCTCGCGTGGTTAAAGGCGTCGTCTTGGGGCACGGACGGGCGAGACTTCTCGCAGGATATGGCGGGAATTGAAACGCGCGTCGAGGCGTCAGATGCCTTCGTGCATTTACAGGACTTGGCCGAAACCGATATCCTTTTGGCACAGGATTACGCCGCCCATGAAGCTGGATTTGCCGCCGCCAAGGGGCAAACTGGTGGCAAGTATGCGCTCTATCATCTTGATAACACGGACCTTTCAAATCCAAAGGCCAGAACTCTGCAAGAAGAAATCGCCCGTGTTGTGCATGCGCGCGCCGCGAATGCGGATTGGATCGGCGGCATGAAACGTCACGGTTTTCGCGGTGCTGCAGAGATTGCCGCAACGCTTGATCACCTCGGGGCGTTTGCCAACCTCGCGGACGTTGTTGGCCCGCATCTTTTTGACACGTATTATGAGGCCACGATCGGCAATTCGGACATCGTAGATTTCATGCATGACGCCAACCCCGAGGCCTTGCAAGCCATGAGGGACCGCTTTGCCGCCCTTCACGACGCAGGTCTATGGAAATCGCGCCGCAACTCGATCCTGTCTCAGATGGGACAGGGACTATGACCGTCCCGACAATCCAAGGATGGTGCCCCGGTGCCCATCGCCCCATGATGTCGGGTGACGGTCTTGTCGTGCGAATCCGGCCTTTCGCGGGTGAGATCAGTGGCAAACAAGCATCCATTTTAGCAGACCTTGCCTTGGACTACGGCACAGGTTTTATTGACCTGACGAACAGAGCGAACCTGCAAATCCGCGGCGTGTCCGACGCTGATTATCCAAAGCTGATGACCAAGCTGAATGTCGCCGGCCTTTTGGACGACAGCGAAAGCCTTGAAGACAAGCGAAACATCATCATCACGCCGTTTTACACGGACGGTGACCTTGCCCACCGTCTATATAAGTCGCTCGCGTCCAGTTTGAGTGACCTGCCCGCGTTTCCAAAGAAGTTCGGATTTGCGATCGACACCGGGCCTTCACGTTGCCTGCTTGACGCCAACGCCGATATCCGACTTGAGAGCAGTCCATCCGGCGATGTTCTGGTGCGCGCCGACGGATTTGAAACAGGCGTTGCCGTCCGCGAAGCCGACGTGATCGCCCATGTTCATGCGCTGCTCACCTGGTTCATGGCAACGCGCAATCCATCGACACGTCGCATGGCGAAACACCTTGGCGACACCCCGTTGCCGCACCAGTTTCAAGGCGCGCAGCCCGTCCAAGCCCGAACAGGCACCAGCGCCGGTTTGCTTTATATGCCATTCGGTCAGATTGATGCGCAGGATTTGAAGCGCCTCGCAAAGCTGCCTGGCATGACCTCAATTCGCGTGACCCCGTGGCGCGCGCTTCTTGTTTCGCCGGCGTTCAACGACGCCCAAGCGATTTTTCCTGAGCGCGCGGCTTCGCCATTGATGACAACCTCAGCCTGCGCGGGAAAGCCGTTTTGTCCGCAAGCCAGCGTTGAAACCCGCGCTTTGGCTGTCGAATTGGCCCCGAGATGGTCGGGCAGCCTGCATGTTTCGGGCTGTTCAAAAGGGTGCGCACGCCCATCAAAAGCGGACGTTACGCTTGTCGGAAACAACGGGAAATTTGACCTTGTTCGAAACGGTGCGGCATGGGATGACGCGCTTTATACCAATCTCAGCCCAACTGAGCTCAAAACCTTGGATCTTAAGTAATGCCCTACGAATATGAAAAAAACGGTGCTGCGATATATCTTGAATCGTTTGCAACCATTCGATCCGAGGCCAACTTGGCACGTTTTGACGCCGACGAAGAAATGGTGGCGGTTCGCATGATCCACGCCGCGGGGATGATCGGGCTTGAAGACCACATCCACTTTTCCCCCGGTTTTGCGTCGAGTGCGCGAACTGCATTGGAAAACGGCGCGCCGATCTTTTGCGACGCGCGGATGGTCAGCGAAGGCGTGACCCGCACCCGCCTTCCCGCCAACAACGACGTCATTTGCACCCTTTGGGCCGAAGGCATCAAAGAGATGGCCGCCGAAATGGGCAACACGCGATCAGCAACGGCGTTAGAACTTTGGCGCCCCAAGCTTGAAGGGGCCGTGGTCGCGATTGGCAACGCCCCGACCGCGCTGTTTCACCTGTTGAACATGCTTGAAGACCCTGACTGCCCACGGCCTGCGGCAATCATCGGCTGCCCCGTTGGATTTGTCGGCGCAGCTGAAAGCAAAGACGCTTTGTGGAACGATCAGCCCGTTCCCAGTTGCATCGTTAGAGGTCGATTGGGTGGAAGTGCAATCACCGTCGCGGCCATCAATGCAATAGCGAGTCGGATAGAATGAAACTAGGCACCCTCTACGGCGTTGGTCTTGGACCGGGCAATCCTGATTTGATGAGTGTTCGGGCCGACCGTCTTGTACGCGGCGCAAAACACGTCGCCTTTTTCCGCAAAGCCGGTCGCAAAGGTCAAGCGCGTCAAATCGTTGACGGTATGATCGACGGTCAATCCATTGAATTTCCGATGGAATACCCGGTTACGACCGAAATTCCTCTTACAGATCCGCGCTACAATGAAATCTTGTCTGGGTTCTACGAAAGCTGCACGTCGCATCTATTCGATCTGTTGCAATCGGGCGAGGACGTCATTGTTCTCTGCGAAGGCGACCCGTTTTTCTACGGCTCGTTTATGCATCTGTTCACGCGTCTAAAAGACCGCGTGACCGTCGAGGTCGTTCCGGCAATTACGGGCATGTCCGGCGCTTGGACGGCGACGGGCGCGCCGATCACATGGGGCGACGACGTTTTGACCGTGCTTGCGGGTACGTTGTCCGAAGACGAACTTTCAAAACGCATGGCGCAAACCGATGCGCTGGTGGTTATGAAAATCGGCCGCAACATCGACAAAATCCGCAGCGCCTTGAAAACCGCTGGCAAATACAGCGACGCATGGTTGATCGAATACGCAACGATGCCAAAGCAGACAGTGGCCAAGTTGGCGGACGTGAAAGACGGCATCACACCCTATTTTGCCATCATCATTGTGCACGGCCAAGGCCGCCGACCATGAGCGGCAAACTTGTCATTGCCGGTCTTGGGCCGGGCGCTGAAAACCTTGTCACGCCCGAGGTTACAAAAGCTTTGGCAGACGCCACCGACATCGTCGGCTACATCCCCTACGTTGAACGGATCGCCGCGCGTCCGGGATTAACCCTGCACCCGAGCGACAATCGCGTTGAAATCGACCGGTCGCGTCACGCGTTGGAAATGGCGGTCGCGGGTAAAGACGTAGTCGTGGTGTCGTCGGGCGATCCCGGTGTGTTCGCAATGGCCGCCGCTGTGTATGAGGCTGTCGAGTCTGGACCGACCGAATGGCGTAATCTTGATATCCAAGTGTTGCCCGGCATCACCGCTATGCTTGCGGCCTCGGCACGTGCAGGGGCGCCGTTGGGGCATGATTTTTGCACCATAAACCTCAGCGATAACTTAAAGCCGTGGGCGGTGATTGAGAACCGTCTACGACTGGCTGCACAAGCTGATTTTGCGATGGCGTTTTATAATCCGCGCTCGAAGTCCAGACCGGAAGGCTTTGAAAAGACGTTAGAAATACTCAAAGAGGAATGCAAGGATGCACGTCCGGTCATCTTCGCGCGCAACGTGTCGCGACCTGATGAAACGATAAATATTTGTCCGTTGGATCAGACAACGCCGGATATGGCGGACATGCGAACGATGGTCATCGTCGGCTCTTCCCAAACACGCATCATACAGCGAAACGGCGCACCAATCGTTTACACCCCGAGGTCGGTTTCATGACCTTTGAGCCAGTTCAACACGGCGGTGACGCTATGACGTTCAGGTCGGTCCGTGATCTTGGGGCGTTGGATCATCACGACGTCAATTCCAAGCGACCTTGCGGCTTCGATCTTGGCATAGGCCCCCGTCCCGCCTGCGTTTTTAGAGACGACCAGATCAATCTCATGGTCACGCAGAAGCGCGATATCAGCGGCAAGGTCAAACGGACCGCGCGCAATAAGGGTGTGGTGATCGCGAAACGGCAGCGGCTGGGGCGGTTCGTCAACAAGTCGCAACAGGTAGAAATGCTGTTGGGTGTCGAAAAACTGATCCAAATGCATGCGCCCAATGGCCAACAAAACCCGGCGGCGCTCGCCACCAAGATTGGCTGCCGCAGCCGCAATATCAGGCACATGCGTCCAGTGATCACCCGAGACTTCAGTCCACGGTGCGCGGGTCAAAGCCACAAGCGGAACGCCGGAAATTCGGCACGCAGCAATGGCGTTTTCGCTCATCTTCGCGGCAAACGGATGGGTGGCGTCAACGACATGAGTGAACTGGTGAGTTGTGATGTAAACGGCCAAACCGTCAGCACCGCCAAAGCCGCCTTCGCGGATCAGAATTGGCTGCGGCTTGTGGGACGCGACGCGCCCCGCCAACGACATTTCCGAATTGATCCCACGCGCTGCAATTTCGCGCGCAAGGGCGCTTGCTTGGACGGTGCCACCCAGAATAAGGAGCTTTGGTTGCATGCCTAATCCTCCTTGGATAAGCATTGTTGGACTGGGCGAAGATGGACCGGAAGGTCTTAGCGTTGCAAGCCGAAATGCCTTAGAAACCGCCGAAATCATCATGGGCCCTAAGCGTCATTTGGGTCTGCTAAACGCATCACTTGCTGAGTACGTTGAATGGCCCGTGCCGTTCTCGGATGGTTTGGCGATGCTTAAAGCACTGAAGGGTAGGCAGGTCGCTGTATTAGCCTCGGGCGATCCGTTCTGGTATGGTGCGGGCAGTGTTTTGGCGGCGCATTTCGAACCGGACGAATGGCAGGCCTTTCCGGCCCAATCCGTGTTTTCCCTAGCGGCTACAAAGCTGGGTTGGGCTATCGAAAAGACCCTTTGCATTGGTTTGCACGCGGCCCCGCTATCGCGTCTGAGGCCCCATTTGGCGGATAAAGCGCGCGCGATCGTGCTGTTGCGCGATGGTCAGGCTGTTTCTGACTTGCGCGATTACTTGGCCGCGACCGGCTTTGGACAGTCAGATTTGCACATCCTTGAGGCCCTAGGCGGCCCACGTGAACTGGTTCGCAAGGTTTCACATACCGATCCCCTACCGGCGGCAATTTCGCATCCTGTTTGTGTCGGTGTTGATATGATCGGGCGGAATGCGGTTTCGAAAGCCTCGGGCCGCTGCGATGATCTGTTCGACAACGACGGGCAGATCACAAAACGCCCTATTCGCGCTCTGACCCTATCAGCTTTGGCCCCCAAACGGGGCGAGCGGCTTTTGGACATTGGCGGCGGATCTGGGTCAATCTCAATCGAATGGCTGCTGAGTGATCCAACCACTCAGGCAACAGTAATTGAGGCCAATCCCGACCGCGCTGACCGAATCCGCGCCAACGCAAACCGCTTGGGCGTCGACAGGATTGACGTGGTTGTTGGCAAAGCGCCGATGTCTTTGGACACGATCGCACCGCCCAATGCCGTGTTTATTGGAGGCGGGTTGTCGCAAGAATTGTTGCAGCAGCTACATTCAGATTTGCCCACAGGAACGCGACTTGTGGCGAACGCAGTGACGCTTGAAAGCGAAGCGCTTTTGGTCGCGTGGCAGGCAAAACTTGGTGGCGATTTGCTGCGAGTCGAGATTTCAAACCTGACGTCCATCGGATCAAAACGCGCTTGGGATGCGTCATACCCAATCGTTCAATGGAGTGTAGACTTATGAGTATCGCCGGAATTGGCCTAAGACACGCCGCGACTGCGGAAAGCCTGAAATCTGCCCTATCCAAGGTAGACATGTCTGGCGTGACGGCGCTTGCAACGCCCGCCGATAAGGCTAGTTTCGCGGCGATAATTGCGCTCGGGAAAGATCTCGGGCTTGAGGTCATTGGTATCGCCAAGGCGGACCTGATTGCCCAAGATACCATAACACAGTCAGAGCGCGTCCTAGACATGCGCGGAACCGGCAGCGTGGCGGAAGCCGCAGCCTTGGCCGCCGCGGGACCGCATGCACAGCTAACAGGTCCGCGCGTCGTTTCCGAGGACCGCATGGCGACTTGTGCCGTCGCAAAGGATGCAGGCGAATGACCGTTCACTTCATTGGCGCAGGCCCGGGGGCACCTGATCTTTTGACGTTACGCGGGCGTGATCTTATCGCGGCCTGCCCTGTTTGTCTTTATGCTGGATCGTTGGTTCCACACGCTATTCTTGATCACTGCCCACCGAATGCAAACATCATCAACACGGCCCCGCTTGACCTTGAAGCAATCACAGCGACCTGCATCAAGGCCCATGCCGCGGGCAAGGACGTCGCGCGCCTTCATTCTGGTGACCTGTCGGTTTGGTCCGCGATGGGCGAACAGATCCGGCGTTTGAAAGCGGCCAATGTTCCCGTCACTGTGACCCCCGGCGTGCCATCATTTGCGGCGGCGGCGGCCGCTTTGGGCAGCGAGCTTACCCTACCCGGTTTGGCGCAATCCGTCGTTCTGACACGCACTCGAGGGCGCGCATCGTCGAT
>Ga0316204_10007043_pt1 | contig 16783 bp, 15 predicted proteins | sample 6monrhotite_MG_2_FD_205661 | JGI IMG/M metagenome (GOLD analysis project Ga0316204, IMG submission 205661) | Microbial mat bacterial communities from mineral coupon in-situ incubated in ocean water Damariscotta River, Maine, United States -... | ecosystem: Environmental > Aquatic > Marine >... | reverse complement strand
CACTAGCAATCAACGTAATTTGGCTCTCATTATCCTGATATAACCTACTGGCAACATCTTCAACCACTGGCGCGTCATTAATGCCATTGACAACAAGTGTGATGGATTCTGAGTTGGAGTTGGCAATGCCATCATTGACTCGAAAGGTAAAACTATCGGTCCCATTATAATCGCTATTGGGTGTGTATCTAAGATTGGGCAGCGTGCCAGTGAGTGTGCCGTTACTGGGCAGGGAAACAACTTGATAGGTCAGAGGCTCACCGTCGCCATCGTCGCCAGATAAGACAAAATCTTGGGCAGTATCCTCGTCAAACGTTAATGTTTCTTTGTTGGCTACGGGCGCCTTATTGGTTGCACTGACCGTGATATAGACCGTGCTTTCGGCTGAATCCTGAACACCGTCATTCGCAACAAAAACAAAGCTGTCACTGCCGTCGTAGTTTGGTTTAGGCTTGTATTTATAAACATCAATGCTGCTAAAGCTACCCTGAGTTAACGTTCCTTGGCTGGGTTGCGTCACCAGCCGATAAGTCAACGTATCTTCCTCAACATCAGTTCCCGAAAGTCGAACCGAGACCTCATCGTTCTCAGTCGTCACAACACTCTGTTCAGTAGCAACAGGGGCATCATTTACCGACTCGATAATGAGGGAAACCGTCGCTATGTTAGTGTTGGTTGTTCCGTCATTTACAACAAACGTAAAACTATCCTCACCAAAATAATTAGCTGCTGGCACATATTGATAGAAGGGTGCTTCATCCACAAGCACGCCATGCGCAGGAGACGTCACTATTTGATAGCTAAATGATTGACGATGCGACTTGTTAGTCCGTAAAGTGACGGGAGTAACCACATCCTCAAGCAGGGTAATCGTCTGATCTTTAGCCACTGTGGACTGATCACTACCGCCGCCACTGCCACTGCTGCACGCGGCGAGCAAGATCACCGAAACCACTGAGAAAAAGCCTGACATACGCCTTAGGACTGACATTCATTCATACCTTAATTATATTTATACCCTTCCAAGGGCATTATTGCGTGCTTACATAATGAAAGCAAAAAAAGACTAATTCTTGGGCGCTATCAATAACTTATTCGAATCGATTAGCACATACCAGAGCCAATACATTTTCCCACCCACACGCCTGCTCTGATATTGTAGGCCCACACCACAATTTGGAATAAGTATGAACCCTGTTCAATTTTATAAATGCCTGGCAGACGAAACGCGCCTACTCTCGCTCCTACTCATCCAATCAGAGGGCGAACTATGTGTCTGTGAGCTAATGAGCGCTTTAGACGAAAGCCAACCCAAGATTTCCCGCCACTTGGCACTATTGCGAAAATCAAACTTATTACTCGATCGTCGCCAAGGCCAATGGGTATTTTATCGCATTAATCCCGACCTACCCCACTGGGCGCTGACCAGTCTTGACGCCACCCAACGAGGCAATGCGCCATTTTTAGAGGCCAGCCGCCAGCAATTACAGATCATGGGCGATCGGCCCGAGCGCAGCCGAAACTGCTGTTAATTAATCCCCATAAAACCTTTTATATATGATTTTTCATATATATTTATTTTCAGATATGTATAATCTTGCTCATTATTAGCATTCACCCAGGAGTGAATAATGAGCATAAAAATTGGCATTAATGGGTTTGGCCGCATTGGTCGCTTGAGCTTGCGCGCCGCTTGGGACTGGCCCGAGGTCGAATTCGTTCACATTAACGACCCTCATGGCGATGCCAGCAGCTTGGCCCATTTATTAGAATTCGATTCCATCCAGGGTCGCTGGCAGCAGCCTACGCAAGTTGATGACAATCACATCGTCATCAGCAACCAGCGCATAAAAGTGAGTCAAAACAGACACATTGCCGACACCGATTGGTCGGGCTGCGATGTGGTTATCGAAGCCTCTGGCGTGATGCGTGATCGCCAACTGCTGCAAGCCTACCTCGACCAGGGGGTTAAGCGCGTCGTCGTCACCGCCCCCGTTAACGCCGACGATATTCTCAATATCGTCATGGGTATTAATCACGAATTGTTCGATGCCAGCCAGCACCGTATCGTCACCGCTGCCTCTTGCACCACTAACTGCTTGGCTCCTGTCGTGAAAGTCATGCAAGCAAAGCTCGGCATCAAGCATGCCAGCATGACGACCATTCACAATCTAACCAACACCCAAACCATACTTGATGCGCCGCACAAAGATTTACGCCGAGCACGCTCTTGCGGTCAGAACCTAATCCCCACCACCACCGGTTCGGCCACGGCCATCACCACCATCTTCCCCGAGCTTAAAGGCCGACTTAACGGCCATGCCGTGCGTGTGCCCTTGGCTAATGCCTCTCTAACCGATTGCGTTTTTGAAGTCGAACGCGCCACCAGCGCCGACGAAGTGAATAGTTTTCTAAAACACGCCGCTGACAATGAACTGCAGGGCATTTTGGGCTACGAAGAACGCCCCTTGGTGTCGAGCGATTATTGCGGCGATCCACGCTCAGCCATCATTGATGCTATGTCGACCTTGGTCATCAACGGCACCCAAGTCAAACTCTACGCCTGGTACGACAATGAGTGGGGCTACGCCAACCGCACGGCAGAATTGGTGCGCTACGTCGGTGTGCAAGATCAGGCTTAGTTAAACCCATGCCAACGCTTAGCTCACTCAGCCCCCAGCTACGCCAGTACCTTGTTGTCACCGGCAATTACTGGGCCTTCACCCTTACCGATGGCGCGCTACGTATGCTGGTGGTGCTGTATTTCCATCAACAAGGTTACAGCCCGCTCGATATTGCTCTGCTGTTTTTGTTCTACGAGTTTTTTGGTGTAGTGACGAATTTAATCGGTGGCTGGCTGGGGGCTAGACTGGGCTTAAATACGACCATGAATTTAGGCCTCGGCTTGCAAGTCGGGGCCCTAGCCATGCTGCTGGTGCCGGCGGAGATGCTCACTTTAGTCTGGGTCATGGCCGCTCAAGCGTTATCAGGCATCGCTAAAGATCTCAATAAAATGAGCGCCAAAAGCTCAATTAAATTATTGGTGCCCGACAACACCCAAGGCTCACTCTATAAATGGGTCGCCATTCTCACTGGCTCCAAAAATGCGCTTAAAGGCATCGGCTTTTTTATGGGCGGATTACTGCTCAGCAGCGTCGGATTTACCCACGCCATCGCCATTATGGCGGGCGCATTAACTCTGGTTTGGCTGGCTAGTTTATTCTTACTCAAACAAGACCTGGGCAAGGCCACATATAAGCCAAAATTTAAAGAGATATTGTCGAAAAGCGCCGCAGTGAATCGTCTATCCGCCGCCCGCCTATTCCTGTTTTGCTCACGAGATATATGGTTTGTCGTCGCCCTCCCCGTCTACCTCGCCACCGAACTGGCCTGGCAACATAGCGCCATCGGTAGTTTTATGGCCTGTTGGATTATTGGCTATGGCCTAGTCCAAGCCTTTGCCCCCCACCTGACCGGCAAACGCTCTGGCAAACTCCCCGATGGCCAACACGCCTTCGGCTGGGCACTCGCCCTTAGCCTAGTTCCCGCCGCCATCGCACTCAGTTTAAATCTCAGTGAAATGCCCACGCAGTGGATTCTCATCGGCGGCCTGCTAGTCTTTGGTGCTGTCTTTGCCATCAACTCATCACTACACAGCTATTTAATAGTGAGCTACGCCAAAGAAGATGGCGTATCACTCGATGTCGGGTTTTACTACATGGCCAATGCCAAAGGCCGACTGATTGGCACCGTGTTGTCCGGCTGGGTTTATCAAGTGGCGGGGTTAGAAGCTTGCCTGTGGTTATCCTCCGCGTTTGTAATAATTGCGGCGATTATTTCTTTGAGCCTGCCTCGGCATCCTTCATAGCGCCAATGTAAACCCCGTCGCAGAGGGCTGTTTGGCGGCAAAAAACAGCCACAAGGAAGATGCATCATTTATCACTTTAAAACTTTATATACGCATAACCCCGCATTTGCAGGTCAATAACTCTCGGGTAGGCACCAATCACTATTTTGACTTCCGGCAGCACATCATCAAAACGCCAGCCTTGCGATTTCATTGTCTGACCACACAGCTCGATACTTATACCCATAGCCACAAGCTCACTAATAATCGTTTTGTTAGGGTTACCCAAAGCGGTATTGGTATGGCGGTTATAGGCCTCATCATTCAACATCCAATAACCTGCCTTACCATGAAAGACGGCGTTGATATGACGCTCTTTTTGGGGAACCCCCGATTCATCATAAACACCGGAGAGTTTTTTCAAATAACCCAGCGGTTTACCGACGCCTTTTTTCCATTCGTCAGTCTGCACCTGATAAACAACACGAATGTTTTTACGCACCTCAATAGGAATGATTTCCCGTTGATGTGCAACGCCGTCCCCAGCGCTGTGCGCGACTGAAGTAAAAGCCGCACCCATACCCAACATGATAACAAGACCTATAGATTTTCCGATTTGCATTGAACAATTTCCTTGAATAAATAACTTATGGGAACGCATCTCTTTGGGTGCTACGAGATGATTACGGCGTGACTGGGCCAGTCGCGACCGCACGCAGCTGCTTCCAAATCAAGTATAGACACATCACCGCAGCTGCCTCCCACACCAAGACCCAAACAATCTCTGGCAGATGAGTTAATTTCGAAAGAGTTTCACCATCACCAAAGCTTCGGCCATCAATCAGATAGAGCGGCGTTTTCAGCGCGTCGAGCAGGATATAGCAACCAATAAACTGCATAAAATATTGGACTAGGCGAGGATGCCAATTATTGATTAACGGCACGAAACATAAAGCAGCAATAACTAACATGATAAGAATGGTGATCAAATCACGCGCCCACATGACTAAACTAAAAACCACTAAGCTCCCAAAAACTAGCGAAAACACACGTACTTTATTGTGTCCCATGCCCGCCACTGATAAATAAAACAACATGCCGCAAACAGCCGCGCCAAAATAGCCCGAGAATGCGACAATAAAACGCATACCGCCCTGGGTATAACACACCCCTGAACCACGAATATGGAGTTCAATCGAGCTAATGTTACCACCCGTCAAAATCGCGGCTAGTCCATGGCTAATTTCATGAAAAAAAGTCTGCACCCACATAAAAGGCCAACTAACAAACGGCAAAAAAGAAACCACCATCGCTAATAGCATGAGCGCAATAAATTCAATACGTTTATTCATCTGATCTCTACAACCATAGCGGGGGAAAATGAATGCTGACATAAACTGTGCACCAGGGCCAAGTTAATTATGAAGTAACTCAGGCCTGCGCCACGGTATTCCAACGCCCCGATGGGAAATAAATTTAGGCTAAGCACCTATTCGCACCTACAATGACAGCGGTTAGAAACACAATTCAATTTCCCGCCCCTGTTGCTACCTAGCCGGAGGTAGAAAGTGCGTAAAACTGATAAGAAGATAGATAATCGACTAAGAATCGCATTAACGGATGTGTGTGAAACAGCCTTAAAGGAAATTAACGGGTTCCGGTGGCTAACTCATTTGGTCAATTATTCCAATTTTCCAAAAAGTTTAAAGATTATCTGTATTTTCGATACTGCCGAAAATTTGACTGCATTTATCTCTGGAAGTCGTAAAGAGGCACTTATTTCACTAATAAACAATACGCTTCAGACAATTGATATAGATATAAAAAACATCACTACTCACATATCATTTGACACAGAAGAAGCTTGTAAAAAAAGAACATAATGAAAAATGGACTGATAGGTTTGGTTGATGGCTAAGTCAATCAAGCGATGCAAGAGATTATTTTCCATCCCAATCTTCGATAAGTAAAACGATAAACGATACCACTAGCAGAGCTAGCTATTACCCCCAAAATCTATACGCCACGACCCCATTGATTAGCTCATTGAACCCCCAACCGCTAAATATATTCCAACTAGCTACGATAAAAAGCACAATCAATCGGAAAATACCGTATTCTATCGTCCTCAGTCCGACAACCAGCTAAAAGAGGATACGCGTGGCTAAACCCAATTACGCTTTTCAAAAGCGCCAGAGAGAAATTGCCAAAAAGAAGAAGAAAGAAGAGAGGCGCTTACAGAAAACAGCCGTAGATAATACTCAGCCACAAGATGAACAAGATACCACTGACAGCAATAACACAGAAACAACTGACAACACCTAGCAATACAACTAAAATCAAGCAACATTAACAACACAAAAGGAAATACGGCATGAGTTCAGGTACAGTAAAATGGTTCAATGCAGACAAAGGTTTCGGCTTCATTACTCCAGATGATGGTGGCAAAGATTTGTTTGTACATCATTCAGAAATTCAAAGTGGCGGTGGATATGCCAGCCTCAATGATGGTCAGAAGGTAGAATTTGAAGTTGGTGAAGGCCAGAAAGGTCCCTGTGCAAACAAGGTTATACCTTTGTAACGTCCACAATAGAACTGGCTTTATTTAACCTAAAAACTTAAATAACACATCAGTTCGAATATAGTCTTTCGGTGCTTAAGTTGTATATGCAAGACAACAACTTAAGCACCATAATAAAACGCTGGCAATTACCGGTCTTACTCCTTTTTAAGTCTGCAGTATTCTTGTCTCGCGCTAGCCAGTTGCTGTTATTACTATTCCTGCCAGACACAAAACAAAGACAAAATCTCGAATAAACCATCAGGAATATCAATCACGGTTTTAATGGCCATAGGGCCTGTTTAATCGAGGCTTGTGCTGTTACTCGCTGAATCAGCAAAGACCAATCAATATTATTTTCGAAAGAAAACACATCCGCTTTAACTTGACCGGACTGAGTCAACCGTTGGCCAGACACCGCATCATACAACTCAACAACCACAGCCATTTCACCGATATCACTGCCCATGCTACCGCGTTGGACTGTCGCATCAAGTTTCACCAAAACAAGCTGAGTCGCACGCGCCTGACGCGCCATCATCAAACAAGCGGGAACTGATAAGCAATTTTGCTGTTGTTGATAGGCACTGCCCTGCACCATTGATGCAATCGGATTGGCTATTTGATTTCTGAAGCGATTTGCCAAGGGGCTACTAGCACTAACCAAGACCACGGTTTGACGCTGCGACAATTGCGCCTTAAGTTCGAACACTCGACGCTCGTAACGGGGCTGATAGAATTCAAGTTTTTGCATGGTCAAAATATCAAAATCCACCTCCTGCAATAATGACAGGGCCATTGCCAGTCGATGAATACGCGCCTCCAGTGTTTGGCTTTTATCCGCTGCGAGGTTAAATAACGCTTCGGCTCGATGCAGAATTTGCTTGTTTTGATGACGCGTTAAATAGGCGTTAACGGTCGCCTCGTCAACCTGTACCTGCACCCATAGTTGACAACTATCACTATCGCGCCAAGTTGCTATGCGTCGCACATTCTCCAGGGACATTTCGGTAGTGGCTTGAATAATGACCAGCCTATCTTCACGACTAAAACTCAGTCCTTTATCCTCATAAACACGCGCGTTAGAACGAATAATACGATGGATTGATGTTTTGATACTGGCCGCCAAGTCTGCCCTGGCCCGTTGCGTAGCCCGCTCTAAATCAGCGCCATAGGCTTGACTGACAGGTGCAGCGCCCACCCCCACATAATAGCCTTGTCGATTGACCTGACTGATAACCCAAGCAGGTTTAGGCGCAGCATGGGCGACAGCGCAAGCCACAGAGGACTCAAACGATGAACGTTGCGGCAAACTTTGGCAGCCGCCCAGCCACACGATAATAAAAACAATCAAGCACCGAGAAAACACTAAACGCATGCTATAAATCCCGCGCTAAACGAAAACCATTATTTAGATAACGATCACCAATAGCATTTCGAATTCGATTCGCTGATCGCACATGATCCGCTGAATCAGTCCAAGCCCCACCGCGAACCACCCGCTTGTCACAATCGCCACTAAACCAGGCCGAGCCATCTTGAGGTGCCCCACCGTAGCTTTCGTGCCAGCAGTCTTGCGTCCACTCCCAGACATTGCCGTGCATATCGAATAAGCCAAACGCGTTGGCCTGATAACTGGCGACCGCAGCCGTATAAATATGGCCATCATTACAATCGGTCGCCAACCAATCGGGGAGTTTTCGAATCATCGCGTGGTCGGCAACATTACCATGCTGGCAGACATCCTTTTCATTCGACCCAAAACTATATCGCTCATCGCTGGCCGCGCGTGCCGCATATTCCCACTCGGCTTCGGTGGGTAAACGATAGTGCTGATTAGTTTGTTGATTTAACCAACCCACGTATTCATTGGCATCATTCCAACTTACGCACACCACTGGCTCATCATCTGCTTGTTTAAATCCTGGCTTAAGCCAATCGCTGCCGGCTTGCCAATCAAACACAAACTCACCTAAATAGACATAGCAGCCCTTACGATCGGCAGCACTGTTTTCCGCATCGGTGAGATAATTCGTCGCCCTTACAAACTGTCTAAATTGAGCTTTGGTGATTTCGGTTTTACCCAGCGCAAACGATTTATCTAAACGAACATTGCGTAGCGGCAATTCATTGCCATCACCCTGGCCGTAAATATCACCCATTTGAAATTGCCCGGGTGGTATGACGACCATTTCAGGGCCGTGCCCCCCACTGGCTAAGACATCCTGAAAAACACTGCCCGGCTGTTTATTTATACTAGTTAGAATATTAGCACTGGTAAGCTCAACGATGACGTTTTGACGTTGCCCAGCCAAAACTCGAATAGTACGCTGACCTTGAGACGCCAGCCCCTCCACCCAGAGTGAATACTCGCCCTCGGGCAACTGTAATTGGGCGGGCACACGCCCCATGATTTGCTCACCTTGACCGAGATAAATATTAGCGCCACGCTCATAAGGATCGGTCGTCACAATCACGCTGGCCATCGCATGTTCTAAACTCAAATTCAGAAATTCGTTTGCCCCAGGCTGCACAATGAATTCCATCGTCTCGCTGAGATAGCCTGTTTTCGATAAGGTCACTGAGATTTTCTGACCAATAGCTACTTCAAAATATTGCATCGGTGTTTGGCCAATAGCGCCGCCATCAATCTCAACCGCCACCCCAGCCGGGGTACTATCAAACACCAGCATGGCAAAATCACTGTTGCCCTGATCCGCAAGCTGCCTGCGATCGACACTCACCGCGACACTACGATGATCGACAGTATCGATCCGGTTAATGTTAGCGCCATCGGCCAAATTTTTTAGCTCGGTTACCACATCAGATAATTCACAAAATGGGCAAGTTGCAGTAGCCGACTCCACCACCGCATCAGTGAAAATATTTTTTATTTCAAGGCTTATGAGGTAATCGTCATGATCGGCCACAATCATCACTCGACCCAACAGACTACGATTAAAGGTCTTTGATAAGGAGTATAAACAGTCCATGACCTCACATCCCGTTTGGGCCAGGACTCGCAATTTCGCATCCACGGCCTCACCACTGCTCACTTGGTAACGCTTAGCTAAACTATGATACAAAGTCGTGCGCAATATCTCTTTCGATTGCGCAGTTAAACCCTCAGCTTGAACTGGCAACAAGACTAGGGATTCTTTGGCGTAGACAGCCGTTGCCGTGCCAAAAACTAACACCATTAACATCAATAGCGTAGCCAATCCCTTCCTATAAAGCAGGTCTCGTTTATTAGCTAATTCATCCACCGACACTCCCCTTTAGGGCTCGCTATTCTTAAAGATAAAGGCAAGCAACCTTGGTGCCAATAATTAAAACTACAGAAGCCGACAAAGCGATTGTCGTCACATAAGTTTCACCTTAGTTTTATTAGCCTGTCATCTAGCGCAGCAATACTGGCCGCATGATTACGACAGCCTCACACCGCATAAGCAGAACTAAACTAAGCGATCCATGTTTTATTGCCTTGGTGACGGACACTTACCCACCCGAGATCAACGGCGTGGCAAACACCGTATGCCGCTTTGCCACTGGACTCAAAACCCGAGGCCATCGTATCGAAATCATTCGCCCTCGACAGAGAAAAGAAATCGAAAATAATGATGGCATGATACATAAGCAAGTGCTGGGACTGCCCTTACTTGGTTATGCTGGCCTAAGATTTGGTCTGCCTATGCTGGGTTATCTAAAAACACTATGGAAAACATCACGACCCGATGCGATATACGTAGCCACCGAAGGCCCTTTGGGATGGTCGGCCATCAAAGCGGCCAATCGCTATGGCATCCCAGTGATCAGCGGTTTTCATACCAATTTTCACAGCTACAGCCATTACTATCATCTAAAACTTTTCCAAAATGGCGTATTCAATTATCTACGCTATTTTCACAACCAAACACAGGCAACTTTGGTGCCCACAGCCAGCCTGCAGCACAGTTTATCAAGCCAGGATTTTCAACGCGTCACTGTGGTAGGCCGAGGTGTGGACGTGAAGTTATTTACACCGGACAAGCGCGATGAGGGGCTACGCCGACGATGGGGCTTGGGCCCCCCAGATACGGCCATCATTGCTGTCGGCCGTATTGCGCCGGAAAAAAACCTAAGCCTGGCCATCAGTGCCTATCGCGCCATGGCCTTTAACCGCCCAAACATACAGATGATTATTGTCGGTGACGGGCCTGAGTTAGCATCAATGCAACAAAATAACCCCGATGTACTTTTTGTCGGAGCCCAACGCGGGGAAGAACTGGCACGTCACTATGCCTCCGCTGACATTCTTCTATTCCCCAGTGAAACAGAGACGTTTGGCAATGTCATTTTAGAAGCGATGTCGAGCGGTTTAGCCGTTGTGGCTTACCAATATGCTGCAGCGGCTATCCATATCGAACACTTAATCAATGGCCTAAGTCCTGAGCTAGGTAATCAATCAAGTTTTATTCGATCAGCCATCGCGTTAACCCATAAAAATATCGATATAGAAAGCATACGCCGACAGGCACGCCTTCATGCACTAGCACACGATTGGCCCAATGTTATCGACAGTTTTGAAAGCATCATGCTCGACACCCAACGAGAAGAGGTTTGATATGACTAGTGCAAAAACATCGAAGCTAGTAAGCTACTTAGCGCAACGTGAACTATCACTTTGCGTCACCATAAACAGACATTGCCATCATCACATCGCCTACCCACCTTTATTCGATAAAATTAGTCGTCTAGGCGATGGCGTCGCTTGGTACGGATTAATGATTGCCATCGTTTTATTTGACCCCACCCATGGTTGGCAGGCCAGCTTACACATGAGTCTCGTTGCCGCACTATGTTTAGTGATTTACAAATGGCTTAAACCCAGAACAATGCGATATCGCCCTTACTTAAAAAATACCAATATCCAACTTAGCACCGCACCTTTGGATTACTACAGTTTCCCCTCCGGACACACACTTCATGCCGTTGCCTTTACCAGCACTGCCTTACACTACTACCCAGAACTCGCGTGGGTACTTATCCCCTTTACCTGCCTTATTGCGCTATCTCGAATCGTCCTCGGCTTGCATTATCCAAGCGACGTGATCGTCGGTGCGCTGATCGGTGCGAGTCTGGCGAATATCAGTTTTATGGTTCTATGAAACAAAGCTGCACTTAATAGGACTCACACAGCGCGTTTTAAACTTGTCGTCAACGCTTAGGCAAAACATGACCGCATAAACGTGTTAGATAAAATTCATCAACGAGTTCATTTATTGGGCTTCATTTCTCATAGTTAATCATCGCCAATAAACGCTGAGATTATCCGCCGCCGCACCTGCGAGACTTTGACATTAAACGCCTGAAAGCAAGCCGCCAAATTACCAACATTTTAGATATATACTTATACGATTAAACGCTTTAGCCATCGCATCAAAAATGCAAATTCAGAAAAGAAACCATTTCAAAATAGCACTGTCCTACCATAGCCAGCAGAATGTAAAAGCCAGTTCAACGAGGGCGGAGTAGCCTAAGGTGAAAATAATACGAATAAGCTTTATACTCAGCATCAAAAATAAATCAAAACTAAAACGTTATATAACGTTATATCAATTTCATATTACAGAGTGCAGGTATGGAAATCACAAATCAAAGACTTACGCATCTTAAAAAGCTAGAAGCAGAATCCATTCATATTATGCGAGAAGTGATCGCTGAATTTGATAATCCAGGCATGCTTTATAGTGTGGGCAAAGACTCTTCAGTCATGCTCCACCTTGCTCAAAAAGCATTTTATCCTGCACCACCACCGTTTCCTCTAGTGCATGTCGATACCACTTGGAAATTCAAAGAGATGATTGAATTTCGTAATCAACGCGCCAAAGACGTCGGCATGGAATTGATAGTTCATATCAACCCAAAAGGTAAAGAGGAAAATATATCTCCTTTTACTCACGGCTCTGGCATGCATACCGACATTATGAAAACCCAAGGCCTGCGTCAAATTTTGGATATTCAAAAATACGACGCCGTTTTTGGCGGTGCCCGTCGTGATGAAGAAAAATCGCGCGCTAAAGAACGTATTTACTCTTTTCGTGATAAAAACCATCGCTGGGACCCAAAGAACCAGCGCCCAGAATTATGGGATATTTATAACGGCAGACACCAAAAAGGGGAATCTATCCGCGTTTTTCCACTGTCAAACTGGACTGAGCTAGACATCTGGCAATATATCTATTTAGAAGGCATTCCAATTCCTGATTTATATTTTGCCAAAGAACGCCCTGTAGTTGAGTATGAAGGCACCAAAATTATGGTCGATGATGACCGTATGCCAGAAGAACTGCGCAAAACAGCTAAGATGGAGAAAGTTCGCTTTAGAACCCTCGGCTGCTACCCCTTAACCGGAGCTGTACCTTCAGATGCAGAAACACTGCCTGAGATTATTCAGGAAATGCTGCTGACAAAAGTCTCTGAACGTCAAGGACGCCTCATTGATCATGACGAAGCAGGATCAATGGAAAAGAAAAAAATCGAAGGCTACTTCTAAAGGAATTTAAGATCATGGCAGTTGAACAAAGCAAACTATTAGAAACAGATATCGAAGCCTATTTAAAGCAGCACGAGAACAAAGAGCTGTTGCGCTTCATCACCTGTGGCAGTGTTGATGATGGTAAAAGTACCCTAATCGGTCGCTTATTGCATGACAGCAAAATGATCTTTGAAGATCAATTGGCTGCGATCAATAAAGATTCAAAAAAACACGGTACCACCGGTGAAACTGTAGATTTGGCCTTACTAGTTGACGGCCTGCAGTCTGAACGCGAACAAGGCATCACCATTGATGTTGCCTATCGCTATTTCGCTACTGACAAGCGCAAATTTATCATCGCTGACACCCCAGGACATGAACAATACACGCGCAATATGGCCACAGGTGCATCAACCGCTGATTTAGCCATCATTTTGATTGACGCTCGCTACGGTGTACAAACCCAAACTAGACGCCACAGCTACATCACTAGCCTGCTAGGGATTAAGCACATTGTTGTTGCCGTCAATAAAATGGATTTGGTCGATTTCAGCGAAGAGCGTTTTAAGCAAATCACCGATGAGTACACCGCTTTCGCCAAAGAAGTCGGCATTACTACCAACGCAATCTTCACTCCTGTATCTGCATTAACAGGTGACAACGTAGTTAAACCTAGCGAAAACATGCCTTGGTTTAAAGACAAGCCATTAATGGAGTTACTAGACAGCATACCTTTAACTGATGCGACAGATTTGGAACACTTTAGGCTTCCAGTGCAGTATGTTAACCGTCCAAACCTTGATTTCAGAGGCTTTTGCGGAACTATCGCTGGTGGTTCAATTTCGGTTGGTGACGAGATTACCGTGCTTCCGTCATTAAAAACATCCAAAGTTAAGGAAGTCATCCAACCAGCGGTATCAGTGGATGCTATGAAAATTAAGACCGCCTTTGCACCCATGGCCGTTACACTCACCTTGAAAGATGAGATAGACATCAGCCGCGGCGATATGATTGTTAAGTCATCCGATGTTCCTGAAGTGGGCGACCAACTCGAAGTTATGCTGGTATGGATGAATGAAGCGCCGATGCACATTGGTAATGATTATTTAATCAAACGTGCGACAAACGTGACTACAGGACGCTTTATTCAAATCGATCATAAAGTCGATGTTAATACCCTAGAACATAAAGAGGCTAAAGAGTTAGAGTTGAACGAAATTGCTCAGTGCCGATTAAGCCTGAATCAACAGATTTCGTTTGACCCTTACAATCTAATCAAAGGCACGGGCAGCTTTGTGGTTATTGATAAATACACCAACGCCACCTTGGCTGCAGGTATGATTCAAAAAAGATCCAACCTACAAACTAGCGCGCCTACTCATAAAGAATACAGCGCTTTTGAAAAAGATCTTAATGCATTGGTTAGACAACACTTCCCAGAGTGGCAGTGTAAGTCGATTAATGACTTGCTGAAATAAATCACCAGCGATCAAAACAGCTCCCTACTCCAGGGAGCTGTTTTTGTCTGCTGCCAGCCGAATGGGCCAGCGTAGGATTTCTCGCTACTTGAGCTTGCAGTATCACGCCCTCTCCCACACTAACCCCACCGTAAGCCAAATTAGGCAGCTTTTTCATACTCAACTGCTGAACACTCTGCAATCATCTGATAGCTCAGTTGTGCCAATTCGGCACGATTGCCCTGAGTCGATGTTAGCGATGGCAAAAAGTTAATCGCAATACATGTTTCATTACGCGACAGAACACGTGCTAGGTGATCAAAAAAAGTATCGTCGTCAATATAAGGTGCGAGTTCATCAAAGCGGCCATCTTTTTGAAAAAAATGCAGATGAACTGGCTGTATTTCTACGCCCGCATTAATCGCTGATTGGAATAAAGCACCTTTAAATTTCAAAACGTCGCGACCTTCTGTCGTTGTACCCTCGGGAAATAAAGTCACTGACTGGCCTTTTTGGAGCCGACTCGTCATCCCATTAATTGCTTTATTTAATGCACTAATACTTCCCCGCCGGATAAATAAAGTACCTGACGCAGCGACTAGCCTGCCAATTAATGGCCAGCCACGCACATCACTTTTTGAAATAAACGTAGTGGGCAACACAACGACGCTATTTAAGGCAATGATATCTAGCCATGAAATATGATTAGCCACAATTAAGCCTGTCTTATTCGGGATTAGGCCCTTAACGATAACGTTTAAGGACAATATCCGACATAAGCGTTTCATCCAATTATGGATACTGACCCGACCCTGCGAGTGAAGAAACCACTCGTCGCCATACTGTAAACGACGAACCGCCGCAATCATAAGACCGAGACCAATATGAGCGCCTAGCCAAGGTAGTCGTATTACGAGGCGAAGGAAACTTGTTGGCTCTGACATCCAGTTTGTGTCCCTTTTAAAAAATGACGAATATAACGTGCCGCTAACTGCTCTCGTTTGAGCAAGACAAAAACATCAGCAACATGAAATGCTGCGTCATAATAAGCTTCACCACAAATCCAAGCACCTTGCTTTAAATAACCTTTGAGTAACGGCGGCAGGACAACATCGACATCACGAGTGCCATCATGATGGGGCATGCTAACGTAGGGCTGCACACGCATGTCACCCGGCGACATATGTTTGTCACGCAGCATCCTCATAACAGCTTCGACATGCTCAGGACCAAAATCCATAGGAATACTGGCACAGCCGATCAAATAGTCTAAATCCTGCTCCATGGTCACCCGACCAATGCCCTGCCACAACATTGCCAAAGTCGCTCCATTACGATATTCAGAGTGAATACAGGTACGTCCGATTTCCATAAACCGACCGCTTAGGTTTGCCCGTACAGCACTTAAATCAAATTGTGTTTCCGAATAATAAAGGCCGGCTTTGGAAGCATCATCACTGGTCAACAAACGCGTCGTACCAATCACTTGGCCCGTTAATTCATTGCGAACCACAAGGTGCTGACAGTAACGATCAAACCGGTCGCGATCCAAGCCAGGAGTCTCGGTATCGATATATGCGTTCATTTCATCGGCGAAAACTTGATAACGTAGCGCCTGACACTCAACAATCTCTTGCTCCGTTTCTGCCAAAGAGACAGATAACAGAGGTTTGCGTGACACTAGCTGTGGTGCAACATTACGTAATACGGCAGTCATAATTAAACCCTCGCTCAACAGTAGCGTTCACGATATAAGCCCAGGGTGTATTAATTATGACTGACAGATGAAGCTTTTCTGACGCGATCTCAAATAAGTGTCTAAAAATCTTACCCTATTGATTCTCAACCATTGACCTTGAGGCTGATTTTAACGCCGCGGTGTACCTCTAAGTTATGCTAGTGTTTTCCCTCATACTCTCCTACCTAATAACTCAGTAAAATGACCAACGGATACTGGCACTAAATCGGGCTCAGCAGTATCCTAGGACTAATGCAACGCTCTCCATTGCCGACACTTAAATTAATATGGAACTGGGTAAGGAGCATGAACCAAACAAACGTGGGCGCTCAAAACAAACTAATTTGCAAAAGCACCCTGTTGCTTTTACTGCTCATTGCCAGCGCCACTACTGATGCCCGCTGGATAATGGATGCAAACATCGCTACTGCCTTTAACCGCGAAACAGCATCTGACACTAACCGCGACTTTTTTGACAACGCAACACAAGCCCATGCTACCGGCAATGATCGACGCACTGCTTTCCATTTCGGCCTGAGCATACCGACCGATGAGGCCTATTACACACATCTCAGCTATGTCGATTTAGGCAAAGTAAATCCAGCCCTCATGGGCCGTCAAGATGCCGTGACGCACTATGTCAACAATCTAACAGACCTTCCCC
>Ga0316204_10007041_pt1 | contig 16785 bp, 12 predicted proteins | sample 6monrhotite_MG_2_FD_205661 | JGI IMG/M metagenome (GOLD analysis project Ga0316204, IMG submission 205661) | Microbial mat bacterial communities from mineral coupon in-situ incubated in ocean water Damariscotta River, Maine, United States -... | ecosystem: Environmental > Aquatic > Marine >... | reverse complement strand
CGAAAGTCATCATAAGGTATAGTGCTAGAAACAAAAACTGGAAATGCGATTTCTGTTTTATTATTTGTATCAAATAATGAAAATCCACCGCTAAACGTTAACCAATCTTTCTGAAGTGCAATAATGCGAAAAATATTAAGCTCTACGCCATAATGTTTCCCTTTTAATGGCTCGTTTGCTACGCGCTCATATATCTTATCTTGATTACCTATAACTTTATCGAGCTTTTTATCAATAACATCGAGATTAACATCATCTGCGAATACATTTGCACCCAGCATTACCCCAAGTAAAACCATTATCATTATTTTTTTCATGCAAGAGCCTTTACTATCAAAGAGAAACATCTAAGAGAAACAAAAAAAACACTAATTTTTAAGTTAGAAAAAAGTACTTTCAAATAAACCCGAAATATCCCAGTAATATCTGTACTTTTTGACATCCATTTCACGTTGATCTATAAGGAAGTTGTCCGAGAATCAGGAATTGTAACAAGGGAATGCACAATAAATCAGATTTTTTATTGCTGAGGTTGATAACAATGTTTATTCGAAGATTAAGATCGAATGTGAATCACGGATGATTAAAAAACGAACAATTATCTACAAAAAACCCACTACAGATTAATTGGGCAGGTTTGTGTTGGTGAATCGATGGGAATCGAGCAAGAATTCTACCATTGGCCCAACATGCTTGCCCTATTAGCTCAACTAGCCATTAACCGACAGACACGAAAAACGTTCAATCAAAAATGACAATGCAACTCGTAATATTTCTAACTATTGTTTTAACTGAAGTACATCTTCGCCCAATGCTGCTGGTTTACCACTCCTCAAAATTACGGCATATTGCCAGATCTTTCTTTGTGCATCATTTATTTCAGCTGCGAGTAAAAAACTAGAGCCACAACACGACAAACAAAACTGGATCATCTGTATTTTTGTAAGATGAGTCTATAGCTATAAAGGGTTCTGACCCCTATACTGTTGTCTGAAGATTTAAAAATTTATAAGAACCAAATTGAGTCTCAAATGAGACAATTTCGTGAGCAGTTTGAGCGGGAAGCTAAGCAATTTAAATCTGAATTGAAAAGTGATTTTGAGGCATTCAAAAAAGAGACTAAAATGGGACAAGCTAAATTGATTAATGAATTTAAATTAATAGAATCTACCGACATTGAAATTAGTGATGGAATACTTACCTTAGTGCCGATTCCCAAGGAAATTGATGAACAGTTTAATTTATTGGATAGCTTTTGATTTTAAATTAGATTGTTCCGGTTATAACTCTATAGATGGCCTGACAACCAAGAACGTTTGATTTTCGTAACTACTCATAGGGTTTTTACTCACTGAGCGGCGGGTGCTATACAGGTTGGAGAAAACGTCGCCCGTATGGACGCGGGCGTCGAACATCCATGGATGGATTTACTGCGTTTTTCGTAAACCTGTATAGCACCCGGCGCATATCGAAGCCAATGAATCATGAGTAGTTACTTATTTTCTTTGCTTTGTACATCTTTAAGCTCACCGAGATATTTATTAATGCTCTCATGTATTATTCCAAAACCATGAGAAAATACGGTGTTCCCTAACTTGATGGGGAAATTTTTTTCCAGAAAAAGTTGAAAACCAATACTTTTCAGATTTGATTGAGCAACGTTGTAAGTAAACTCAACGCCAGAATTAAACAGCCAGGATAATATCGGTTTATTATTGGCAACCTGATCGCGTTTAAGGACGATATAAAAGTTATCAACAATTTCTGGATGATCGTGAAATATTTGGTCAAGCACGTCGCCAACTTTCAGCCGTTGAAGCCTGTATCAATAACTTGGAAGTGCGAGGATTGGATCGCTGTTCGGCAGGATTAATATTGCCTAAAATCAGCGATACAAGCTAGAAATAATAAATTTCTTTCTAAACATGTCAATTGAAGTTGAAAGTGTATAAGTCAATAAATGCACATGATTAACATTTAATCATTTCGATATCTTGTAACGTTGTTTATTGAGTTTTCGTGCGGGCGCTAAATAGATCAGCTCGACTCGCCACCCCTTTAATTTAAGCTATTATTTCAGGGCAGCCACTATCAAGTGCACATGCACTACCTTTTTCATACAACACTATTTTTTAAAAAAATACCTGTGTAATACCCCAAGAACATATTGTGCTGTTATCGACAACGTAATACCTTTAATGGTTGCCGGGTCTTTACCTAATGCTCTAACCCATAAATACAGGCCGTAGATTGATACTGCTGACAGCATTATCAACCCCAATGTGCAGCGCGAACCGGGTCCGCTTATTAGAGATTCAGTCATTGTTAGTCTTCAAAAGAATAAGGGCCAAGTTTATTGTATCACTATCATAATTTTTATAGGCCTTCTATATGCCCAAGACCACTACGCATACAATATGAAGAGACCTATTGCAACATGAATGGTAGAAGTAAATTGCAAGTAACCAGGTCACAATGTTAGGAGATAAGTAATACCAAGAACAATCGCTTTGATAAAAACAGGATAAATTTTACTGAAAAAGACGCACCGAAGGTGCCTATTCGTCCACCTTAAAACCATGACGTTAGCACAACGGCGGAAATTTTCGGTGTTCCTGTTAAAGAATATCCAAGCGGCACAAAAAGGTCACCAACAGAAAAATCTCCCGCGAAATGTTGCAATGTATTTATGCCAGAAGTGTTGTGATATGTCATTACAGGAGATTGCAGAAATGCTTAACCTCGAACATAAAGGTGAAGTGAGCAATGCGTTGACTAATGTGCTTCGTTTGTTTTCTGAAGAATAATTTTTTCAGCAACAAATTCCATTCATTCTAAGGATGATACAATTAACCTGCCCCCCTTCTTAATACGGTGGGCGCATCGTTGAAAGCGGTGGTTGGGACTTAATCGGGTTGCGGTTAAAGGACTTAAGATGGTGAGTTGAGCTCTGTCTTGAAAGTGTAACTCGGTAGATTAGTTACTTTATAGGTTGTGATGAAATACGAACCTCAATCTACCGCCCATCCTCACTCGGCACTCTCAATCGTCTCCAGGATAAACTCTGCAAACGGCACAATATCTTTTCCAACGGATGCTAACTCGAGCGCATCTAAATATCTGTCTCTCGTTTCCTGTTTTATAACTACCCAATTATATCCACCAATAATGAATAAAAAATTCATCAAGAATCTGGCTGTTCTACCATTCCCATCAGGAAAGGGATGAATATAACCAAAAAATAAATGCCCAAGAATTGCTTTAACCACAAAGGAGTCTTCTTCATCAATACTTTCCTTTAAAGCAGTCATGCAATCCATTAACTGCTCACTAGCAGGAGGCACATGCTTCGACCCCCTGATATAAATTGGACCCTTTCTGTAACCAGCCAAATCAAACTCGCTGATTAAACCCGTTGTCACACAAGGTCTAAACAAAGCCGTATACCATTGAGTAATACCAACATCAATTAAATAATTCAGGTCTTCTTTTTTATACGCTTCGGTTATCGAATCTTTAACACCATTAAAAGCGTCAAAATATCCTCGTGCTGCGAGTGCATCTTTTGCTTCCTTATCTTGTTCAATTGTTTCAGGTGAGCAATCTCCACTGCTCACACGTTTAATTAACTCAGGTGTTACCTTATACCCTTCAATAGACAAAGAATTATAAGCATCACGTATATAAAGCTCATTAATCATGTCTAATGTTTCTTCAAGCGGTCTCAAATAAAAATCATATTCCGACTCATGCGCTTTAAAGCAATTAATAATGTCCTGCCGCATTATTTGCCACATAATTCTAATTCTGTTAGCGCTCGCAGCTTCTTTCCTTTTTTCATTCAATGAAATCGGTGCGACAAGAAAGGGATTTTCGATTTTGATATTCCCAAATACACCAGCCAAAATAGTTTCGAGTTTTTTACTTTCCGCCCGCATCTTCAACACACTGTACGCACCAATCAAACGACCAGCCGATGCTATATTTGTTGAATGCATTAACGCATCAGTCAATTTTTCGAAATTTGCATTCTTTAATGCGACCTGCATACTCAACGGGTTATTTTTAAATGAAGAGGGTGTTGATTTCGCTAATGCTGTTTCAAGAGGAAAAACATTTATTCCACGAAACTTGGTCAAACCTTCCGGTTTAATTTTGCTTTTTGTAATCAACAAATTCATATTATTAGGAAGCTGAGTAATGCCCTCTGCCCCATCACTCACAAACACAACTATTTGTGAAGGCATTGAGTTATTATCGGTATGTATATCCAAAGAAGCTTCCGCACTTAACCAATAGTTATCACCAAATCGAAAATTCAAATACTGGCCAATAAAAGTCCATATCGATTCATACCAGAGTGCCGACTCTCCGGCTTTTTGCGCTGATAAATCAGCATCTAATAAATACCAGCCTTTGATTATTCTTTTTAGATATCCATGTTTAACCAGCAGAGCCTGCTGCTTAGGTTTCACATCTTTTGAATGTACAATATTGCCAAATGCGTTCTCGCTAATTTCTGCAAGCGCCTCAGCAAGTAGTTGATTTTGCGTCTTTGCCATCGTTAATCCTGCTCAATATGCATGAAATGATGTCTGTACACATCCCTCAGACTAGGAAAACCTGAATATTAATAATTATAAAACATGGTTATTACGGATAATCTTACCTGACTATCGACACTTTAACAACCTGGTAATCAGGATAACCTCTGAACAATACGGCTATAAAGGGATAGCAACATGAAATATCGGTAAACCACCAACATTATCAAAAAACGATATTAGACATAAATAGCATTAGATTATACAAATACTACCAAGAGCTAATTGCAAATATGTAGCGTTCGGTAAACATCCATCTTTCTCTCATTCTGAACCGCTAAGTAATCCTCAGTAGTTCACATCTGCCCGACATATAATTTCAAGTCAGCCAGGTTAATAATAAAATGTTTCATGGGTGTCCCGAAGATTGCTCCCCGAAGATTATTCTACGGAAAGCAGAGCTAATATTTGAATTAAATTTAGTTGACGGTATGTTGTTGTTAAAGGCATAGGGGGAGTTAATCAATTACGTATAGTGGGTTTCTGTTAGTCACACCATCCATTTTGTCTACTTCATTTGCCTCCCGCTAGAATATTATTTCAGGACAGCCGGGTTAATAACAAAACATTTCGTGGGTGCGCCGAAGCTCTTATCATTAGATAAACTGGAAATTGAGTTCATCTAATGACACTATCTCATAGAATTGATTTAAGGAGCAATGTAGGTGAAATCCCGATTTTGAAAATCGATTACTGCTGTCACACCAGCTGGCACCATTTCCACACCTGGAATAAGATCACTGCTTACCCAGCCATTTCCCTTCATCGTATTTTGACACATGAAGACTTTAACACCTGTAGAGAGAAGAGTAGCGACTATGTCATCACTGGGATTTTCAACACCAAAATTGAGCATATAAGCATCGTCACTAAGCAACCAACGAGCGCCTGCACCATAACCAACAACAACAACTTTGAAATCCTTTCCAGATTCCATTGCATAGTTTTCAGTATAATCAGCAACTATATTTTTAACATTTAATACCTGCTGGCCTTTACCATTACGCGAATTAATATCTTTATTATTAAGCGCCACAACAATTTTTAAATCTTCACGAACAGAGATACATGAGGTTATATCCCCAGAGCCAGCACCAAACAAAGCATCAGCTTTTTCAGTGACAACATCAGGACAGGTTGAGTTTTTGAATTTATTATAGCTAGAATCTGCCATGGCAGATGTACTGGCACAAATCAATAATCCCAGGAAAATAAAATGTTTTTGTTTCAACATAAAAAATCACTCCATGATATATTTGGCTGACAAACGATCTATTTCAAACAACTAAAAACCAGTGAACTTCAAAACGGTACTTAGCAGAAAAATTCATTTTCATACGTTTTCCCTCAATGGTTCTTAGCGAAGAATAATTTATTTTTGTGTTTACGGAAAATAAATTCCTTTAATAATATTAGCTTACTCTAATATAATAGCAAGCTAATATTTCCCTTCGAATAGATAAATGCTGCCACTTAATCAACCCTTGTCTAAATGGTGAATTTTATTCCAATGAAAATTATCAGGATTATGCTGTATGCATTAACTGAATTATATCAGCCTGCTTTAAGGGCTAATATTTTCGGTATATCAAGTGATTCAGAATAGCGGTAAAAATCGGGGGCCTGTTGTGCAATGCCGTAAATCGACATACGATCAGCAAGCTGATTACCTTCAATATCCATATGAGCCCCATGACCAGGTGTCAGGCTTGTATATCTCAGTAAATGAAAATATGCAGGCCTGCCGCCTTATCTTATTTCAGGACAGCCAGGTTAATAACAAAACATTTTGTGGGTGTCTCGAAGATTTTTTACTCCACCTAAAACTCACCATTTTTCCTGTGCACTGCTAGATTAGTTTTATTTGGTAGATATTTAGATGGCAACATAATCGGCATGCCTTCTTTATCTTTAAAATACGCTTGAACACTTTCATTTGTATAATAGTCAGCAATGCCTTTCGACAGTACCAAACGATAGTCGTCATCAAGACTTATCAGGTGCTTATCAAAAGCAGCGTCATAAGTTGCCGACAGGCACAAACCGTTTCGTGGATCTAGACGAATGGTTTTATCTTCAGCCCAGGGGATAATATGGCTTGCACGATTAACTTCTGGAATATTTAAGCCGGTAATGCAACACGACTTGTTGTATATTCTTAAAATTATTTTTCTAAAAACATGCTGATTAGAACGGACTTTCACTGATCGAATCACATCTTTGCCTTGTGCTTTATCTAAACCCTCTGTCAAAAACGCGGGAGGATCAAACGCCACATCCAGTTTATCCGGCAATTCATCTTCACTACCATCATAAGCATCAAAAATATTGATCAAACGTTGTTCGTAACTATTTTCAATCAGAAATGACTGATAACTTTTAAGCGCAGCAGAGCAATAACCGTTCTGCAAATAACTTGGTGGAATGCCTCTAATATTCCATTCACTCGCTTCCTTTTTCCTTGCTTCCTCTAATACGAACAAATACAGCTCGTGCAACCGCTCAACAGAGTCTATTTCCCAGATGTTTTTACAATCAGCAAAACCAAAAGGCTCTACGAGCAATATTTTGCTGAGCCAGTCCAAAGCGAGAATATATGATGAGGCTTTACCACTGCCGGTAACATTGTTGGCTTGAATGAATTGGGTGAAGGCTGTTTTATAATTAGACATCATTTAGTTCCAGACAAAACTTATTCGATATTCTAAAACTCAACACAAACATTTAATCACCTTCAATTTCCTTAAGCGTCTTGCCCTCTTTATTTTTCCATTTAGTCAGGCCATTTGTGGCGCCACCGCATATGACGGTTCCGGCTAAACTCGGACTTGTGAATTCATGGTCATTAACAAAAATAAGATGGTCGCCCTCTTGTTTCAGTATTCCCTTTTCTTTTAGTGAATCTCGACGAGCGCGTGATCTTACAGAGGATTTACGATCTTCTAATACAGTTTGTGAATTCTTGTAAACTAAAAAGCCATTTTCTGTTCTATTTCCGTAGGCGACTAATCCTTTGGTTTTACAAATCAATCTTTCTTCAAGTGCTTGCGCTATTTCAGAGGGTACAGAAAATAGAGATGTGCCCATTACTGGGAGCAACTTAAGTATTCGATCAAGAAAGATATCCATTTCAGCTTGATCCGCTTCTGGTAACCTCGCGCCACTGCTTTGGTTATTTTGAATTACGCCTTTACCTGCTTTCAAACCCAGCTCGATCAATTTTCCTTCAAGGTATCTAACATGGGCTTTGGTTAGGTTTTCATCCTTGCTAACAAATGCGATAACCTGGTTCCAGAATTCTTTGGGTAAATGTTGCTTTAAACATTTAGCTACTTCTTCTGCTTCGCCAACGTATGCGCTGGGTTCACCGGTATTAATGTCATTACCAATCAAAAAATAAACACCTGGTCGACTAGCTTCTTCTCGCTTTGCTAGTTCATCTAATTCTTTACGTGAACATGCAATGGCTTTTCCTGACCAGTTTGAAATTTCGGCGGTTCGTAAACTACTGGCAGAACCTTTTACGAGGAATATTTTTATAGAGAGTGGGTCGTTCAATTTTTTCTCCTGCAAAGCATTCCACTATTAGTTTTGATAAGAATTATAAAGCTCATCGTCAAACAACCATCGTCTTTAGCAAGCGTCGAGTAACGCTTTTTTAATATATTACTTTCAGTGTAAGGCTTAATCTAATCGCGTTATTAACAGAAAGTTTTAATCTCAACAACTCAAGCCTGACACCTTTTAAATATTCCAGTTCAAAAGCATCAGGCAAGGCTTTTTCAGCCTTAAACCCGTTTAGATTACTATCTTCATCAAACCAAAAACTCGCCGGTGGTGTATTTAGGTAGATGCAGTCCAGGTGATAAAAGATCGCTGCTAGCGCTTCGAGGATATTGGACTTTCCGCTGCCGTTAGGGCCTGCAAGCACGTAAGGGTTAAATTCTTCAGCCTTTTCATGATTCCACTCACGAAGAAAAAAAACTTCAAAACCGGGTTGAAGACTACGGAATTTTTCGTTAATTTTTAACCGGATCAACTTCATCCGATAACTAACCTTTTACTCTTAGTTCAATTTGTTTATTACTTCTGGAAAATCGCTGTACTATCTGACCTTGTTCAATCGTCTCAAATAACCATTGCTTGACAATATCATAATCATCTACGCCAAATGGTTTATTCTCTTCTTCTATCTCCTCGGTTAATTTTGATTCCGCATATTGCCAAAACTCGTCTAGCGAAAATTTCCTGCCTTTGTATTCGCCAACTAATTCATCTAACAGATGACACAGTGAGGTTTCACGCTCTACTGGATTGGTAAATGAGTATTTCTTACGAGTGATTTTTTCCTGAGGTTGCTCAATTGATTCTTGTTTTATCTCGTCAGTGACTTGTAAATCGTTATCCATTTCTGGCATTGGAACTCGACTTAAATCCAGCTCGCCTTTGAATGCTTTCTGACTCAATGCGCCATAGAGGTTCTCTAAATCGGCTAGGCTGCGCTGATATTGAGATTTGACTGCATCTATTTTATCTACAATGGTGGTGAATTTTTGTTGAAGAGGTTTAGGCGGAACAGGAATGTTCAATGAATAAAATTTCTTCATTGAAATATTCAACATCGAATCATGTCCACCACTGGCTTTCTTTCGAATCTGGTTGCGAAAGCTCTCATTCTTTAGTAGGAAGTTGAAATATTGTGGAACAATAAACTCGGCAAAGGAAAGCGCCCAAAGCTTGTCTGGAATAAACAGGTTTGGATATTCGCGATCAACTATGCAACAGGCAGCTACTAGTTCAATTGTATTAGCTCGACTAAACAGGAAGTCGCCTTTTGTAACGAACCTCAAAGGTTTCTTGATCGCAGATTTTTTTACTGTTTTAAACTCTCTTGAATTGAACACTCCTTGAGTAACAGCACTTATTTTGAGTACCCCATATTCATCATCTTCTATAAATTCCTTCTCTTCACCGCCGTAACTAGTCCCGGATTGAATATCAATCACAACTTCTGTGCAAGGTTTTTCCGTCCATTTCTTTTCATTCCGCACCGGGTCGCCAAACATCTCGATGAAAACGCTTTTGAGCAGGTCGTCGAGTTGTTGCAGGTTTTGTTTGCGCTGGGTGATCAGCCCTTCCACTTTGCTGAGCAAATGGGCAATGCGCTTTTGGTCGTCTAGCGGCGGGAGAGGGATTTCAAAATTGATTAGAAAATCAGCTGGAACTCTTTTATGTCCCGCTGCTCCTTTCATCACTTTTTGACCTAAAAACCTAAATCGATCACTCCACACTAAATAAAAAAGGTACTTCGCGTCCAGCCGCTCCGAATTGGGGCGTAAGACATGAAACTCAGTGGAACCGAAACCAATGGGGTGCTCGAGATTTTCAACATGCGCGGCTTTTCCATTTTCAAAGCAAGGTGTTATCTTCGCCAGAAGGACATCGCCACGGGCGAAGTATGTGTACCCTTTTCTCGTCTCACCCAAGATACGGGTTTCTTGTTCTAGTATTTTTCCGTCTTCAGAAACAGATGCCATAGCAAGAAACGAAACTTCTTGGGCCTCGTTGGTGCCTTTAGGTAGTCGCGGGTTTATTTGAGCTACTTCAGCAAGATGCACTCTGGGGATCATCCCACCATCCCCCGCAATTCCAACAGCTCCCGCACAATGCCACTCTGTACTTTTGTTAAATCTTTTTCACCTGCCTCACCAACTTCCGCCTGAAGCAACTTTCCCAAAATCACTGATGGAGATTCATACTCCACGTGTTCAAACACGTCCTCTTTGTAACGGCTCAAAGAAAGATCATGACCTTCGGCCTCGATTTCCTCTCGGGGGACGACAAAACATTTCTGTGTGCGGTCAATATCGGTTTCCGGGTCACGCGCATGGAACCTGGCAACAACATCCTGCAGATCACCATAACCTTCTTGCTTGCTGCGTTTGTCGTCCAGCGAATAACCGTCAGCAGCCATTTCATAAAACCAAACATTTTCCGTTGCAGGTTTAGTTACTTTGTCTTTCGGCCCCCAGACTTTAGTAAATAACAGGATGGCAGTGCTGACACCGGCATAGGGTTTAAACACGCCGCTGGGCATGGTGATCACCGCTTTAAGATCACAACGGTCTACTAACAATTGGCGTAAATCTTTAAATGCTTTTCCGGAGCCGAACAGCACACCTTGTGGCACGATGACACAGGCAGTACCACCTTTTTTCAACAGGCGATAAATATTTTCAACAAACAGCAGCTCGGTTTTAGTAGTACCCAGTTGCAGATGTTCGTTGATGTCACCCTTATCGATGCTGCCGGTGAATGGCGGGTTGGCCATGACGACGTCATATTCCGCTTCTTCGGTGAAGCTTTTGCTCAGGGTATCTTTGTAATCGATTTTTGGTTCGTCGATGCCGTGCATCATCAGGTTCATTAAACCCAAACGCACCATGGTACTGTCGATGTCGTAACCGTAGAGGGTGTTATTTAAAATGGATTGATTTTTTTTGTTAAGCCCTGCGGAAACGGAGGTGCGGATAAAACCGTCTTCGTCGGGTTGTAGTTTTTTTATGTCCGCTTTATTTGCCAACTGGGTAACGATGTATTGATAAGCGCCCAGCAGAAAGCCACCCGTGCCGCAAGCCGGGTCGGCGATGTGGTGACCGAGCTTTGGTTGCACCAGTTCGGCCATGAGTTTAATGATGTGGCGCGGGGTGCGGAACTGGCCGTTCTTACCGGCGCTGGCGATTTCCGACAGTAACATTTCATAGACATCGCCCTGGATATCTTGAAAGGCCTGGCCTTTTTCTTTGGAATCTTTTTCCATAACTTCGAAAATTTCGTCGATGGTCTTCACCGCTTCCACCAGCAGCGCGGGCTTTGGAATGACGAACACGGCGTTTTTCATGTGATGGGTGAAGTTGGATTCCGCGCCATTCATGTCACGGAGAAACGGAAAGACCTTACCCTGCACGTGATGCAGCATGTCTTCGGCTTGCATGTGTTTGAACTCACTCCAGCGCAGGGTGCGTTTTTTTATGGCGTATTGCTTTTCATCTGTAATGCGTTTTTTGCTTTCTTTCGCCGTATCGTCGTCTCTTGATTTGGCGCGGTACTCGGGCGGTATCCAGGTGCCGCTGAATTTGGAGGTATATTTCTCACCGGTGAATTCGGCATCGGCTTGTTTTTTTTGATCCAGTTCATCCAGTCTTTTCATAAACAGCAAATAGGTGATCTGCTCGATGGCGGTGAGCGGGTTGGAAATGCCACCGCTCCAGAATTTGTTCCAGAGTTGGTCGATCTTGCTTTTTAATTCGGGGTTGTTTTGTAGCATGTATTTACAAGCCTTCGTTTAATTCATTGAGTAACGCTTTGCCCTGGTTGGTAAGGCGGTATTTTTGTAAGCGGCTGCTGGGTTTTTCAGGCAAGGTGTATTCGATGAGCTGCTTTTGCAACAGCTCTTTAATTGTGCGTTTGAATGCGCCACTTTTACTCTCCAGTCCCAGTGTGGTGGCAAGCTCGGCGGCGGAAAGTGGCAATTGTTCCAGGGCCAACAAGATGACTGTTGACTGGGCCTTTGACTGGGCCCCTGACTGGGCCTTTGACTGGGCCTCAGTAGCCGGTATCTGTTCATCAAACGGCTTTACGTAGTAGAAGATAACCCTTAAAAAATTAGGGCGTATCTCAAAAGCATCCCGGCCGTATTTCTCTAATATGCGTGGTACACCAGACCCGAGCTGTTCAACAATTTCCAGGTCACGAAATACACGCATTATTTCTTTATTACGCGGGGATGAGTAACCATTGAAAAAATCTTCTTCGGTAACACCATAGGGCAAGCCTCCGGCGGAAGTGATTTCAAGTCGATCAGAAAAGAACTCGAACTTGGGACAGGCCCCATTGGAATAATCGTTGTGTACGATGGCGTTGATGACGGCTTCACGCATGGCTCTGGCGTGTATCATCTCTCGCTCTTCCCGCAAGGGGTAACCGATACGGGTGTATATAGTATTTTCTACTTCCATGCGCTCGAGAACGCCTTTAAGCGCTTTGATCAACGAGCAGCGACCAAAATCTCTGTTTTCTATGAGACCAACCCGAGTGGTATCCGCATATTTGGCAACCTGGATGGAAACACCATTTTCATCCGCCAGCAAATAGGCAGCATAATTGGGTTTGCCTTCAGGTGTTAACAATTCTAAATTTTGCATAAAAGCTGCGTTTAAATGCAGTTCTTTGGCCTCGTAATAAATTTTAAGTTGGGCAAAAGTCAGGTTATGCCGCGTGGATTCCATGCGACCAATCGTGTTGCGAATGCGGCGACTGTAAAGTGAATCAATCATTTCTTGCGGCATAGGCTCTGCGGCACTGCCCACACGAATAAAACAACCTTTTTCAGTCATGCCATATCTTTTTAGGTAGTAAGGCTTTTCCTGTCCTCCTGCCACTGTTATGCGGATAATAGCTTTACCCTCTCGTTGTTCGAGAATAATATCAAATAATCCCATGACTGATGGTTGGATGTTGTTACGTAAGCGATCTTTGATTGACAGCTGTAGCTGGTCAGCATTATTGACGCCGTGGGTATGCCCATCTTTATCAATGCCTAGGTAGATGGCTCCGCCATCATGGTAATTTAGAAACGCGACAACTTCTTTTTCAAGACTATCGGTTAATTCACGTTTGTATTCGATGCGATTGTTTTCTGTCATATTACGCTGCCAAACTTTCAGTGAGCTGTAGTATTTCATTGATCTCTGCGGGGCTGAATACACCACGTATGCCCTGCGGGTGAATTACCGTAAAAGGCGCGCTGATCAAGTCTTTCTTTTCCACTTTTTCGCGGTCAACGATAAAGTTTTTTAGTAAATTGAGAAACTCCATTTGTCGACTGCTGAGATTGGTGTGTTGTTGAATAAATTGCGCAAAAGCGTCGCTGACTGTTTCCGGAAAACTTTTTAATATTTCGATGCCGAGGATGTGCCGGATAAACTGCATAAAATGCGCTTTGCGATTTTTGTAAACCTGGCGTAACAGCTCTTCTGTAATGTGCGGGTGTTCGGCATGTAACATTTCTGCAAGAATATTTGCTTCATCCGAACTGATCTCTTCACCGTTTTTAATTTTTAACAACACGGGATTGTGTTCGGTTAGTTCGGCGATTAACGCTTCAACCATTTGCCGATAGGCGCTAACACTGACGGCTTCGTGTTGCGGACCGAATTCTACCCAGTCTTTAAAATGTAAGGTATCGGTCAGGTCGAGATGAGTGGGACCGGGGCCAGCATCCTGTTCACGAAACTTCATTAAGGGGCCGAGTTTGTTGCTCAACTCGTCCAATGCATCTTCTAACTCGATAAAATCGGTTTTGGCCCAGTAGTGGTTGGTTTGTGCCGTTCGGATGAGGTCTTCCTCGGTTTTGACAAAATTAACAGTAAGCGGGAGTTCGCTGATTTGTTCGACGATGCCTTCTTTGAGGGTTTCTGCTCGTTCCTTTTCTTCGTTTAATTCCGCCAGGGAATATTCCAACAGGTCGCGTTCAAAACGCATGGCTTTGAAGTCAGCTTCAGACACGGTGCGAAAGAGTGGTTTTATTTCGGCGCGTAGGAATTCCAGTTTTTGATGACTGAGAGTGATCCAGAAATTTTCTTCTTCGAGTTTGTTAAGCACAGTTGCGGCTTCTTTTATCACAACTGAGCTTTGCGGTAATTCAGCAATCTGCTGGCGTAATTTAATGATTTCACGTTCGGCGATATCTTGATGGTCGCTATCGATGGCTTTCTCAATTTTATCTAAGCGTAGGCCAACTAACTTCACTGGCAAAGGTAGTTGCGGTTTTAATTCTTTGCCTTTGGGCTGAAGTTTGAAGTATTCAAAATTGTCCCAGCAATCCAGAATCAAGAATACATCTTTCTCAGTGCACCAGGGTTTAGGTTTGTTTGTTTCCAACAAACGAGTACCGCGCCCGATCATCTGCCAAAATTTGGTATAGGAATAAACGGGTTTAGCAAAGACGAGGTTGACGAGCTCACGCACGTCGATACCGGTATCGAGCATGTCGACACTGATGGCGACGCGGGGCATGTCATTGTTGGTGAACTGATCGAGCAAACCACCTTTGCCGTAAACACGCGGGTCATCGGATACCAACACTTTGGCCAGTTCGCCTTTGTATTGCGGGTAGAGTTTGTCAAAGATTTCTTCAATACGGCGCGCATGCGCTTTGGATGAACAAAAGAAAATGGTTTTACCTGGTAGCACGCCATCAGAGTCTTTAATACTCTCTTCCATGAACTCTTTGACGATGAGTGTATTGGTGCCTTTGTTGATGACTTGTTTTTCTAACTGCGAGCCTTCGAAGTTTATCTCTTCAATTTCTTTGCCTTCCAGTAACAGACTTTTTTGATCTTCTAGCGAGATAGTGCGCTTGCTGATGCCTTCCATCTGGAATTTAGTTTGAATTTTCATTACCTGAAAACTGCTCAGGAACGGTGGCATGTTGTTGACTGCTTCCTCGAAGGTATAAGCAAACGTTGGTAGCCCATCCTCGCAGTGAAAAATCTTAAAGGTATTGTGATCAATGATATCGGTTGGCGTTGCAGTTAACCCTAAGGTAGTTGTTTTAAAATAGTTGAGAATCTCACCATAAGTGTTGTAAATAGATCGGTGACTTTCATCAATGACGATAAAATCAAAATAGTGTGGTGACAAGTGCTGCGCTTCATCCCGAATTATGTTGAGCATGGTGGGATAGGTTGCCACATAAATACGGCGATCTTTGGCAATAAGCTTTTCACCAACATTGGGCCAACGTGGTTCATTGGGTAAGTGTTCTTTGAACGCGGCCAAGGCTTGTTCTCTGAGTGCGATACGGTCAACCAGAAATAGTACTTTTTCAGCATGACCTGCGCGCATTAGTGCATCTACCATGGCGATACAGGTACGAGTTTTTCCAGTGCCGGTTGCCATCACTAACAGGAAGTCACGTTTCTTTTGTTCGATCCCTTCAAGTACTGCACGAATTGCGCGGATCTGATAGTCACGTCCTGCGATTGAAGTGTTAATAAGCTCCTGGGTCAGTGGCTTTCGGTTGCGGCGAATGTATTGGAACCGCTCAAGGTCATCCCGAGTGGGGAAGCCCACTACTTTGCGTGGTGGAAAATTACCCAGATCCCAGAAATAAATTTCGAGGCCATTGGTATAAAAACAAAATGGAAGCTCACCGCCCTGTTCTTTTTGAATGTTGTAACAATATTGTTTGGCCTGTTCACGGCCCAGGGCTGCATCTTTGCTGCTTTTTTTGGCTTCGACAACTGCGAGCGGCTTGCCGTATTTTCCCAATAGAACGTAGTCACTGAACTGATGGCCTTCGTACTGAGTACGTGGTTCTTTTACACCGTCAGGAAGGTCTACTTTAATATCGAATTCTTCAATTATCTGGGTGCGATCGCTGACATCCCAACCGGTTGATTGAAGTTGTTTGTCTATGATTTCTTTTCTAGTTTGGGATTCGGTTTTTGTCATGCTGCTTTCGATAATCTTTTCAATCTATTGTAACCGAAAATACTATTGCCCAGTATATGCAGTTTAATTGGTTATTTTATAAGCTAATGGTGGTCTATCGCTTCAACACTCAAAAAGTAAGCGCTTAAATATTTTTATTTTATAATTCTAACAAATCCCCCTCGTTCCCCCTTTACAAAGGGGGAGGTTTGAATTGCAATTCTTTCACAGTTTCGGAGCATGGGAACGAGATAATTGAGTGGGTGAAAATCTAACACTCATAAAAAAACCCACTGAACGTTAATTCAGCAGGTTTGTATTGGTAGAGACTGCGGAAATAGAAACGACATCATATCTTATTGGCGTTTAAACTATTTCTCAACAGAGAAAGTCATTGGTACTACTGACGATACTACTAAAAACCAAAGTCGGCTTTAAATTTCCATTTTTTATGCGCCTGAGTTTTACTCTTTTTGTAAATCATAGTCCGATCTGTGTCAAAAAGTAGCACCCTCACCTATATGCTCTGTGCCATTAGCATATGTTCAGGTAGCTTAGGGCAGCCTCAAAAAATATTAAAATCCATCATCAGAACGCTTAGAAAATAGCGTGCCTTTGCTTTGTATTCCACGCAATAAAAAGTCTTCCGCCGAAATCAAATCAAAGCCGCTACATAAAAACATTT
>Ga0316204_10007040_pt1 | contig 16790 bp, 11 predicted proteins | sample 6monrhotite_MG_2_FD_205661 | JGI IMG/M metagenome (GOLD analysis project Ga0316204, IMG submission 205661) | Microbial mat bacterial communities from mineral coupon in-situ incubated in ocean water Damariscotta River, Maine, United States -... | ecosystem: Environmental > Aquatic > Marine >... | reverse complement strand
CAAACTAATGTTCCTCCGGGACAGCTAATAAGTGCAGCACCAATTATTGTTGCAGGAATAAACAATTCTGTCGATATTTCAATTGCTGGTGGAGAGTACGCGATTAATAGTGACCCATTTACTTCAGCTGTGGGCTCGGTTAATTCGGGTGATAGTGTTGTGGTTCGAGTGACTTCTTCGGTGGACGCTCTGGGTACCGTAGCAGCTACTTTAACCATGGGCGGTGTTTCAGATACCTTTAATGTAGCAACTACCAATGACGTTACTCCGCCAACCGCTCACATTTTATTCCCTTCTGAGCGAACTCTGACAGAGAAAACCAGTATGATATTGAGTGGAGTTACTGCCGATGAGAGTCTGGTGGTAAGCGTAACTGTGAATGCAGTAGATGCAACTTCAACCGATGACTTCAAAACCTGGCAAGCAACCTTACCTCTTGCAATCGGGTTTAATGAACTGACGGTTTCAGCTACCGATGCTGTTGGAAATATCAGTAACAATGTCTCAACAATAACGATTGAGTCAAGACCATTTTATTCTAATTTTCAAAAAATCAAATATGATTCAATTAGTGACCGATTACTATTTTTAGGCGGAAGTTATCATCTTTACGGATTTGATATTGCCAATGAAATTTTAGAGCCGGTATCAACTAGTCGCGGGATTGTTGACGATATTAACCCAATGATTAGTCCGACAAGTTTTGACCTTGATGAGAGTACCAATACGGCTTATGTGACAGACGCTGTTGATACAAGAAAGGATAGAGTATTAAGTGTTAATTTGGCTACGGGAGATCGTAATATAATCACTGAAGATGCCAATGATTATCCCGATCATGCTATTGTAGAGCCGACTCATGTGGAGATAGATACTGCTAATAATTGGATTTATGTTTTAGATTCCACTACAACGGGTAATGGCAGAAAGGCCGTTTTAAGGTTTGATCTAACCACGGGCATTCACAAGGTTATCACGGATAATAGCTTTCCTGGAACAGCGCTGGATTGGACTGATAGTATGACTTTAGATAAAGCCAATAATAGAATATTAATAGCAGACATTCGTACTAATCGTATTGTTGCTGCCGATTTAACAACGGGAGCAAAAACCATTTTATCAGATGCTTCGGTGCCTGATAATTTGAATACTTTGGATACTCCTAAAGCTTTAGTAATGGATACCGCAAATAGTCGGGCAATAGTTTATAACTTGAGCTTTAAACAAATTTTGTCAATATCCCTCGATACAGGGAGCCGAGAAATGCTAGTGGAAAATGTGACTATTCCTGGTGCTAATTGGGCTTCTCCGTTAGATATGGTGTTAGATACTGTCGATAATCGAGTATTTATTGTTCTTTCAGGAAGTGACGCAGTACATACCGTTGATTTGGAAACGGGAGTCGTGAGTATCTTTTCAGACAGTACACCTCCGAATAATCTGAACCCTATCTCTGGTGCGTCAGGAATTACTCTGGATAGGGCGAATGATAGATTATTAATATCCAATAGAAATTACAGATCAATCCTTGCTATTAGTTTAGCGACGGGAGCAAGAACAGTGGTTTCTAGTAACACGATACCTGATAATGTGAACCCTTTACGTAATATTGATGGTCTTGCTGTTGGTCTTGATAACAAGGGATATGTAGTCGATAGAACTGAAGATAGACTAATAGAGTTTGACCTTACAACAGGCGCTAGAACCGTTGTTGCAGATAACAGTAAGCTTGATAGCAATAAAACATTTTATACTTTAGCTGAAATTACCGTTGATGATGCGAATAGCCAATCCTATGTATTAGACAGTGGAGCGGAAGGATTATTCAGTGTGAATAATGCAACTGGAGAAAGAACACTTCTTTCAAATAGTGCCGTTCCTGATACGAACAATCCATTCCAAAATCCTTTACAGTTGATACTAGAAGGTGGTCGAGGTTTGGTGCTTGATGATGCAGCACAATCAATCTTTAGTGTTGACTTAGCGACCGGCGCTAGAACTATATTCTCAGGCTCTTCAGTGCCTGATGGGCTTAACCCTTTAAGTCCTTTTGTAAAGATGATGGTTCATGACAGTGCCAACTCAAGGTTATTGGTAATTGATAGAGACAAATTAACAGCAGTTTCTCTGATTGATGGTTCCAGAACCATATTTTCGAGTGCCACAATACCTGATAATAAAAATAAATTTAGTCATCGTCTAACGGATATAACTCTTGATGTTTCAAGAAATCGGGCGTTGGTTTATGATGTATACAACAAAGTTATTATGGCAGTTGATTTAACTACAGGCGCAAGAACACCCTATCTTGGAGGAACGCCAAATAACCGGTATCCGTTTGTACAACCAAAGGACATAGCTTATGACCCAACGTCTAAAAAAATGACAGTGGCTGATAGCAGAGCTATTGTAGATATCAACCAGGCAACAGGCTCAAAAACACCGATTACTGATATTGGAAGTATTTCTGATACGGTATTAGATATTGCCAATAATCGATTGTTAGCAGCTAGAAGTAGAACAGTGATAGCTATAGATTTAAATACTGGTGAAATGACAACGATCTCATCTAACAATATACCTGACAATATAAACCCAATTTCGAGTGCAAATTACCTTGCTTATGATAGTGATAATAATAGGGTCTTTGTTATTGATAGTGGGCAAAGAATTTTAACGGTTGATTTGGCAACGGGTGCACGAACCATTTTATCGGATAGTGTATTCCCTGATTCTGTGAATGTACTTACGCGAGCCCGAGAGCTTATCTTTGATAAAGAGAATAACCGTTTATTGTTAGAGGATAATCGAAACATTCTAGCGATAGATATAGCAACGGGTGCTCGAACGATACTGGTGAGTAACATCATAAGCAACTCAGTCAGAAGTTTTGTTCTAGATAAAGCCAATGATAGAATAGTTTTTGTAACATATAATTCATTGTACACCTATGATTTAACGGAAGGTGTCCTTACAAGGGTATCGAACAGATTAAGCCAAAGATTGGTTGGTCTGGTTTTATCATCAGAGCCTAATCAAGTGTTTCTCCTTGATGAAAACTTAGGTCTCCTTTTGGTTGATTTAACAACGGGGGAGAGAGCTATTTTATCTAAGTAAAATACTCTCTAGACGATATAAAGGCTTACTTCGGTAAGCCTTTTTTGTTTTAAGCCTCGAGTACCTTAGGTAGAAAGTTGCTATTTGGTGCATTTTTTAGGTGCTGACAAGTTGATTCTGTTACGATTTGGAAGGCAGACAACTCGAGAACAAGCAACAGTGATCAGATAACAATAAGAACTTCAGGGGGGTGGTTACGATTACCGCACAACATTGGATCAACAAACTAATAATTTGGGCTGGACGGCATAGCATTTATCTTTATTTTATCCACTTCCGTTTTTTATGTTTTAGTTTACTTTTGGCTAATTGAGTTCGTATCTGACACACTGACTGCTTCTATCACACCAGCTAACAATGACTCTATACCGCTATCAGTTCCTGGAGTTCGATAACCTAGCCTAACCACCACTAGATCTTTGGAAGGAATAATGACGACGAATTGACCTTGAAAACCAGCCATGTAATAAGCGTCTTGAGGTACGCTTGACCATTTTCTTTGTTTCACTTTTTTGTCTTTATCGCTCCTATTTTTGGAACTAACCGTATCCTCTGAAACCGTTGGATCTAAATTTAGCCAAAAGTGCGCACCGTAATGATTTAACGGGTCGGTTTTGCTTGGCGTGGTGGAATATTTAACCCAACCTTCAGGTAATAAGCGCTGGTTATTCCAAACACCATCTTGAAGAAAAAGCTGACCGAGCTTAGCCCAATCTCGAGCAGTCGCGTACATATAGGATGAGCCAATAAACGTGCCGTTTGCATCTACTTCTAATTGAGCGCTGACAATCCCCATGGGATGAAAAAGACGCTTTTGGGTAAATTCGTAATATTGCTGAAAGTCACCTCCAATGGAACGTTTAACAATGCCTGCAATAATATTGCTCGTGCCACTAGAGTACGCCCAAGATGTGTCAGGTTCATATATAACAGGCTTATCTGCGGCAAAATCGCCGGCGCTTGCTTTGACAGATAACATTAGCGCGGTGTCACTACCTATCCCATTGCGCTCATTAAATTCCAAACCACTACTCATTCGCATTAGATGATCTAAGGTAATTTGCGAGCGACCATCACTCGCTCCTTGCCACTGGGGGACTGGCGCGGGTCGCTCAAGATCGAGTTTGCCATCCTTTATTAGTAAACCGACTTGCATATTAGTGATACTTTTTGCCATTGACCAACTTAGCAGTGATGTATTTGAGTCAATGCCCTCAGCGTATTTTTCAGCAATAAGTTGTCCTTTATAGATTACAACGACTGCTTTGGTTCGTCGGTTAACCGTTTCAGCGGGTTCTTCAAATGCTGACATAACACTTTGATTTAATTGATTATAATTAATACTGGAAATATCTGAATTTTCTCTGGCGCTTGCATTAAACCATGTGAAGTTTGCATCAGTACCCACATTAGCAAGTTTGCTTATTTGGCGCGATAATGACTCTTCTCCGACAGCCAATAACGTGCAACCGATCCCATCGGTATATATTGCTTTGCGATTATAAATTCCTAAGGCGCTAGTTAATACTTGTTGTTGTTGCTCATCAATATTAAAGTCTACGTATGCGAATGAATCATTAACCGGCAATAACCCTTCGTTAACAACAAGTTCGCCCGAAAAGCCACTGATAAAATGCCCTGAACAAATATTTTTAGCGGCAAAACCAGCTGCAACATAGAGAGTGTTTGAAAAAAACACGTGGAAGCTGGCGGCTAAAATGATAACAAAGATCAAGGTGATTGATAGTACTTTTTTCAATTTTAATCTCCTTCAAACGATCAAAAGTAATTGTGCTGCAAATACACAATTTTTTGATTGTCGCACAAAAATTGTGACACAAAAAATGGCTGTTTGCCCCTCTTTATTGATTTTGATAGTCAACTAACTAGAAATTTATTTTCGGTTCAGATACTTGAGTAATTTCAGACTGCTTTTTCAATCGAATTAGATCAGACAATATGTTTGCCGTTTCAAATAAAAATCCCCGCAACAAGCTACGGGGAATTAAACCCTCAACGATTAACAGTAGGGCACCTCTAAAAATGCACTTTTTCCACGATAGCCGCGTCAACTTCGTGCTCGAATCCTCATGTATTCCATATACACTGCGGTTCTCCGCGCGGCGCTTCCTTGCTCTCATGAAAAAATTACTATTTTTAGAGGTACCCAGTAAACTATTTTTCATTAAGATCTTTTTTAGACGTAAGTTAAAACAATTTATTGTTAACTTTGATCGATTCTTGAATATGTTCTGCAAACCCAGCACCTGACTCTGAGTAGATATCAAATACTTCTGTTGCTCCTGCTTGTTTTAATATTTCCACTTCATCCGGATGTCTGGCAATGGTCGTAATTAGCCCTGCAAAAGCAATCTCCTGCAACTGTTGCAGAGCATCAAGATTGGCAGACAATTTTGGCAAGGCTAACATCACAAGCTTTATGCTGTGATTGTTATCAACTTTTTCCCAAAAATCTTTATCGCCTGGATCACCATATATAACCTTGCGTTGCTGCTGTTGAAGTTGTTTAACTATATCAGCATCAAAATCAATACCAACCACTATATCACCGTACAATTCGCGCATTTTATCATAGCTGCCTCTACCAACTCTGCCCATTCCAAAGATGGCAATAGTTTCATCCTGTATATTAATAATTTGGTCATCGGGTAATCTGTCTCTGCTCTGAAACTTCAGCCAGAAATTTTTCAAATGATTATAGAGCCTGTTATCAACACTGTTTAATGTGGCAGCAATTATAAAAGAAATAGACACCGCTATAGCAATAATAACCAACCATTCTCCTGCCAACCAATTATTAGTTACACCGATTGCAGCCACGATGAGCCCAAACTCACTGTAATTGCTAAGGTTAATGGTTGCCAGCAGGGAAGTTCTTGCTCTTAATTGAAAACCAGTCATCAGAATAAAAAATAGTGATGACTTAATAAAAATGAACGGCACAAAAAGTAACCCTATAATAAACACTTCTGCTGAAAGTTCTCCTGATATTCCAATGTTGAGGAAGAATCCAACGAGAAACAAATCCTTGAAACCTAACATTGCTTTAGCCATTTCTTTGGATTTCGAGTGAGTAGAAATCAATATGCCAATAATAAGAGCACCTAGATCATCCTTCACACCACCCAGCTCAAAAAGTTCGGCACCACCAAGGGCTAATACCAGTGCATAGAGAATAAGCAATTCTCCATGCCCTGTCATGGCTAATAATTTATGAAGCAGTGGTCGCAATGGGATCAATAGAAATAATAACAACGCCCAATATGTAGGCATCTTGCCTGTGGATACGACCAGGAATGCTACTGCTGCCAGGTCTTGCATGATAAGAATGCCGATAGCTATTTGACCATGCAAAGATTTCATTTCACCCTTTGCCTCTAGAGACTTGACCACAAAAACAGTGCTGGAAAAACTGAGAGCAAAGGCAAGCATAAGAGAGAGTTTGAAGTCCAAATCAGAAAATACAGACAGGTTCAGCAAGGCCAAACCAAAAATGGCAGCCCCAAAAATGATAATGACCAGTGAGATATGTAGTAATGTTACCGCCCAGACCTGAGATCGTATCAGAACTTTTAGATTAAGTTTCAACCCAACAGTAAACAGCAGTAGTGTGATACCTAAATCAGCAAGTTTTTGTAACGATTCCCCGCCGGTAACACCAAAATAATTGAGCACAAAACCTGTTGCCAGAAACCCGACTAAAGGTGGTAAGTTGACCTGCTTGGCCAGAAACCCCAGCACAAAAGCCAATGAAATCCAGGTGACATCAGTAAGCGCTATTGCTACCCATTCAAAATCCATACAACATTATTCCACACGACTATTTAATAACCATTGTTTATTGACACATATTAAGAATAACAGTAACGATTGTTGTTACAATGGTCATTATATAGTACATCTGGAGTGAATAATGGAACGATTTTCTAATATATTGTACATCGTTGATTCTAGCCCAAATGACTTGTGGAAGACCTAATATACTAAAAGACACAACTAAAATATTGAATGCTCTTGAATTTAGAGCATCACCTCACACAGTTTTCTGTAATATATACCCAATCCACCTCAAGATGCCGTTTTCAGTGGGATAAAAACATGAATAATCACTTTTCATTTATAGTTAATCGTCTCATTATCACACTTCTTTTAGTAGGCAGCTATAACGCTATGTGCGAAAACCAACAAAAAACCAAATTAGCTCTTTTCGCTGGCAGTATTGCAGGTAGCGGAAATATTGACGGCTTTGGAAAAACGGCTCGTTTTACATTTCCAAATGCCATAACCATCGCTCCTTCGGGTGATCTGTTTGTCACTGAGGGTGGAAACGCAAACTCTCCCGCAGACAATAATCATACTATCAGAAAAATAACTGCCTCTGGCGAGGTAACCACTTTCGCAGGTACCGCTGGTCTATCAGGAAGTAATGACGGTAAAACAACTTCAGCGAGATTCAATCAGCCTTCTGGGATAGCAAGCGACGATAAAGGCAATCTATTTGTTGCTGATACAGGTAATAACGTCATACGCAAAATTTCACCAAAAGGCACGGTAAGTACTTTTGCTGGTATGGCTGGATTGGGTGGTAGCAAAGATGGCACTGGTAGTGACGCGCGTTTTGATTCCCCGAAAGCGATCGCCATTGACAGCAAAAATAATCTCTATGTAGCCGATTGGATCAATCACACTATCCGTAAAATTACTGCTGATGGCAAAGTGAGTACTTTTGCAGGCAAAGTGGGCAGTTATGATCAGCTTGATGGCGAAGGTGCGGTTGCTCGTTTTAAATATCCTAGCGGAATTGCAATCGACGGTGCTGATAATCTTTACGTATCGGAATATGATGTGATACGTAAAATCAGTCCTGATGGCGCAGTTACCACTCTCAGCCACTTAATCACGCTAAATAACGAGAATGAAAAAATCCCTGCGCGGTTGGATGGTATATCGGGGATCACGATTGATTTAAATAACAACCTCTTTATCACAGAACAATCCACCGTGATTCGTAAAATAAACCCTGAGGGGATTGTTAGCACACTTTCTGGAAGTGATTTGGGCTTACACAAGAGTATTGGTAGCGATGATGGAGTGGGAGTTAAAGCCAAATTTGATCACCCCACAGGACTTGTTGCAGATGCCGAAAATAATATTTGGGTATGCGACACCGATAACCACACCATCCGTAAAATTTCACCAGCGGGTAATGTGATAACAGTGGCAGGTGAAGCAGTCAATGGTTATGACGGCGACGGTATAGGGGTTGCGGCGAGGTTTTCTGACCCAAATAAAATCACGGCTGATAGTCAGGGCAATATTTATGTCGATGTAAGGTTTGGTCATATACGGAAAATAACACCTGAAGCAGTGGTAACCACCTTGAATGAACAAAGTTGGCAATATGCCCACAAAGCAAAAGATAGCTATGCATGGAGTAGAAGCTTTACCGGTATAGCTGGTCTAGCATCGGACGATAAAGATAATGTTTACGTTTCGAGCTCATTGCCTAGACAACATAGCGGTGGAGGCGGCTACTCCATGCTTCCGGATTTTTTGAGAAAAAGTAAATTTGATCAGCTCCTCTCAATTTCGCCATCGGCTAGTGTGCGTACCGTGGCAGGAAAATCATCATCACTCAACTTTCCTGCGGGAATAACCATCGATAAGCAAGGTCATCTCTATGTCGCAATGAGTGAAGATAACACCATCGTAAAAATCACCCCGCGTAAAATACTATCCCCTCGTATTAATATAATCGCTGGTAATGCTGGTAATAAAGGGAGTGCTGATGGCACTAAAGATAAAGCACGCTTTAATTATCCCACTGACGTTGTCATGGATAGCAAACAAAATCTCTACGTGACCGATAATCGAAATCACACTCTTCGAAAAATCACACCCGCTGGAGTGGTGAGCACATTCGCAGGCAAGGCTGGTGAGCAGGGTAGTACCGATGGTAACCGAGAACAGTCACGTTTTGACGAACCGAATAGCATCACTATCGACAGTAACGACAACCTGTATGTTGTAGACTCGAACAACCAAACGGTTCGTAAGATCACCCCCCAAGGTATAGTCAGCACCTTAGTCGGACAAGTGAGGCAAATAGGATTTATTAAAGGTGATTTACCTGGTGTTATTCCTCACCCCAAGTCGGTAGTTGTTCACAACACTTCACTTTACATAACTGTAAGCAGCGGTATTGTGGTGGTTAGAAATCTTCCTGAATGATGCGCAGTTCTTAACCATTCGCTCGATCCATCATCACATAATTAGGCAAGGATTCTATCCGTGAAAACCATTTCCTAATATTAGGATAGTCCTGTAAATCAAAACCACCTTCATGAGCGACATGAGTGTAAGCGTATAAACTAATGTCCGCGATGGTTGGTGTATTACCTATAAGAAAATCTGTCTCACCAAGCTGTTGTTCTATGATACTAAGTGCTTTATGACCACCTTGTTGCTTTGATTCAAATTCAACTACTCTATCATCTGGCAAACCCAAATATTTTTTAATATATCTTGCCACAGCGATATAAGGCTCATGACTATACTGTTCAAAAAATTGCCACTGCAAGACTCTTGCTCGTTGAAGACCTGAGTCTGGCAAAAAGGATGTTTCTTCGGCTAAATAATTTAAAATCGCATTCGACTCTGATAAATATTCCGAGTCATTGATTTGCAATACAGGAATTTTTGCATTGCTATTCATATCGGTAAAATTATCTTGGTGAGTTTCACCAGCTAAAATATCGACATGTATCCATTCATGATCGATTTCTAAAAATGTCATTAACAATTTTATTTTGTAGCAGTTTCCTGAAAGCATATCGCCGTAAACTTTATACATAATTTTTTCCTTTTTAATTTAAGGGTACCTCTAAAAATTAGAATTTAGAGCTTTTCTAAAAAATAATTTTGAAATTAATTTGTGGATAAGGGATTATACGCATACATAATCAATCGAATGTTATGAGGGGTAAGCAATATGGGAGTTTACTTTTGTTTATTTCAGTCGTGAGTTTTCACGCTGCCGATAAATATACTTAAAGATGCGGCTATTAACATTGCCATCAGCCCCCCAAGACTAGCCAGTGCCATATCCTTGTGACCGTCCCAAATATCGCCCTGAGTACCCAGATATGCCATACCCAAGTCTTGATAAAAAAGTTCAACCACTGCCCACTCAATAAACTCGTATACCATTGATGAAGCCATAGTCAGCGCCAGTGGCAAAAGATAACTCAAGAAACCAGCCACATTCACAAATCGCAGAAGAATTTCGCGTATTGGACAAGTTAACAATAATCCATAACAGAGATGAATCACTCTATCAAAATTATTACGTTCCCAGTTAAACAGCGTAGAGAAAGTGTAACCAGTAGCGTTTCTAAACCACAAATCATAAGGAACTTCAGAATAGGTAAAATGGGCACCAATTTCATGCAGGCATAAGAAAATAAAAATTAAAGTATAAGAAGTTTTTGACAGTACTGATTTTCTGTAAACACTAGCGAGAACAACAACAGCTACTATAACCAGCACATTTTCCATCGCCCAGTCGTCGCGGTACAATGGATCGATAGCCAACACAATCCATTCAATAGTAAACAGACTTGTCAGAACCAGTAAATATTGACCATGCGAGATTTTCATTATTAAGAATCACAAAATATAATGGTAAAATCGTAACCGTTTATCAAGTTCTTTAACCGCCCGGATAATAAAAATCAGGACAGATTTAAAACCGCATCTTTGAGCAAGATCTGCAAATTAATAACATTGCTTTCATGACTGACACTGTCTGTGCTCCATATATTTCGCACGCCTGCATCTATTAAACGTTGTTTTGCATCATTAACGAACAAAGCATGAGTGACCAATACATCGACATGCTTTATGTTGTTGTTCAAACATTTTTTAATCGCCACGAGCAATGTTTGCCCGCTGCTCACTACATCATCTACTATGACAACAGAGCGATCCTGTAAATTAATTTCGGGTAAGGTGATCTCAACTTCCTGGTCTCCTTTGCGTATTTTTTCGCATACACCATATGTCCATTTTTTGGGTCTTGCGATTGCACTAACCCATTGCTCAGCTTCCTTGTCAGGACCTAACAATATTGGGTCTTCAATTCGTTCTGACACAAACTCAGCCATTACAGAAGTGGCAAACAAGGCGATAGCATTTTTAGCAGGCACTGCCTGTTCAAGGTGCTGGATGCGATGCAGGTGTGGATCTATGGTTATTACGTTATCGAACAACTCTGCCAGGAAGTTCCCAATGATGCCCTGGCTTACCGCTTCGCCGGGATTAAATGCGATGTCCTGTCGCATATAACACAGATAAGGAGCCACCAGTGTCAGCTCTTTTGCCCCTAGTTGACGTGCTGTTTTAACCGCCAGCAATAGCTCCACCAGTTTTTCATTTGGGTGATCAAGGCTGCGACAGAATATGACATGCTCAGCTAAACTGGGTGGCAGCGTCAGTTTGTTTTCGTCATCGGGAAAACGGTGCTGTTGAATAATATGGCAAGGTATATTTAAAGCCCGTGCCAGTTTGCGTGACTGCATTTTATAATCTTCAAAACTCAAAATCATCATATCTGGCATCATTAGAATTCCACAAAGGCCTTTGGCACCTGATTTTCTTCACCTATCAAATAACCATTCTTACGCTCACATAACTCGAGTGCAAAATTAAAATCTGAAGGAAACTGTGCATAAATGCGATATAAAGGTTCTCCCTTTTTAACTTTATCCCCCAGTTTTTTAAACAGATCGACACCCGCACCTTTATCTATTGGCGCACCGGCAAAGCGGGCAATATGTGACATTTGCAAATTATCAATACTGATAACGACACCCTCTGTGGACGCTAATACATCGTGGGTGAGCTTACCCAGCACATAGGTTTCAGTTTGCACACCTTGGGCATTAATAATGGTGTTCATCATGTCTAATGCGCGACCAGAATCAAGAATATCACGGGCAATTGAATAGCCTTTACCACCACGCACATCAGGGTCGAACTCTAGCAACCTACCCGCAAGGCGTAATGATTTTTGACGAAGGTCATCGGGTGCGCTAGGTGAATTTTGTAATACCTGCATGACATCACGAGCCTCTAATACCGGACCAATGCCAGAACCGACGGGTTGTCGACCATCGGTGATAATCACTTCTAAATGAATGGCCAGTTCATCACCCACAAACTCAAATAATTTACGTAAGCGCTGAGCCTGTCGCATGTGGCGAACTTTCGCAGTCGGTCCCACAGGAATATCGATGAGTAAATGGGTTGAACCTGCCGAAAGTTTCTTTGACAAAATCGAGGCGACCATTTGCGCAAGCGAATCAATACCCAGCGGTCGCTCGACGGCAATCATAATGTCGTCGGCAGGTGACAACTCAGCCGTGCCACCCCAGGCCAGACATGCCCTGTGCTTGCGCACAATGTCATGGAGCTTTTTAATATCAAGCTCTACATTAGACAGAACTTCCATCGTATCCGCTGTGCCCGCCGGTGAGGTAATGGCTCTGCTTGAGGTTTTAGGAATTAACATTCCGTGCGCTGCAACTATTGGCACCACCAGCATCGAGGTACGGTTACCGGGAATACCACCAATGCAGTGTTTATCTGCCACCAATGGTTCATTCCAGTGTAACTGTTTACCAGCTTGTAACATGGCGCGTGTTAAATAAAACACTTCATCACGATCCATATCCGTTTGCCCAGAGGCGACAAGAAAGGCCGCGATTTCAGTTTTTGAATAACGCTTATCAGTAATATCACCGATAATGTGATAAAAGTCTTGCTGGTTGAGTCGCCCACCTGCGATCTTTCGTCGCACCGCATTCATCGACGCAGGCGGCTCAGCATGTTCAATACTAACGATATGCCCTTCTTGCAGACCTAGTTTAGCGAACGCCTCTTCAGACAGACCCAAGTCAATGGGTGTGACAATGCTGTCATCATCAACAACATTTAATACCGCAAGAATGCGTTGACCATTGGCGCATATTTTCACTTTGGAAAGCGCCTGAAAACCTTCAGCCCTGTAGACCTCACATTCTCGATGCAGGTAGGCGACGTTCTCGCGATAGGTATCTATACCTAAGCGACGTAGTTTAAGTGTTCCTTTAGACGTTATTGTTTTTAATGTTTTAACCATGGGTCTCGATCTTATTTAATGCTAAAAATATATAGCCTGAACTCGGGATATGATCCGCGTCACGCAACGCATTCAACACAGAAGCGGGCAGATGTCGGTTTTGAGAAGCATCCTGCAAACACAATGAACTCTGTGGTGCAAACTGGAGTAAAATCAGGAGGATGCAAGAACGGCACCAACCAACGACTCCTGTAGTCTATTAGAGACTTTGATCCACCAGTGTGACCGCATCGAAAATTGGTGCTGCTTAATTTAGCTGAGGCAATACACTTCTCCATCCACAATCAGACACTAACGCCAAAACCGGCTTTAGATAATGATCTTTGTCAAAATTGCGACGATTTTTGCAGTTGGAGGTACGCTGAGATTTTTCGGCAGGGAATTGCCTCCTCAGGATTACAATACCTTTATGCTTAAGTGCGGACAAACTTGTCATACTAAGAGACTTTCATGAACTTCATCCTAGATTAATCAATCAAAAGTCGTATAATCCAGCAACTCATTGAATTAATGACAACTTCAAGAAGTTGGGATCTGCTAAGACTGCATTTTGAGGTAGTATGGGTATATAATCATAAATTGGGTAATAGACTACTACCACGAACGACTTGCCCGACAAAAAAACTGTTAAAGAACCAATAATATTATTCCCTTTAGCAACTTGTAGCCGCTTACTCGCGCAACCTCACTAAGACATAGGAAAAATGTATGAAAAAAATCATTATAGCACTTTTAATCTTAATTGCAGTGCTCGCTATCCCGCCGTTTTTTATTGGCTCGCAAGCTGAAAGCAAAGTGCGTGAAATGTATACCACAGCGAGCGAATACCCTAATATCAAATTTGAAATTACTGAATATAACCGAGGTTGGTTTTCTTCTGATGTAAAAATTAAATTATTGTTAGACGTTGCTGGTGCTCCGCAAAGTGATGAAGATACATTGATCATCACTCAAAGAATGCAACATGGTCCACTACTATGGAAAACTGATGGTTTAGGCATTGGTTTAGCCGATATTCGATATGGTGTTGAATTTCCCAGAGAAATTCAAGCGGAAATGGATAAAATTGATGGTCTAAAAGGTGATTCTGTTTCGGTTGTTTCGCGTTTATCTTTCGATGGCTCAAGCACATCGTCTATGAATATTGCACCTTTTGCTATAAATAAAGATAATCATCAAGTGAACATTAAAGCAGGCGCATTTAACGCAGTGGTTAGCATGAGTGGAAAAATCATTGCCAGCGGTAATTGGGAAGGTATGCAGGTCAAGGAAAACTCTCGGACATTGGTAGATATTGACACGCTGTCTATGAGTGTTGATCAATTGTTAGTTGATGGAGAAATGTTTACCCAAACGGCACTATTTGAAGGTGATTCTTCGGTTGGTATTAAACATTTAGATATCAATGGTTATTCTCCTGCCGAAACTTTTAAAATAAGTGAAATATCTTTCAAGTCAGCTACTAAATTTAAACAGGAATTAGCTAACATCGGTTTTGTTTTAAGTGCTAAAAAAATCAATGCTGTTGGACAAGAGTTCACAGATTTAACTTATGATTTGTCTCTGGAAAACATCAACAAAGATACGGTTTTGGCCATGAATAACTTGATGCTCGAAAATGGTGGCCCAGATGAATTGATGGAAACGTATCAGGATTTATTGCCAGAATTAGTCAAAAAAAACCCCACTGTTAAACTCAATAAAATGGGAGTAACCACCTCGGTCGGAGAAATAAATACTAACGCGCTAATCACAGTCAACGGCGAAGCGTATGATGAAGCAAATTTAATGGGTTTAATAGCGGGCATCGACGCATCAGCCAGTGGTTATGCTCCAGCGTCCTTTTTTGACAATTTTGGGATGCGTTCTGATATTGAAATGATGGTGCAAGAAAATATGTTAGTTAGAGAAAATGAACAAATCAAGTTCGATGTCAGTTTTAAAAACGGTCAGCTAATGCTTAACGGTAATCCAATGCCTATGGGATTTTAAGTTATTTAAATTGTCATTTAATAATCCCCGACTTATTAGTAGCACGGGGATTATTATCGCTTTAAATCTGAGACTGATCGAACCGCATACTTTAAAATGACAGAGCATTACTATCTCCCAACGATACGCTTGCCAAATCGAGCTAAAAATCTCACAAAGCCAGTAGATTGAAAAGCAGCTATCCGCCGATGGTTAACAAAGTGATTGCTTTCGTAAATGCAGTAATCCCAATTCGCTCGATGCGGTAAAACATAACTTAACCAAATAAGTCATTATTTACTCTATCCAATCATTGATACTAAAACCAACCCCAATCGTCTTACTGAAATGATCATAGTCAATTAAACTTTCACCATAACCATGAAAATACTCAAAATAAATATCAATTTTTTTATTAAGAGGAAATAACCAATTGACTTGATACGTTTCTTGATGCTTATCGCTATTTAAATTTCGCAGCATGACTGTAAATTCATGGCTGTGCCATTGATACAGCATACTAAGTTCATAGTGACCTAAGTAGTCTTGGATATCTGGATTATCATCATCTTCTAGATTTTCATTTACTCTAATCCAGGGTTTCATCGCCAGAACAAAATTATTTTTTTGAAATATTAACTTTGCATAACCACGATTCCAGCTTCGAGAGAATAAATTTGATCGACCATTAGATTCGTGAACAAAGCCCAGATTTATATAAGATAAATCAAAACCAAAAATATCTATATTGGTTTTTTTGCTTATAAATACCTCTGGTTCATAGTTAGTTTCTCGAAACGGCGAGGATAGATCTGAGTTATACATTTGCCAGTATGACTTCAGGGGTTTGAGAATATGCGACCATCAGGTTAGTGTCTTTGTCGAAAATATCGTCCCAAAGCGACATTTTAAAACTAATCTGAAATTTAGTTTCCAAATTATCAAACTCGTTATCAGTTACGTCGCCTAATAACTCGCCAACTGGTCTTCGATTAGTATTATATGATACGGGCATAAAAAAAGATTGTTTATGCGGTAATAATGCGAAACCTGATCTTTCCAAATGCTGAGACTTTTGTTCTAACTCTACATCATCATTACCGTTTTTCTGAGTTAGTTCCTTGTAGCCGTGAAATTCATCATAACACGCTAAACGCTCCGTCCCGTCCGTTATCTTTTTGCAACCATCAATGTCTGCTACGACTAAAGGATGTGCAAAAAAGATAAACCCGTAAATAATATATTTTGACATCACAATATTTATAACTCATTTAATCTGTAAATTTAGAAAATAGGATACTATCATAAAGAAGTTGTTAGCTAATACAGTGACACAGAATAGAAAACTATTTTTCTTGGTATTTCTTCCGTAAGCTCAGTCTCTCTGACCTCAGTATTGGAAGCCGATTGTCTTGAGGTTTTTCTTTTCAACCACTCAACTTTGTGCAAAAAAAGCCCCTTCCTTTCGGAAGAGTCTTTTTTTTTAAATAAGAGCCTGGCA
>Ga0316204_10007039_pt1 | contig 16791 bp, 12 predicted proteins | sample 6monrhotite_MG_2_FD_205661 | JGI IMG/M metagenome (GOLD analysis project Ga0316204, IMG submission 205661) | Microbial mat bacterial communities from mineral coupon in-situ incubated in ocean water Damariscotta River, Maine, United States -... | ecosystem: Environmental > Aquatic > Marine >... | reverse complement strand
CACTGCGGACGCGCACGAGGGCCGCATCGAGGGAGCCCCCATCTGCTGCGGCTGCGGTTCCGGTCTCGGTTTCGACCGGTACCGGGATCTCCGCCTGGCCTACGAGAAGGAACGGCGTGACATCCTCGAGGACCGGGCGTCCCAGGCTCGTGGCGGTCCGACCCACGATCCGAACCGAGTCTCCCGTATTGATGGCGGAGCGCACGACGCCGATGGCACGGAGGTATCCGAATTCACCCTTGATATGCACGCGCCCATCTCCAAAGGGGATCCGGGAGTTGAGGGCGATTCCCGTCGTGAAGATCCGCTTTCCCGGCTCTGCCGTCAGAACCTCTTCGACCGTCAGGCGGGGGAAGGAAGTGCCGAAATTCACACGGGTCGTGTCACCGCGGGAGATCGTCAACGATTCCCCATCCGTTGCGTAGACCTCGACTGAATCGCCGAGCGACTCGGACTGTAGGGCGAGCCGATAGGACCCGACCGGAATGCTGAGCATCGTGAACAGGCCGAGCGTGTCCGTCTCGGCATCGGCCACCACGACGCCTCGACCGGACGTCAGTTCCAGAGTGACGTTGCGGAGTGGCGTGTCCTGAGCATCGAGGATTTCGTTGCTGTTGCTATCCAGGTAGACCTGTCCGAAAACGACGCCTTCAGCGTCGACTTCGAGGAGCGTGACGTTGCTCGCATCGGTGCAGACCGTGAGTGCACCGACGAGGGCCAGAGCGAGTAGTGTCCGGCCGCGGGGATTCCGAGTTGCATGCCTCATCGGGAGCCTCCGGAGATGCGAACACCGATTCGAAGTACCCGTCCTCGACTGAATGGGAGGATCACACTGCCGAAGTCGGGGTTCACGATCGTCGGGATCGTGATCACGTCGCCCTGCGCCGACACCGTGAGTGGCTGGGAGGGATCCACGAGCAGAAGCGCCGTGTCGCGGAACCCGTCCCTGGATTCGAGCAGGCCGAGCGCGTCGACTGACAGGACCACCGATCTGCTTCCGATGGTCGTTGCCTGGAGCTCGAGGCGAGCGTCTACTGTTTGGGCCGCGGTTCCTCTGCATCCGTTTCGAGCCGCCATGCGGTTCGTCCGGCTCTGCAGGCAGGGCCACGCAGAGGCGAGTCCTCCGAGCGAGCCGATGTCAGGGACGAATGCCGGATCGTTCAATCCGGAACCGTCCCCGTTGGCGTCGACTCCGGCGCGGAAAGAAGGTGTGAACGGCGCTGCAGATTCGTATCGGTACACACCGGACACGGTGGCTGGCCCGAGATCGATCGAGGCGAACGCCGCGAGCCTGTGCGGGCGGTCGAAGTCCGAGATGCTCTCGGCCCACTTGTCGTCTTCGTCGAATACCGGGACGAGCTCGGCCTCTGGTGAGCTCGCGGCCGCACCGAACCAGTTGTCCGTGGTCTCGGACCGGGTGTAGGAGGCGAAGAAGCGAGCGTCGTCACCCTGGTAGTCCAGCCCGACCGTACCGCCTCGGTACTCGGACCAGCCGTCCGGATCCAGTGCCCAGACGTTGTCGAATCCCGGGAATCGACGATTGCTCCCGGGCAGGGCCGTCACCGCAGCGCCGTCCTTTTGCAGGTCGCCAAGCAGAACGCGGCCAAAGACATCGGACCCGGCCGGGAGAACGGCCAGGTTCAGGTTGCGGCGCCTCATCAGGAAGTCTGTGCGGCGAGTACTTCCGTCCACGACGATGCTCCAACCACTGCCGAGGTCCTGCGCCAGGCTGAGGTTGCCTCGAATGGTCCGGGGCGGCTGCATGTCCGGGCCCATGAGCGTCAGACCCGGCAGTGTGGTGACCCCCTGGACTTCTGTGACGTTCGGCCATGCCGCCCCAGCTCCGCTCAACCGGGACACGGTCGAGGCCCCGTCCTGCGCGTAGTACTGATGGAGCTCGGACCATCCCAGATCACCGTGATGCATCGATACGGCTCCGGCCACAGTTGAGCGACCGTCGCCGAGGACGTCCCAGTCGAGGGAGAACCGACCGGCGATCTGAGCGAAGGAAGTGGCAGTCGAGTCGTTGCGGAGTCCCGATGCGATCAGCCAGTCTGAGTTGAATGCGGCCTCGGACGGGATCCGCTCAGAGTCGTACCGGCCGCCAATGCGCACCTTGAGCCCCGGGGCGGCTTCCCACTGATACTGCGCGAAGGCACCCAGTTCGGACGTCGCGAAGCTGGACTCAGGGGACGCGGTCCTTACGAAGCTCCCTCGTCCCTGAGAGAGAGCGTCCGCGTCGGCAAACAAATAGTCTCCCCCTCCAGCACTGCTCCCGGTAATCGTGTTCCGGGCAGCCCGCACCTGAATCCCCGCCTTCAGCAGGCGTCCCTGGCCGAGCGAATAGTGCCCGACAGGCGAGAAGAACACGTCGATGCGGGAAGCGGCGGGAGATCCGCCGCCGGCGTCCCCCAGCTGCAGTCCCGTGGCGGCGAGTAGCGCCCTTGGTGTGCTGGCCGCCGGCCCGTACGAGCGGGAGCTGCCGGCAATGCCGCCTCGCGCTTCGATGGTCAATCGGTCGTTGTGCCGGGTGACCAGCGCGACGGAGAGGGAAGCATCCGTCGCCTCCATGGGCCCGGGGTCTCCGGGAAGCTGTAGCGGCCGGCCGGGGCCTTCAAACGTACGCTCGAAATGGCCGCCCGCCGCTCGCAACACGAAGCGCTGGGTCGGCGTGAACCACCAGTCGAGGCGTGCGTGACCCGACGCACGAAGCGTGGATTCTACCGAGGGAGTGCGGAGTGTCGAGGCCAGGTCCTCACCAAGTCCAGCAACCGCTTCGCTGGAGGATGCACGCGCTGGAACCGGGAGCTGGCTGCGTTGGAAGTCTCCGAAGAGAACCAGCCTGGAGGTGTCGGCCGCGACGGGTACCGAGATGGCGCCGCGCGCCCACGTCGAAGTCAGGTTCGGGGCAACCAGGTCGACCTCGGTGGAGGACCACAGCGGCTTGCCGCTTCCTGCCGCGTACAGGGCCGCGCCGCCCCGGGGAATCCCGGTGCCGGAAGCGACATTGATGTAACCGGCCGGGCCTCCGCCAAACTCCACGTCCGATGCACTGGCAGCGTTGGTCAGTGCTCCGAGTGACGATCGGAAGAGGGCGGGGGACCCGATCTCAGAGCCGCGGCTCAGTGGATTGCCCGCGGTTCGGAGGGGCACCCCGTCCACCCAAACGACGGACATCGAACCGGGGAGGCCTTCCTGGCCGAACGTGCCGTCCGCGGTCGAAAGAAGGGCCGCGGCCCCGTGCACCCCGTCATCCAGACCTGGCACCGCCGACAGATCGTCTGCCGACACGCGCAGTCCACCGTTCCCGAGTCGTGCGCCACCCCGACCTCCGACGGCGGTCACCGAGTCGATGGATTGAACGACCCCCTGTGCGGGCTGTACTTCAACATCCAGAACGGCGGTGGCGCCTGCGGTCACTACGATGCCGGTGAGGACAACCGGTCGGTAGCCGAACGCTTCCGCACGAATCTCGTAGCGGCCTGGCGCAACGAAGGGTACCGCGAAGCGTCCGTCGCCGTCCGTGGAAAGCGCCCGGGTGAGGCCGAGATCCAGGGACTGCAGGGAGATCGAGACGCCACGGAGTGGAGTCCCTTCGGCGCGGATCACTCCGCTCACGCTCCCGTTCAAAATGCTCTGCGCCCCGACCGGACCGCCGGAAAATGCCACGGTGGCACAGAAAAGGATGGCGAACCAAGGAGTCTTCCGGACCACTACATCTCCTCACAGCGGCGTCTGGTGCCCACGAAACATATGGGGATCGTTAAGATACGAGGCACAACCGGGTCATCCTAGAGCATGCTTCGTGCCGGAGGACGGGAATCGCTTGACCGCCCCGGTAGGACGCTTGAACATTCGAAACTGACCCCAGACGTCCCTCACCGGCTCCCCCCTTGGCCAGTATCCTCGTTACGGACGCCGAACAGCGATCCACGCTTGCCGTGGCGCGTTCCCTTGGCAGAGCCGGGCACCGTGTGGTTCTGACGGGCGTGCAGGCGCGGCCTCTCTCAGGAGCTTCCCGCTATTGCAGCGCTCTGGTCCGAGTCCCGGACCCTCAGACTTCGCCGGAGGCCTTTGCGCAGGCTGTGGAGGCGGCCGTCGCCGAGTATTCGATTGACGTGTTGTTGCCGATGACCGATGTGGCCGCTCCGCTGCTCCTGCCTTTCCGCGATCGCCATCCGGACCTGATCGTTCCGTTTCCTGCGAGCGACGCGTATTCGTTGGCCTCGGACAAGGTGCGGCTGGCGGACATCGCTCAGGAAATGGGAGTCCCCGTACCGGAACAGGTGATCGTGTCGAGCCCGGACGCGTGGGATTCGCAGGGCGCCGCGGCGTTGGGGGACCACGTCGTGGTGAAGCCGGCCCGTTCGGCGATCACGGTAGAAGGGGGTGTCCGGAAGCTGTCTGTGGTCATCGTGGCCCGCGACGCCGTGTCCGGGGTCCTCGCGGAACTTCCGCCGCAGGCCTATCCCGTTCTGGTTCAGAGGCGCGTCGTCGGCCCGGGACGTGGACTGTTCGTTCTCGCCAGCGACGGCCGCATGATCACCACGTTTGCTCATCGGCGGGTTCGTGAGAAACCGCCCACGGGCGGCGTGAGCGTGTACCGCGAAGCTCAGCCCGTTCGAGAAGATCTCCTGCGGTACTCAGCCCGACTGATCGAACGCCTCGGCTGGTCCGGAGTAGCCATGGTCGAGTTCAAGGAAGATGTCGAGACGGGCACTCCGTATCTCATGGAGATCAACGGTCGGTTCTGGGGGTCCCTCCAGCTCGCGGTCGATGCCGGAGTCGACTTCCCGCGACTGCTTGTCGATCTTTTCCAGGGACGCGAATCGCCAGGAATGAGTCCTCTGAAGCAGGGCGTCCGCAGTCGATGGCTGTGGGGAGATCTCGATCACCTGATCTGGATGTTGAAGACGCCGCGGGACGTGCGGGCTCTGCATCCCGGGCTGCCGTCCGTGTTGGGAGCGGTGGGTGCCTTCCTGCTTCCGTGGAGGCCGGGTGATCGATTCGAGGTCATGAGGCTCTCCGATCCGCGGCCCTTTCTGCGCGAAACAGCCCAGTGGTTCGGCTCGCTCATGACCTGAGGAAGACGTTTGCCAGTCCATCATTTTTCGATCGACGTGGAGGAGTACTACCACCCGAGCGCGCTCGCGGACCGATATCCGCGGAGCCGATGGGATGATCTCCCCCGCCGATCCCCCGCCGTTGTCGAGCGCCTCCTGGGGTGGTTGGATGAACGTGGTGTGCGCGGCACGTTCTTCATCCTTGGATGGCTGGCGGAACGAGAGCCTGACATGGTCCAGGCGGTTGCTGCGGCGGGGCATGAGATTGCGTCCCATGGCTGGGCGCATCAGCTGGTCGGCGATCTCGGTCCCGAGGGATTTCGCGAATCCGTCGCCCGCAGCAGGGACGTGCTCCAAGAGCTGAGTGGAGTTGCTGTCGTGGGATATCGTGCCCCGAGCTTCTCCATCGTCCCTGGCCTCGAGTGGGCTTTCGACATCCTGATCGAAGAGGGATATCGCTACGATGCGAGCCTGTTTCCGATCTCGCAGCACCCCACATATGGTTACCCGAGCGCTGAACTCTACCCGTACTGGATCGAACGCCCCGCTGGGCGCCTGCTGGAGATTCCGTCAACGACCGCTCGTCTCATGGGGAACACGCTCCCAGCCTCTGGAGGGGCGTACTTCAGACTCTTCCCATACGCTCTCGTTCGGAGCGGCATGCGGCAGGCGATGACGGCCGGTGCACCTGGGACTTTCTACATCCATCCATGGGAGCTGGACGACTGGGCGCCCCGAATGGAGAAAGCTGTACCCTGGGTTCGCACCTTCTGGGGGCGAAAGCGAACGTGGGGGAAGATGAACAGGATGTTCAACGACTTCGATTTCGGACCAATCGTGGACACGTTGAAGGATCGTGAAGCGCGTTCCGAGCACAGTGGAGAGGCGACCGATGGTGCATAGGGTAGCGGTGATCACGAACCATTCGGGTTCCCGATTGGGGCCTTCGGAGACGTTCATTCGAGCGCACCAGGACGGACTTCCGTGTGATGTTCTGTCTCTTGTGGGGGATCCCGGGCGCCGATGCCTGGACGCGGACGCGGAGCGGTTCGTACCGAGCCGCTCCTTCGTCCCGCTCGCCGTGCGGTGGGGGCTTCGGCGAGTTGGGATGTCGAGTGTTGCCCAGCAGGATCGCAAAGCGGTTGCTGATTTCCTGCGGAAGCATCGAGTCGATGCAGTGCTGGCCGAATACGGGCAGACGGCGGTTTCGGTACTGGACGCCTGCAACGACGCGGGCGTGCCGTTGATCGCCCACTTCCACGGCTGGGACGTTTACGGCACGTATCTCCGCAAGAAGCACGCGGACGACTATCCCCGGCTGTTCCGCGAGGCGGCTGCCGTCATCGGGGTGTCGACCCACATGGTCGCCGAACTACTGTCTCTCGGGGCGGATCCCGAGCGGACTCACCACAATGCCTGTGGTGCGGCCCTCCCGCCGGGCGAAAAGGCGCGACCCGACGCTGCGCCACCGAGGTTCGTGATGCTCGGACGCCTGACGGAAAAGAAGGCTCCTTTCGTTTCCATCATGGCGTTCGCTGAGGTCGCCCGAGAGGTCCCGGACGCGTCACTCGTCGTCGTCGGAGACGGTCCGCTGTGGGATGCGAGTCAGCAGATGGTCCTTGCGATGGGCCTGGAGGACCGGGTGGACTTCGTCGGCTCCAAGCCACATGCCGAGGCACTCGAGATCATGAGGGGCTGTCGGTGCTTCCTTCAGCATTCCGTGCGCGCCCCGAGTGGCGATCACGAGGGAACGCCGGTCAGCGTGCTCGAGGCCATGGGTCTGGGGCTTCCGGTGGTGTCGACGCGACACGGTGGAATCATCGACACGGTAGATGACGATCGGGGCGTTCTCGTCGACGAATACGACGTCTCGGGGATGGCGAAAGCGATGATGCGCTACGCAAAGGATCCAGCCCTGGCGCAGGAGCACGGCACGCGAGGAATCGCGGCGGTCGGCGAGAAGTGGACCAACGAGAAGAGCAACGAACGGTTGTGGGGGATTATCCAGGGAGCTGCCGGTCTGCGTAACTCCTCGAGTATCCGCGAATAAGGAGGCCGTCCGAGGTCGTGTCCGAAATCTTCCGGGCCGGAATGCCGCCGAGCGTCCCGTGCCCTTCCGGGAAGTCCTTGTTCACGACGGCGTTCGCCCCGATTGCGGTCTCGTCCCCAATTATGATGGGCCCGAAGATCTTGGCACCGGGGCCGATGTAGCAGTTGTCCCCGATTCGCGGCGCTGCGGCGCGTGACCCGGCTGCCGTCCCGATGTTGACGCACGCGTGAAGGCGGCAATTCGCTCCCACACGCGCGCCTCCGTTGACGACGATTGTCCCATAGTGGGCGATGGAGAGCCCCGGCCCGAATACGTTCAGAGGGATTGTGAATCCGAATTTGTGAGACAGCCTCCGATACTGATATTCGGCGATCAGCCGAGCGGGTCCGCCCCGACCTGTGTTCGCGAGGTACTCGAGCCTTCGCAGTGCTCGCTGGAACGTCCAGATGTCGTCGAGGATCCGCGACAATCGGGTATAGATCCGATCGAGGGAGATTCTGTCCGCCTCGAGGAACTCTTCGTATTCTTGTTGGGACTCGATCATCTATTCGGTTCGCGGGCGAAAGCGCGGATTCCGGAGCTTCTCGGCGCAGCGGCGAGTGTATCTAGCTTGGATGGGTATGTCGACGGTTGTCAAAAGGCCAAGCGAGATGATCGAGGGTCCTCACGATGACCTCTGATTCACCGCGCGGCCCGCTGGGCGCGGGCCCCACGCGGTTTGGTGTCATCATCGGGGCCATGAAATCGGGCACCACCAGCGTGTTCGACCTGCTCAGTCAGCACCCTCAGATCGCCGCTGCCAGCCGCAAGGAAGCGGACTTCTTCTCCGACCACGCCGCACCGACCGACGATTGGTCAGACTATTTGGACCTGTGGGCGTGGGATTCAAAGGAGCACCGGATCGCACTGGACGCGTCCGTTGCTTATGCCAAGGCTCCCTGGGTGCCTGATGTGCCGAAGCGGATGGCGTCCGTCCCGGGGGTCGATTATCGGTTCCTGTATATCCTGCGCCACCCCCTGCGGCGAATCGAGTCTCAGGTGCGCCACAGCCTCTACGCCGGGTGGGGTCAGCCCCTGGACGAAGGCTTGACCGACGACCTCCTGGGCTTCTCCCGCTACGCCTCCCAGTTGGACGCGTATCTGGAGTACTTCACTCGCGAGCAGATCCTGCTCGTTACCCTGGAGGAATTCACGGAGGCGCCCGGAGATGTCCTGGCACGGTGCTGTCGCCACTTCGGTGTCGATCCTGACTTCGGGTTCGAGGGGATGTCAGAACCTCGGAATACGGGTGAATTCTTTTCGGTCCGCCCTGGCGTGCGGTCCTTCCTGCAGCGGTTCCGCCTGGATGCCATCGCTCGGGCGCTGCTCCCGCGGAAGCTTCAGCAGGCCATTCGCGGTTTCCTCGGACGCTCCATGGCGAAAGAGGACGCTCTCGACAGGTATAGGCTGAACGGTGAAGAAGAGAAGCAACTCCTGGTGTCTCTGCAGCCCGAGTTGGACCGCCTCGCGATCGAGTTCGGGGTTGAGGTCGAGCGCTACTGGACTCTTCCCGTGAGCCGGGATTCGTGACACGGGGAATCCCTTTCCCGGGTGGCAAATCGTTCGCGTTCACGATTCTCGACGACACGGACGACACCACGGTCGAGAATGGGCGGCCGATCTACTCGCTGCTCAAAGAACTCGGGTTGCGCACCACGAAGACCGTATGGGCGCTGGATACTCCGCGGGGAGAACAGGGTCCGTATTTCGCAGCAGAAACACTGCAAAACGAGCAGTATCGGGCCTGGGTTCATGAGTTGGCTGCTGATGGGTTCGAGATTGCGTTCCACAATGCGTCCATGGGAACCTCCCATCGGGAGAAGACGATCGAGGCGCTCGATTTCCTTGCCCAGGAGTTCGAGGGGGCGCCGCGCCTGCACTGCAACCACGGTCAGAACCGCGAGAACCTGCATTGGGGAGCCTCCCGCTACTCTACGTTCGAACTCGGCATGGTCGCCCGGGCCGTCGAGCGGGTCCGCGGTGGCCGGACGTATGAGGGCCACGAACCGGGTTCTCCCTACTACTGGGAGGACGTTTGTGCTGAACGCATCGAATACGTGCGCCGCCTGGCCTTTCTCCGTCTGAATTGCGCGACGATCCCTCCCGGGCGTCCGTTCCATGACCCGCGTAAGCCCGGGATTCCGCTCTGGTTCAATACCGCCGACGCGGCCAACGTGACGGTGTTCACCGATCTGGTGACGCGCGAAGCGATCGATGAATTGGAGGCGTCTGGGGGATGGGCCATCGTCTCTACGCATCTGGGAAAAGGCTTCGTGCGCGAGGGACGAGTTGATCCCTCCGTTCGGAAGATCCTGGAAGACCTCGCGGACCGACCCGGTTGGTTTGTGCCGGCGAGCCCCATGTTGGATCACATACGAACGCATTCTGGCGACGGCCCGCTCGAGGGCCGAGCCATGCGCCGGATGGAGTATGCCCACGTCCGGGACCGAGTGTCGGCGCGCCTGACCGATCGATCGTCGCCCAAGACCCCCAGCTGAGGCTGAGAGCCTCGGCGCCTACGCCTTCGGGGTAAGCGCTCGTTCGAACACGGCCAGTGTCTGATCCACGTTGTAGCCCCAGTTCAGATCCGTGTGGACCCGTTCCCACGCCGCACGCCCGATGGCCGACCGGTGCTCCGGGTGATCTCGGAGGTAGATCAGTTTCTCCAGGATCGCTTCAGGTTGGGTCTCGACCAGTATGGCATCGACTCCGTCGTGGAGAATCTCCCGCATCTGGCCGAGGTCAGACGTGACCATCGCGGTCATGCTTGCCATGTACTCGAACAGCTTCATGGGTGACCCGTGGAACCCGTAGGGAGTCCACGGCCACTCCGGTGGCAGGGCAACGCATACGTCTGCCATGCACATGGCGTCCCGGACCTCGTCCTGATTCAGTCCCTCCCGCACCTCCACGTTTCCACGCGATGGAAGTCGTTCTGTGCGCTGATTCACTGCAAGAACGAAGCGCATGTCTTCGCCCCGGTCGTTCGCGAGTTCGATCACCCGGGCGAGGTAGTTGATGCCCTGCCAAGGGTAGATCGCAGAGCCCGAATAGAGGACGGTGAACGTCGGATCCGAGCGCCGGCCTCGCCGCTCCATGATCTCTTCTTCTGAGACGAGTGGCCCGGCGTTCGGGAGAGCGAGAGTATCTCGCAGCCCCAATTGTTCTTCGGCGTATCGGGCGACTGCCCCCGAAACGCAGATGGCGGCGAAGACCCGTTTCGCCATCGTCCGACGGAATTGCTCCTCCCGGCGGATCTCCGGGCCCTGCCGCCGGGCATGAAGCCACCTGCGGAACCGTCGAATGGGGCCCTCGTTCTCCGAATAGTCCCCACCCATCCATGAAAAGGCGAGTCGTTCGTCAGATGGAGAGTTGATCTCCCAGACGATGGGAGTCTCGTCGCTCAGTCGTTCGACACAGCGGCTGAGTGCTTCCCACTTGTAGATGGACCGGGCGTCCACGCGGACGTACAGGACATCGATGGAGTTCGCGAAGGCCGTGAGTCCCTCCGAATCGCCTGCATGGTTCACCACATCGGGCATGGTCGGATCCTCGACCACGGTGACGGAGTGGCCCCGCTGAACGAAGCCGGCGATGAGCTCGAATACATGCCGATGGTTCCCTCCACGAGGCGGGTACGCCTGGAGGTCATACATGTATCCGATCACCATACGATCCGGCTCCTTGGGGATGCCGATGGAATGCGCGGGGCGCTGCAGTCGGATGAATCTACAGGCGAGGTGGAATCAGGTGAACGGATGCTCTTTTCGTGGGGGCGCTCACGAAGCCTCGTGATTATCTTGGAAGGAGTCCCACCATCCCCCCTCCTCTCGCAGTCTCGGATCGCACTATGCCAACCGTCGACATCATCGCCGGCGCTCGCCCCAACTTCATGAAGATCGCTCCAATCATTCACGCGATTGCAGCGAAGAAGGCGGAAGGATTTGATCTCGATTACCGCCTCGTGCACACGGGCCAGCACTACGACGCGAAAATGTCCGGTGATTTTTTCGATCAACTGGGGATCCCTGCGCCCGATGTGAACCTCGAGGTGGGATCCGGGACGCATGCGGAGCAGACGGCGGCGATCATGACGCGCTACGAGAAGCTCCTCATGGAGACTCCGGCGGACCTGTGCCTGGTCGTTGGAGACGTCACGTCCACAATGGCGTGTGCGATTACGGCCAAGAAGCTCTGGATTCCCGTGGCCCACGTCGAAGGGGGCCTCCGATCTGGTGACTGGGCGATGCCGGAGGAAGTAAATCGTGTGGTGACGGATTCGATCAGCGACTACTTCTTCACGACCAGTGCCAATGCGAACGGAATCCTGAAGGACCAGGGCGTTCCGGACGAGAGGATCCTGTTCGTGGGGAACACGATGATCGATACGCTACTGGGGAACATGGACCGCTTTCGGGCACCCCACTGGTTCGGCGATCTCAACCTCGAGTTGGGCGAGTACTTCGTGATGACCCTCCATCGCCCCCGCAACGTCGATGGCATGGGGCAACTCCAGGCGATGATTTCTGCGATCGGCTCAGGATGTCGAGGGCTGCCCGTACTCTTCCCGGTTCATCCGAGGACGGCCAAGGCCCTGAAGGAACTGGCCGAGCTTCCGGAGAATATCCAGTTCGTAGAACCGCTCGCCTACCTCGAGTTCAACTACATCGTCAAGCATGCCAAGGCGATGATCACGGACTCCGGTGGCATTACCGAAGAGACGACAGTTATGGGCGTACCCTGCATGACCCTCCGGGACAACACCGAGCGCCCCGAGACGGTTACCGAGGGCACGAATGAGGTCCTGGGTACCGATCCATCAGCGTTGAAGCCCGCGCTCGACCGGCTTTTTGCCGGAGAATGGAAGTCGGGGTCGATTCCCGAAAAATGGGATGGGAAGACGGGCCCCCGCATCGCCGACCATCTCACACAGCTCCTTGGAGCGGTCCGGGGATCCTAGGCAGAGGGGTTACCTTCGCCCGGTTTTCTCCCGAATGAGGTCCCGGACCTCGAGATAGGCGGGCACCTTCGCGATGTGTACGAGCGCGAGGTACGTCATTGCACCCACCGTCACCTGGCTGGCGAGCCGGCCCCACTGCGGGACGGTTTCGGGGGTTACCTGTGCCACGCCCAGAACGAGTAGCGCCATGACGCCCGCCGCCGCGGTAACGCTGGCGAGATTGCGGACCACGGCGGTCACTCCGAGCCCAACGAGAGACACGGCGATGTGGACCTGTACCCAGAGTGCGCAGAACGAGAACGTGGCATAGGCGATCGCCACGCCCAGGATCCCCCATTGGAGTCCGATCGCGATCGCACCGAGACCGAGCACGCCCACGGTTCCTCCAACACGGAACTGCAGGTCTGCGCGGCCGGTCGCCAGAAACAGGTTCCCGTTCAGCGTGCCGATCGACTGCATGAGACCGATGAGGGAGAGTACTCGAAGGACATCGATCATCCCCGCCCACTCGGACCCGAACAGGACCAGCACGAAGGGCTCGGACACGACGGCCACCCCCGCCATCATCGGGAACGTGATGAGAGCGATGACCCGGGTCATCTGGAGGTAGACGCGAGAGATTCGGGCGTGATCGTCCTGGATCTTTGAAAATGCCGGGAAGATAACCCGACTGATCTGCCCCGAGATGTTCTGCACGGGAAAGAGCATGGTCGAATACGCCTTGCCGTACAGCCCAAGGGCAGACGAACCGAGAACCTTCCCGATCAGCAGATTGTCTCCGTTTCTGGTCCAGTAGTTCAGTGTCGTGAAGCCAAGGAGGTTGGCGCTGAAGCCCATGAGGTCCTTGAGGGCGTTCAAGTCGAGCGTTCGCGTCGGGCGCCAACTGCTCACGATCCACAGGAGCCCCGCGCGAAGTACGTTCTGCGAGATCGCCTGGCCGACGAGGCTCCACACCTCGAAGCCCTGTAGAGCCATGACGACCGCGACCAACCCGGAAGCTCCCGTAGATGCCAGGTCGACAATGGCGAGGGTCTTGAAGTCCAATGCACGCGTGAGTCGCACTCCGTGGATGATTCCGGTGGAGGCGATCACGAAGTTGAACGACAGTGCCAGGGTGATCGGAATCAGGACCGGTTCTTCATAGAACCATGCGATCGCCGGACTGGCCGCTGCGAAGAGGAGCGTGAGAATCGCGCCCCCGATCAGATTCACCCAGAAAACCGAACTGAAGTGCTTCTCGGTCAACTCCGAGCGCTGAACAAGCGCCGCGCCGAGGCCAAGGTCGGCATAGATGGCTGCGAAGCCAGTGAACACCGTCACGAGCCCGATAAGGCCCAGTACTTCCGGCCCGAGCAGCCGTGCCAGCAGAATCCCAATCGAGAAGCCGAGGACCTGGCGAGCCACGTTCGAGGCGAGAGTCCATCCGATACCGGAGAGCGTTCGCTGCCGGAAGGAGCTGGAGTCGGACTCAGTCATTCGGTGTGATGGGCAGGGCTGGGGCCGGCTGGATCGAGGGGGGCCGGCGACGTGAGACGGAGAATACAGGGGAAGAGGGGCGATTGGAACCGACGGGAGGAGAGCGCAACATCTGAACTCCCGGTTCGGAATCGGTGCATCTCATGGAGAATTGGGCCAGATTAGACTCAGGTACACGACCCCCGTTCGATTCCCTGATTCGTGCCGATGCCCGGAAATATCTTGTGTGTCGCCATGTATCCCCCTGACGTGGGATACGCCTGGTGGTTGATGGAAGAATTCTGGATTGAGCTATCCGCCCTGGCCGAGTGGTCGGGGAGACGATGCCTCCTCGCCTATCCGGCTCCGGGTGAAGTCCCGCAGCGGATTCAGGACTCCGGAATTGAGGTTGTCTTCCAGGACTTCACAGATCGCTCATGGAGTGGCGTCGCGGAACGGACTCGCTTCCTCAAGCGTGAGAATGTCGAGCTGGTGTACTTGACCGGCGAGCCGTTCTTCGACCCGATTTACGCGGCATGGCGCGCGTTGGGCTCGGTCAGGACGATCGTGTCTCACGATCACAATCCCGGGGATAGAGACCCGGTCTACGGAGTGAAGGGTGCTTTCAAGTCCGCCCGGAACCAGATCGGATCGACGAGTTGCGATCTGTATATCTCCCTGTCGCCGCTGATGCTCGAGCGAGCGCTGGAAAACGCGAGGATCCCGCGGGAGAGGTGCACCGTCGTAACCAACGGCATTCGACCGATCGATTGCGGGCAGGAGGGAACGCACGACCTCAGGGGCGAGTTCGGCGTCGACGAAGCCGACCTGTTGGTTGTGAACGTCGGCCGTGCCCACCCGTACAAGAATGTCGAGTCGATCATCCGGGCCGCGGAGCGACTGCTGGCCATGGGGCGTACGGACGTGAAGTTCGTTCACATCGGCGATGGGCCGGCGTTGGAGGACCTGCGCGCCCAGGCGCGCTCAGCGACGGTCCTTGATACGACGTTCTTTTCCCTCGGCCGGAGGGGAGATGTGCGTGCCCTGCTGTGCGGCTGTGATGTGGCCGTTCACGCTGCATGGGGCGAGGGCTTCTCCCTCGCGATTCTCGAGTACATGAGCGCGGGTCTCGCGACGCTGGTCCCGGACATCCCGTCCGTGAAGCAGGCGATCGACCATGATCGGACGGGGCGAGTGTATGCCACCGATGATACGGACGTACTGGTGGCCGAGCTGATTCGGCTCGCGGACGACCGGGCAGAGGTCGCGAGACTGGGTGAAGCTGCCCGTGCGGAGGTTCTCGCATCGTACACCCTGGAGGAGTCGCGAAAGCAACTCCGGGATGAAGTGGCCAAGCTGCTCTGACTCGTTCCCGTGGGGAAGTGGTCGGCAGGCAGGCTCAGCTGGAGCCAGGGGACGGAACGCGGTCGGAGCTGGTCGGCCGAATCCATGGATGGATCAGCCTTTCAGAGGACCTCCGAGTACACCCCTTCGTACGCCGCGATCTGAGCCGTTCCCGAAAACCGTGACAGCACGGTGTCGCGGGCCTTGGCACCCAGGTCCCCGGCGTACTCGGGGTGCGCGACGAGTTGGGCCAGCGCATCTGCGATAGCCTGGCCCGAGCCAGGTGGGACGAGCACCCCGTCCTGGTCAGGGGTGATGATCTCCTGAGGGCCACCGCTTGCGGTCGCAACGACCGGGAGTCCGCAAGACATCGCTTCGATCGTTGAAATCGAAAAGCCCTCTGACGTCGAGGGCAGCAGGAAGACGTCACTCCCCTGAAGTACCTCGACCGCGGAGTCACGGAAGCCGAGGAAGTGGACGCGATCTTCTACGCCCAGCTCGGTGCGCTGGGCCATCAGTTGCTGGTGAAGAGCCCCTGAGCCCTCGCCCGCGATCGCGAAGTGCACGTGAGGATACGAGTCGGCCAGGACTCCGGCGGCCTCGATCAGGTGATCGTACCCCTTGGCGCCGCGGAGATTTCCGACGCTGGCCACCAAGACGTCCCCAGGCGTGAGGCCAAGCTGCTGCCGGAGTCGATCATGTCGTTCCAGCCCGAATCGCTCGGTGTCCACACCGTTGTAGATGACTCGGGTGCGGTCTTCGGGAAGATGTGCAGCTGCGGAGTTCAGTTGCTCCTGGAGTGATCCCGAGACCACGACGATCCGATCGCACCCTCGGCGTATCAACCCGAGCTTCACACCGGTGAAGCGGGATGGGTTGGCCAGGTCGACGGTGCCGTGAAAAACGCCCACCACTGGCACGCGTGTGATCCAGCTTGCGAGCACGGCGTACGCCGTAGCCCCGAGAAGATGGGTCTGGATCAGATCGACGCGCTCCCGGCGAATAGTCCGAACGAGAGCAGACAGGTAGCGGAGGTCGAACGATCCGCTTGGGCGACTGTGGACCCATGGGATTCCTCGGTCCGCCAGCATGCCCTCGACCCAGGACCCTTCGGGAACCATCGCGATCGATCGATAGGGGTCCCGACTGAATCCGTCTACCAGATTCAGGAAGACGGTCTCCGCACCGCCCGGGCCCCGTGTGTCGATCAGGTGAAGGATCGTCCGCACGGGACCCGGGGTCGGTCGGGTGGTCTTGTTAATGCCTTCCGCTTGGTGGCGGCCTACCGGTTGATGTAGCCGTTGGAGACCTCGACGTCGTCGAGGTAGGTGTCGGTATCGATACCTGTGATCACGCCCTGTACGTAGGCTGTTCCGAGTTCGATATCGAATCCGTCAGCGGCCGGGCTGCCGAGCTGTGTGTCCGGTCCGACGGAGAACATTTCCTTTCCGTTGATCCACATCCGTGCGTACCCGCCGGTACCGTCGTGGTAGTACCAGACCTGGTACTCAACCCAGGTGTCGACGGGAATCCGGAATCCCGTTCGTGATGCATTGGCCTTGCTGACGAAACCGGTGGAAGGTCCGACCACGAAGGAATCGTTGTCCCTCAGACCGACCCATTCGTCCAGATGCGTCCCGTTTGCCTGAGACCCGACGATGCCCTGGAGCCAGGCACCTGTGCCTTGCCGGTTCAGGAGCAGCTTGATCTGTGCCGAGGGCCCCTGCGCGTTGGTCATGGCCTGCGCCGGAATGTACTGGTGCCACCGGAAATACACGCCGGTAGCGGTGTGTGGCGGACTGATGGGTGAGAACCCGGTTGCGTGCAGCACTGATCCACCCACCGTGGCGTGGCCCTTTCGTGCTCTCACAACCCGCGTA
>Ga0316204_10007037_pt1 | contig 16793 bp, 23 predicted proteins | sample 6monrhotite_MG_2_FD_205661 | JGI IMG/M metagenome (GOLD analysis project Ga0316204, IMG submission 205661) | Microbial mat bacterial communities from mineral coupon in-situ incubated in ocean water Damariscotta River, Maine, United States -... | ecosystem: Environmental > Aquatic > Marine >... | reverse complement strand
AGAATCGGTATTTTATCTCATCATTTACAACAAAATCATATTGTTGATTTCTACCCTTAATATCCATGGAATGAGGAATTCCGAATAATTTAATTAAATCATGGCCTGATGGAAGATTATCGTTCCAACATTTATCATAGCAATCGGAAAATTTATGGAAAACAGTTAAATTATGCTGATAATCTGTATCTCTAAATTCTCCGCCACAAGAGCAATCATTTCCGGACCACAGAGAAAAAACAAGTATAAGATTTAATAGCATGTCTAATGTTATCTGAATAGGTATACATTCGAAGATATGAAATAAGACTCAAAAGTCTATTATTCTTAACAAGAATCTATTGCAGGGGTAGAAAACGTCTCCTAACATATTAAGTAAATATCATTCCTCCCCTTTGTCCATCACTTCTCTCTCCCATTAGCTTGTCCAAAATCCTGGGGTGCCAGCGCGGGCGGAATGACTTGTATCCGGGGCTTGGCCAGCACACCAACGGCGCCATCTAAAAATGGCTATATTTACTCAAACGTTAGGTTTAATTACCATAGAAAGCATTTTTCATGAAAAAGAAGAATACCAAACCAACTGAGGATGAATTAAAAGCGGAATATCAAAGAAGACTTGATAAATGGAACAATGCCAAATCACTTGTTGATCTTTATCCAGAAAGTAAAGAGCTTTTTCCAGAAATTTATACTAAACTAATAAACGAATCGGATAGAGGAGCTATTTTGATTGGCGCAGCATATGCCGAAGGTTTTCTTGAAGATTTTATTCATGGGATCTTACCGCGTGATAATAAACAATATAAAGGCAAACTATTAAATTATCCAGGTCCAATTAGTTCATTCTCATCTAAAATCGAATTACTTTATGCCTTTCGATATATGAGTAGCAAAAATTATGAGACTCTCAATATTATTCGAAAAATAAGGAATAAAGCAGCACATGAAAAAAAAGAATTCTTTCTTCATGAACACAGAGAAAGCATCATAAAAGCTTTTAGCACTCAATATGGTGACGGCGCTAGACATTTTAAAGAAAAAGCTATCTCAAGATTAGTAGATTACCTTACTAAACAAGGCTTATCGGAATCAAAAGAAGAAGATTTGGATCCTAAAGAATTTAGGCGTGTCATTGAGTCTGAATTTGTCAACAAAAAGTTGGAAGGGCATTGGAAATTATTAATTCCAAAGCTCGAATTAATTGAAGGTTTATCTTTACTAATGTTTCAACTAGCCATGAATTCAAAGAAAACCCTTGAGCTATTAAATGACTGACCAAAAAAATACGGGCAGAAAACTAAACCTAACATAGTAAGTAAAAATCACGTCCCCCCTTTGTCCATCTCTTCTCTCTCCCATTTGCCTGTCCAAAGTCCTGGGGTGCCATCACGGCGGAACGGACAACATCCTGGGCTTGGCCAGCGCACTCGCGGCGGCATCTAAAAATGCCTATATTTACTCAAACGTTAGGACGCAATTATGCCAATTCAAAGAAGTAAGTCACAACCGCATAAGACCTTGCAGGAATTCTATGGAGAATTAACCGAATCAGATGAACATGTTTCAGTGGAAATTGGCAAAACAATGCTTCTTTGGATTGAAAGATTGGAAGCGAAACTTCCTGATGCGACCATTTGGGGTCTGACAAGTCACAACCATTTATATCTCATGCCAGACGACACACACCAAGGTGAATGGGCTGTTAAAATCATTGGGTTTAGCGGAAACTATCACGTTAGCTATTTAATGCCAAGAAAAGATGCACCTTGGGGGAATGCTTATATCACGGGAGAATTTTTTGATTTTGATGAGGCATTGGCAATGACAGCAAAGGCAATTAGATGTTGTGGTTTATGGCCACCTAATGATCTTCGAATCAGCAAACCATATTAGAAAACTGCGCCTAACACAGTAGGTAAAGCTTACGTCCACCCTTGTCCATCTCTTCTTCTCTCCCATTTGCGTGTACATATCCTGGGGTGCCAGCTCACGGTCGGACAGCCAAAGTCCGGGGCTTTTTTGCCAGCACACTCGTTCGCGCTTTGTACTTGCTGCGCAAGCAACAAATCACTAGCTTTACTCAAACGTTAGGTGTAATTGAAAAGCATATGTTAATTAATCTGAGTACAACGAGTATCAAGAAAAAGATCCTTCTGATAGGTCTGTTATTTGTTGCGTTTTTATTTTCTTTTCATCCACAGCCAAAAGAAAAGGAAACTCCTCCAGAAGAAATCACTGAAAAATTTATGGTATTTCTTGCGGAAGGCAAGTGTCCTGACGCCACCAATTTGACTATTGAACCAGCCAGGACTAAAGTAAACATTACGGATACTAATCTTTGCATGCCTTATAAATCAGAAATAATTGAAGTTAATTGTAAACAAAAAAATGACAGTGTTTATTGTGATTGCCACGAACTTAGGGAAGGGGCAGCAAATGAACAATTTAATCACATTTGGCATGAGGTAAGTTTGGTCTTGAATGAAGGAGAATGGAAAGTTTGTGATTTTCGATTCTTAAAATTTGGTGTAGAATAATTCAATTTTTTCAATTTGGATAAAACAACGGGCTTAGTAGAAAACTACACCTAACATACTAGCTAAAAATCATGTCCGACACTTGGCCATCACTTCTTCTCGCCCAATACGTGCACATATCCTAGGGTGCCATCACGGTCGGACAGCCAGTATCCGGGATTTTGGCCAGCACACTCATTCGCAATAAATTGCTAATTTTAGCTAAACGTTATGGCCTATTACCGAAACATATCATGCTAACTTGGCCTTTTATCTATTTTATTATTTGCGGCGCTACTGGAATTGTGCTTTGGCTGAGAATGGTCAACATTCTAAGTGATAAAGGACTGGATCCGAGCCATATGTTTGTACGCCCGAAAGACTATCGGAATTTTTCTGCTTTAGTTAAGAATGAAAAAGACCCAATACTTAAACGGAAGTATAAGCTACTCTTAAGAGCCCAAATATTTCTGATTCCGGCTTATATCGTTGGCTTTTTTCTCCTTGTCTTTATGGAACTCAAGCTTACGTGGTAGAAAACATGCCATAACATATTAAGTAAAGCCAACGCCCATCCCTTGTCCCTCACAAAATGCTCCCATTAGCTTGTTCAGTATCCTGGGGTTCCATCACGGCGGAATGCCATCCCACTTCGCACGCAATAAATTGCTAGCTTTACTCAAACGTTAGGACTGCATTAGCATGAGGCAAATTTCATATTTAATTTTAATAGTATTTCTTTCTGCATGTCATGATGCGGAATCGAATCAGAGAGTTACCTCAGAAACCAATTCGAACTTGACAATAGATAAAAAATTTGTCAATAAATTCAACTTCATATTCAGTAAGACAGTCATTAACGACCTTCGTTTAGAGAAATTCTCAAGAGTAGAAGAATACCCGGATATCCCATTGATATCTTTTCAGAGTCATTCCAAACTCAACAATGAATACTTTTTTAAGTTCATCCATGAAGAATCCGAAGTCGTTATACACATTCTGGACAACCCTTTTAACTCAGGGCCAGAAAGTCAGCATACAATACACAAATGTTACCCTGTAAGCAATGAATACTATATTGATTATTTCACATCAATTAAATGTGACCTATCATTTATGAACGATTATGGCTTTCGTATGACACAAAAACAAGACACCACTGTTTCAACTGTTCATGATGGCTGGCATCACACATTTAATAGTCGTTGGTCAGTAGATTCATGTTCTGAAGTATCAAAATTTACATCAATTGAATTCACTGCTCATGAAACTATAAGAACCGTCATAGATTCTAATTATTATGAAATGGACTGCAAATTTCGAAAATCATATTTCATAAGTGAAGACAGTTCATTATTTAAATTAAGGTGTGGTCTCGCTAATGACAAAAAAATGCTGCTTATTGATGAAAAGGACAGTCAATCAGTATTCTACTATATGTCACGGGAATAGAAAACGCAGCCTAACATATTAAGTAAATATCATTCCCAGCCCTTTTTACCATCACTTTTCTCTCCCATTAGTTTGTCCAAAATCCTGGGGTGCCAGCGCGGGCGGAATGACTTGCATCCGGGGCTTGGCCAGCGCACTAATGACGGCATCTAAAAATGCCTATCTTTACTCGAACGTTATGCTTAATTACAGAACCATCATATTTGCTCTCTCTGTTTGCTTCCTTTTGGTTAGCTGCAATGGCAATACTGATTTAACTTCTGATGAGTTAATTTTAGAACACTTTTCTAAAAATGAGGCTAATAACCTTCAAGAAATCCATGAATTTTTCACTCGCGAAATATGCACAATTGACGATACAGATAATTCATCACAAGCCTCATGCTATGAAGAATTTTTGGATTATAATGATAAAGAACTTCCCTCTTCTGATCCTAACATAGAGAGTATTAGAATTAAGGACCCGATAAGGCCTGGCAGACAAGTCGAGTTTTTCGAAAAATTAGATACGAACTTGTTTGACGAAATCTGGATTCGACATTACTATAAAAGAGATGATAGTACAACGACAGTAACTATAGGAATAAAAAGCAGTGGAAGGTACATTGACTTTTTAGCAGCACTTGGTAATGAATACGAATCAATTGAGCAATACAAAAATAACATCATATCGGATAGCAAACTTAAGACTACGGACGGTAGAGTTTTAGAAGGCTTTATGACCATGAAAACTCAAAAGCATGTGCTAAATAATCCTGATGAGTTTGATGTTCATGATGTTAAAATAAGGCTTGTGCTTGCCATACATTATCTTACCCTTTTCTACGACAAAGAGGTATAGAAAACTAAGCATAACATACTAGCTAAAGTTAATGTCCACCCTTTGGCCATCACTCTTCTCTCCCATTACTTGTACCAAGTCCTGGGGTGCCATCACGGGCGGACAGCCAATATCCGGGGTTCCTTGCCAGCACACTTCACACGCAATAAATTGCTAACTTTAGCCAAACGTTGTATACAATTAACCCATAATGAACTATGGAAACCCAAATCTTAGAATCCACAGGAATCAAAACTTTAAAGTTGATTAAATCTGAGGCTGAAATGGCTCTCAAAAACATTCATCAAATTGACAATGAGATTACCAAGAAATCGGTCAATTTAATGCAAGTCCTACTTCCATTGACAGTCATCTTAATTGGATACGTAATTAAATCTTTCACCAAATAAATAAGTTATATTGATTTCGCAGAAAGATTTGCCTTTGTTAGCTCTGCTCTATTTCTAGTGATTATAGCGATCCTCTATAACAATGTACTCCCGAAATCGACAACTTTACTAGGCAGTATGCCGGAGTCACTCGCTCAAGATGATTTGATCAAGGGAAATGACGAAATAGATGAAAAAGCCATTGTCATTAACAAAATATCTAATCTTCAAGATTCAATTGAAGTTTGTCTTGAGACCTATAACGTTAAATTAAAAAGATTTAAGAGAGGTTTCCAGATATTATGGATGGGAATACTTCTTACTTTGATTTCGTCTGCTTGCCTTTCTCTATTCTAATTGTTGTGTCTCTCGTGGATTGTGTTGAAGAACTATTCCCATTGTTTCCCTGACTAGAACTACTTCCTTGATTCCCACTAATTGAGTCATTATTTTGCTTGGCCATATCTACATTATTTACAGCAATAAGATACGAAAATTAATCCGAAACCAAGTCAAAATTAAGCCGGAAAAACCATGGTGAAAAACTGTACACAACATACTAGCTAAAGTTTATGTCCACCCTTTGGCCATCACTCTTCCCTCCAACTACTTGTGCCAAATCCTGGGGTGCCATCTCGGGCGGACAGCCAGTATCCGGGGTTCTTTGCCAGCGCACTTCACACGCAATAAATTGCTAACTTTAGCCAAACGTTATAACCCATTACTGCTATAAAAAATATACTGCTAAAATTCTTCTATTTTGCGCTACTCGGAATCTTTGTTCTTGGAGTGGTTATGTTTCGAGCAGGTCTCGAACATGAAAATTGGCTTTTTTTTGGAATTGGAATCTCAATAATGGCTTTGTCCGGATTAGTCTCATTAATTGCCTTCATCAGAGACCGGTTGGTTATTAAAGGACTCAAGAAAGACTTAATAGTTGCACGTCAAAACTTCAAAGAAGACTCTCAAAAAATTAGGATAAACCTTAACAAAGTTGAAATTAATTCACCACTTAGAACTGATGCCTTACCTGAAGACGGTTATAATTATCTAGAATCTGATGCCATGGAAAACTTGGAAAAGCTTTCTACTTTCATCTTGAAAATTTACTATTCAAACCAAGAATTAGATTACCCAATCAAAACAAAACGAGATGCGGCAACATTAAGTATGCTTTTCTCTAATCAGAAAGAAACCTTCCTTTATATGGGAAGAACTGACAGCACCATTGTATATCTGGACCTAGAGTTCTTAGGGTAGAAAACGGGTTATAACATATTAAGTAAAGCCAACCCCCGTCCCTTGGCCTCACCAAAAGCTCCCATTAACTTGTACAATATCCGGGGCTGCCATCACGGCGGAACGCCATCCCACTTGGCACGCAATAAATTGCTAGCTTTACTCAAACGTTAACAGCTATTAAATGAAGAGTATCTATCTAATCGGTTTTCTAGCACTTTTCATCAGTTGCACTAACGTGAATGAACCTACATTTGATGATTCCTTGCTTGAAGGTGAATGGAATTGGGATTCGTCCAATGTTGAAAAGGAATGGTTTAAAGAATGGGTCTTTTTTGATAGCGAAAACAATTATTACAAATACACTTACTGGAACGATTCCTATCTCGTTGAAGAAGGTAAATTGGAACAAGGAAAAATTTATCTGAATAACACGGAAAAATATACAATCGATACCCTAAGTCTCACTGAAATAAAAATGACTGAACCTGATGGAACCTGTCATTTCTATATTAAATCTGACTACAGTTGGTCAGAAAAATACAGCTATCAACAAGAACTTAAAGAATGGTTCGAAAAAGACTCTCTCAAAACACTTATAGTCGGTAAATGGAAATTGATAAAAGCCAAATACCCAATTGAACTAATGAATTCCCCAGAGGTGTTAACTGAATTTACCCTCGAATTCTCCAGAGACAATAGCGCAGCTTTTTATAAAAACCATGACCCTGACTCAGCAATCGGTTATACTTATAAAGTTCGCCCTGATGGCATTGAATTAGAGCGCGGCTGTATTGTTGGTAGCGAATCATTAATACCAGAAGTAAATGATAGTGTCATGCTTTTAGTCTTTGACCCAAAATATTGGAAAGACACTCTCATTCTGCACCGAATCCCATAGTAGAAAACAGCTGTTAACATAGTAAGTAAAGCCAACGCCCATCCCTTGTCCCTCGCAAAAAGCTCCCAATTGCTTGTCCAGTATCCTGGGGTTCCATCACTACGGAATGCCATCACACTTCGCACGCAATAAATTGCTAGCTTTACTCAAACGTTATGTGTTATTACAATATTGGCAAAAATGGACTTTACGTTATGGTTGGAATTTGAGGAAGTTGACCTAAAAAGTTGGGACAAAGACAATGACTTTGCCAATATTCGCATTGAACTTAATGACGGAAGGGCTTACGGGTTGAATGTTTGGACTTTCCAATTCATAGAAACTTGCAGAGCAGAACTTCAGGAATCGGGCGAAAACTTAGGCGGAATTTTCATGAAACCGCCAGATCTATTAGTCCAAGAATTGACCAGAGATTGTATTGAAAAAACAGTCGAACAATTACTCAAAGAAGGAAACTTGGAGGACACCCTTAACCCCTCAATTGTTGCCGAATAAAAAGCCATTACTTGTGCATGCTGGAAGTGTTACGTGTAGAAAAACAACACATAACATAGTAAGCAAAGCTCACGTCCCTTCCTTTGTCCATCACTCTTCCCAACCAATACGTGTCCAGTGTCCTGGGGTGCCATCACGGCGGAACGGACAACATCCGGGGCTTGGCCAACGCACTCGCGGCGGCATCTAAAAATGCCTATCTTTGCTCAAACGTTAACGTTTATTACGATTTGACCCAATGAGACTAATTATTCTAACATGTATCTTAATCTGTAATCAGAACATTTACAGCCAGCAGCAGGAAAAAGGACTTTACCTCGGAATATCATTGTACCCAAATATCTCCAATGGTTTTGCCAATGAAAGTGATATCGACTCAGAGTATTATACAACTTTTGAATCAACTAAATTTTCTTATTCTGCAGGTCTTACAATTGGTTATCAATTCGAAAAGCATTTTGGAATCACTACCGGTTTAAATTTCATGGAAACTGGTGACAAAAGTCTTTTATACGCTCCTGACCTAATGAGAGGTTTTATCTATGAAAGGCAATACAGACATAAAGAGTTGTTCTTGGAATTGCCAATCAACTTTTATAAAACTCTCGGAAACAAGTGGCTCATAAAAGGTGGCGGAAGCTTGCTATTGAATTTGAAACATAAAAGACGCATTGACAATGCAGGCGGAACAGGAAGCTATAATGATTTTACGTCAAATGAGAATTCAAAACTTGGGGTAACTTGTAATTTAGGAATTGGTTATTTGATTAATCTGACCGGCGATCAACATATAGAAATAGGGCCATATGCTCAATACAACTTCATAAACCCTATTAATACTTATTGGTTTGGTGATTCACATCCAGCTAGAACAATTGGATCGGTTGGAATCCAAGTCAATTATGTTTTCAATCCCAAGAACAATTGAAAACAAACGTTAACATATTAAGTAAAGCCAACGCCCATCCCTTGTCCCTCGCAAAAAGCTCCCATTAGCTTGTCCAGTATCCTGGGGTGCCATCACGGCGGAATGCCATCACACTTCGCACGCAATAAATTGCTAGCTTTACTCAAACGTTAGCATTTATTACCCATGTTCTTCAAAAGAAAATCGAAATCAACTGAATTTAATGAAAATCCAAATGTGATTTTAGGTGGCTCTTTTGATATAAATTCATTTCGAATTTTTGGCCATAGAATAGGTGATAATATTTCTAAAATAGATATTAAGTCAATTGCTGAAACAACATTTCATGAATATCCTGAAGGAATTACAAAGTCTACTTATTTCAAAGGAAAAGTTCATTATGAATTGAACAATGAAACTATTGAATATTTGCTCCAAGACAGAATTAAATCAGTCCTCGAAACAGATGGCTGGCTTCAAATGGAACAGGGGTATTCGATCCGAATACAAGAGAAAAGAATTGTCGAGTTTATGCTTGGAAAAATCCTTCCTGATAAGATTAAGAAAATCTCAAAAAACAAAATATCTAGACAATTTGGAACCCCATCAGTTATTAGGGAGGAATATGAAAATATGGATGGCTCGTTATTTAACACTCATTATAAATTTGAAAAGCAAAATTACAGGCTAACATATGATGAATGGAATCATGAAATCTCTAACTTCAATATTGGAGAACCCATGGCAAAAAACAAATGCTAACATAATATGTAAAATTCACACCGTCCCTTGGCCACGCAAAAGGCTCCCATTGGCTTGTCCAGTGTCCGGGGCTGCCATCACGGCGGAACGCCAACGCACCTTGCGGCGGCAATCTAAAAATTGCCTAATTTTACACGAACGTTATGCTTCATTGGAGTAAATCACATATCGCCTATTTTATATCAACTTTGGTAATGTGCATCTCTTTTTCTTGTACAAGCGAAATTGAACAATCTGAAGGCGGAATCAATATTGAAGAATCAGAACCAAGCCTTCATTTTGAAATCGAAGAAACTCAGAAGTACATTTTTGCCCCACCGAATCACCGTGTTATAATGGCAAATTCAATTATTAGCTATCTATCTGAAACGTGTGGCTGTCCGAAAAATGCAGTGGTCACTTATGACAACGGACTTGATGAAGTAAGAGCTGAATATGGCTTGATAGAAATGAGATATGTATTTTATGAATTTGAAAATGTTACGGTTTGTCATTTAACTAACCCTCTTAGTCTGCAGCATTTTTCAGAATTGATTTGCTCCATGTCAAATGAAATACCAGACTTGTTTGGCTACATTCAAAATTCTACAGATGATTCTAATTCATGTATTCTTTACCAAGACGAAATAAATGGAAATGATAAGATTCTGGGTGGCTGGACAAAATCCAATGAATCATTTTCCCTGAATACCTCAGAAATTTGGACGGAAACTCCCTATGATTCCAGCATTACACATTTCGATATTCAAATTGATCATGAAAAAGTAAATGGCATTAATTCTTTCGATCATTTCTTAGAGGACAAAAAATATTCCATTTCATTAGTTGATACCATGAGTAACGGAATGCCTTTAGATCTTGGTTTTTCAACATTGTAGAAAACGAAGCATAACATATTAAGTAAATATCATTCCCCCCTTTGTCCATCACTTCTCTCTCCCATTTGCGTGTCCAAAATCCTGGGGTGCCAACGCGGGCGGAATGATTTGTATCCGGGGCTTGGCCAGCGCACTAACGGCGCCATCTAAAAATGGCTATATTTACTCAAACGTTAGGACGTTATTAGAATGAGATCATTTAAGCTAGTCATATCGGTACTCATAGCATCTGCTATTTTGGGATGTTCTGATTCTGAACAGAGTTCAATTCCACTCATTGAAGAAAACTCTACCGTGGAAACGGAAGATTTTGATTTTGAAAAAATGATGGAAGAATTTACTAATAGACCTATTCTCGAAGTTTTAACTATCGAAGCCATTGACTCGACCGAAGATGATGATTTAATACAATTAGTCTTCGATAATCTTTCATTAAAAATTGAAGATGATTACGAAAATAGTCATCTCACTATTTCAAAATTATCACCTGGCAGACAAGCTATTTACGCCATTTGGCTGGTCGATATTGAAGTTAATAATGGTGGTTTTAATCAATTCTACTTCAATAGGCAAGATTACTTTGCAGAATCGGCTGCTTCCGGCTTCGAATTAATTGGTGCAAATGAATATGCCGAACTAATGAAACGCGCAAATAAGATTTATAAAGAGCAAGAATTGGGCGAACGCCAAGATGGAACCATTGAAGGGTTTAGTGAGTCATATGAAGACAATCCTTTAAATGCTTTAGACTCGGAATTTTACAATATCTCTGAAGACCTTGTCTCTTTGCAAGTTCAATTCATCCGGAAAAACAAGGAGCAATTCATTGACTAAAAACAACGCCTAACATAATACCTAAAAATCATGTCCACCCTTTGGCCAACGCTTTCCCCACCCATTTGCGTGCCCAGTGTCCTGGGGTGCCAGCGCGGGCGGACAGCCAGTATCCGGGGTTCTTTGCCAGCGCGCTTCACTCGCAATAAATTGCTATTTTTAGGCAAACGTTATGCTCAATTACCCAAAATGAAAATTTACCAAGTTCGAGCTCCAAAAGGAAAATTAAAATACTCAGACGAACACGTTCATTATACTTTAGACGGAACAGAACATTACGTGTGGCGGAAAGTCCAAAGTCAAATAAACAACTTTGAGGAAGAATTGAATATTCAAACTCCCTTGACCTTCGAAACTTCAAAGTGCAAATTTGAGAATTTAGATAATCATGATTGGCTAAAAACAGACTTTCGTTTACCTATCATGAGTAAAACTTTAGTCTCAAAAATGTTGGAACTTTATCCTTTAAAGCACAAAATTTACCCTGCCGTTATATCTGATTCAAAAGACCAAAGCAATCAAAACCATGATTTTGTAGCTTTTTATTTATTAGAATCATTCGACTGCGTTGATTGGAATAAAACAGAATTAGTTGAACAAGGAGGCCAAAAATATTTTGATTATCAAAAAGCATTTTATCGGAATGACTTGACATATCCGCCGATCTTCAAGATTAAAGGCATGAGCATTAATTTGACTCATTACGTTTCTGAAAGTAATATAGCAGCTCTTGAAGTAAACGGTATCACAGCTTTCGAATATCAAGAACCAGTAGGTGAAAACTGAGCATAACATATTATGTAAAGTTCATGTCCACCCTTTGGCCATCACTTTTCCCACCCATTTGCGTGTGCAAAATCCTGGGGTGCCAGCGCGGGCGGACAGCCAAAGTCCGGGGCTTTTTGCCAACGCACTTCACGGCGGCATCTAAAAATGCCTAACTTTACACGAACGTTAGCATTAATTAACAAGATGACTTTCAAGATTAGCAAACTGTTTTCTTATTTTGGAAATTAATGAAGAACATCATTCTATTAATATTGATTTCATTAGCACCTTTGGCTTCAAAAGCTGATACTTTATTAGTTCATGTCCAGCCGAATAAAACTGACCGTATTGTGCTTTTTGACGGAAAGTATTTCATGCATTTACAGATCTATCTTGAAACTCCCGACACAAATCTTTATGTTGTAAAATTTAATGGTGGAACATTTGGAAAAGACGGTGATGGAAATATTCTATTAAAAGCCGGAACAAACGGAAAGGATACTTTGTTCAACAAATACTTTACATGGCCTCCATTAAGAATAGGCCCTGATTTCTCAAGCACGTTTATGCAAGATTGTAGACCTTTTTTTAACGGAAATGCTGAAATCGTGAATATTAGCGGAGCCTATTACGTCAGTTACATTTGCAAATTAAACCGAAAGAATGAATTTCGAGTGAAAAGGTTAAATGGTACACGCAGACTCGGAAAATTCAAGATGGTAAAAAACTAATGCTAACATATTATGTAAAATTCACACCGTCCCTTGGCCACGCAAAAGGCTCCCATTAGCTTGTCCAGTGTCCGGGGCTGCCATCACGGCGGAACTCCATCCCACTTCGCGGCGGCAATCTAAAAATTGCCTAATTTTACACGAACGTTATAAGCAATTATCACAGCATGACCAAATCAGTAATCTTAGGAGTTTTCATTTCTTTACTAATGACTTCTTGCTTATGGTCCGAAAAGAAGAAATTGGAAGATAAACTTGAAGAATCCAGTAATATAATTGAACATCACGTGGGTGAAGCATATGATGGCTTCATGGAAAACCCTCCCTTTCTTCAATTAGAGACATATCCTCATGAAATTGACTCATTTGTTACAGTAAGACTCGACACAATAATAAACCAACAGGGCTTCGAAATTACGGATATGACTGTCTATCATCCTAAAAAAAGTTCAACTCATGGAACAGCAGTTGATAATAAGAATTCTACAAGTAATTTCGATATGGATATTTATGAAACTCAAGTTGTTTTAGAAAACGAGCATAAAGAAACTCAAAGATGGCTCTTCTCATTTGATTCAAGCTTGAACTTCATTTATGAATTTGGCTCAAGCTATTAGAGAAAAGAACTGCTTATAACATATTAAGTAAAAATCACGTCCCTTCCTTTGTCCATCACTCTTCTCTCCCATTTGCTTGTCCACAGTCCTGAGGTGCCATCACGGCGGAACGGACAATATCCTGGGCTGGCCAGCGCACTCGCGGCGGCATCTAAAAATGCCTATCTTTACTCAAACGTTATAAGTAATTACGCCCAGAACAAACAGTTCAATGGAAAAAGGTCAAAAATATAAGTTGATTTCATTCAATGGAACGAAAAGTTCAAAGGAACAATGTGACCCACAGGAAAACTACTGGAAATTGATCGGACTTGAAGTCACAATTGAAGGCAGTGCAGAAGAACTTAACTTCCATGACGCAAATCGCGTGCTGGTATTTTTTTCAACCGACTTAATTTCTGAAGGACTGGTTTCTCACAATAGTATACCAAATACGCTTTGGATTCATAGGAAAGACCTGGAAAGAGTAGTCTAAACTACCCTGAATTGTGAGTTAGTTATTTTGATCATCCCAGTTCCTTAATTTATAAATACTCTGAATGGCTCCTGCCAAACCTAAAGCGATAAACAAAAAACGTAATGGACCTGCTCCAAGATCATCAATTATAAATAGAATGAACATGATAGTTCCAGATATCACTCCAAGCCAGTGATTGTATTTGCTATTCATTATTTTCATTCAGTCCAATTTAGGAAAAGAAAACTACTTATAACATATTAAGTAAAGTCCACCCCCATTCCTTGGCCACGCCAAAAGCTCCCAATAACTTGTTCAGTATCCTGGGCTGCCATCACTACGGAACGCCTACGCACTTGGTACGGCAATCTAAAAATTGCCTAACTTTACTCAAACGTTAGCATTAATTCCCATGACTTACGAAACAGTAATTCACAAATATTCTGGAGCAGAAATAAGAATGCCTATTTCTGAAGATGGTTATTCTCTTTGTCCAGTTTGCGGTGAAAAAGCTAGAAACAAGGAATTTAGACCTTATGACGAAGAAGGAATGCCTTCTTACGGCATTTGCAGTTGCGGAATTGAATTCGGCTATGAATGCAGCCCTGAATCAACTGAGCAAGATTGGGTTAGTTATCGTGAGAAGTGGATTCAATCTGAACTAGAATTTGGAAATAGTCGCAAGTTGTCTAAGTCAGAAAAATTAACTCAGCTAAAACAAATTGGAATAGAAAACTATTGCTAACATAGTAATCAAAGTTTTCGTCCGACACTTGGCCAGCTTGTTAATGATGCCAACCAAAAATGGCTATATTTACTTAAAAGTTAGGACGCAATAACCGACAGTATGAAATTAACAACTGGAGATGTTTTCAGCATCAAGACAAATGTAGGAATTGGTTTTCTCCAGTATATTGACACTGACGATTTAGGTATTGACTTAATTAGAGTTTTAGAACCTATAAATGAGTCGGCATTAATCTCACAGAACGAAATAGATAAGCCAGAACGTTGGTGCTGTGGGTTTACAATTAATGCAGCAAGAAGACAGAAATTTGTCGATTATATTGACAATTTTGAAGTGCCAAGGAATTTCAAAACTCCAACCCAGTTCAGATCCAAACACCTCGTCAGAGGTGAAATGCTAGGCTGGTTCATTATAGAACGTAATTCTTTAAAACGGAACCTTATACAAAAACTGAGAAAAGAGCATTTAAAATTATCTCCTCACGGCTTTATGACGGCGGCTCTAATAATTGAAAGAATCGAAAGTAATTGGCATCTAAAAGAGTGGTGTTAAAACTAATGCTAACATATTAAGTAAATATCATTCCTCCCCTTTGTCCATCACTTTTCCCTCCCATTTGCGTGTCCAAAGTCCTTGGGTGCCAGCGCGGGCGGAATGACTTGTATCCGGGGCTTGGCCAGCGCACTAACGGCGGCATCTAAAAATGCCTATATTTACTCAAACGTTATGAAGCTATCACGCCCAATACTGACGATTTTAATATTTGTAACTATCTCTTGTTCTCGTAACTCAGAGAATCAATCATCTCCTCTCTCAGAATCAGAAAAAGATTTAGTAATTAATGATGGTTATGGAGACTACTTAGACTCTATCGGCGGAGCTCGGGAATTCTTTTGCAAATTCGCTATTCTTGATGATTCCTTGGCAATGCAACAATTGCTATATAACCTAGAAGGAAAATCCGAACAAGAATTAGTTTTTACATCAGAAGATATTATTTATGGCGCCTATTTCGAAGACTCGGTTGACAAAGACAATTTTACCGACTTCCAACTTTTCGACCATACATATGCCGATTCAATTGCTAAAACTTGGCTCACAAGTGATCAATCTGAGATAATCCCATATGCTATAACGCGCCCATATCAGCCAGACACATGTGATTTAGTGGTTATTCAAGAATATCCAATTCCGAGTGCACCGGGCTGCTTTCCAACAAGATATTATGCTTTGATCTTTCAAAAAGTAAATGGCAAATGGAAATTAATCGACAGGATCTAATAACATCTCATAACATATTAAGTAAAGTTCACCCCTCCCCTTGTCTCTCGCAAAAGGCTCCCAATAACTTGCTCAGTATCCTGGGCTGCCATCACTACGGAACGCCTACGCACTTGGTGCGGCAATCTAAAAATTGCCTAACTTTACTCAAACGTTATAAGCTATTGAAGCCAGTAATTACCATACTACTTTTGTTCCTCATATCTTGCTCAGAGAATCAAGAGGAAACCGAATCTAAAAAATGGATTCCTCTATCCGAGTCGGAAAAATTTAGCGCGGTCAATCAGGCTTATGGGCATCATGTTGTTTCTAATAATCGTCAAAAAATACTTTACTCGAATTTTTTCGAATTGGAAGATAGTTCTAGTATGATCGACTATGTGCGCAGGTTCGAAAATAAAACAGACCAAGTGCTTTTTCCTCCCAAGTTGGATTTAACAACACCAAAAAAAATCGTGCCGGGCGGAATAGATAAAAATTTACTTCCAGACTTTAATTTTATCGACCACACCTTTATTGACTCTATTGTAGAAAATGCACTTTTCTTAAATGATTTACCTAGATACTACGCAATAACAGCACCATTCCAGCCAGACTCTTCAGAATTACTCATTATTCAGGAATTCGAAGTTCTTAGCCCAATTTCAACTTCGAACAAAAGATACGTGTTCTATATTCTTGAAAAAAAGAATGGAAAATGGGAGGTTGTAGAAGAAAACAGCTTATAACATATTAAGTAAAAATCACGTCCCTTCCTTTGTCCATCACTTTCCCCTCCCATCTGCGTATCCATAGTCCTGGGGTGCCATCACGGCGGAACGGACAACATCCGGGGCTTGGCCAGCGCACTCGCGGCGGCATCTAAAAATGCCTATCTTTACTCGAACGTTAGGTTTAATTACAGGAAATTCATGCGCTACATTGGTTTTTTAATCTGTATTTGTTTTATCAATGCTTGTCAAAATGAAGCTGACAATATCATTGTTTAGGAAAAT